>Ga0209292_1000238_pt1 | contig 77261 bp, 67 predicted proteins | sample GOMGulsemesocosm_2_FD_184634 | JGI IMG/M metagenome (GOLD analysis project Ga0209292, IMG submission 184634) | Methane-oxidizing microbial communities from mesocosms in the Gulf of Mexico - GOM9C Gulf of Mexico (SPAdes) (version 2) | ecosystem: Environmental > Aquatic > Marine > Cold seeps... | reverse complement strand
GCAGAGATAGACGCTGATCAAGTTTTTTATGTGGAAAGTGACTCAGGTATTCAGCCTTTGCATGCCATCTTACCTGTGCAAGGTATGGCAGAAAAACTGCGTTCTTATTTGGATGGTCAGGCAAGAGTCATGCACTTTTATCGTCAAATAAACGCACAATCAGTGTATTGGAAAGATGAGCAAGATTTTTTGAATATTAACTATCTTGATCAGCTTGTTTGATATTCAAGCTTATTGAATAGAGTCGAGTTCTAATTTATAGGACTCTTTCTTTTCTTTATGTACGAGTTTTACTAATAAAAAATCATGTGTTGGTGCAAACCAAAATGTTGTGGTTTTAGCCTTTTTACCAACTCCTTCGCGTTTCACTTTAATGGTATCGATTGCACCTAGCTGTGTTTTAATGACTTCATTTCCTAGGCGTTCAAACTGCCAGTTTTTTAATTTACCGCCGTCTGCAATTTGATATTCAAGTTTGGCTTTATTGTATTTTAAGTCGTGTCGAATTTGCAGTTGAATGCTGAGTTTATCTAGCACGCCTGCTTTTATGTCCATATGCCATGGTTTATTTTTGATGTCATTGCGGACTCGATTCTTTTGCCAATCGAAGGTTAGGGTGGCATCCCGTTTTTTGCCAAATGCACTGGTATGATATTCGTATACTAATGGGAATATTTGACCATTATCGATTTTGAACTTGACGCTTTCATTGAGTGATGCAAAAAAAGTACTGGCTTGGAAGGAAAATAGCCATTGATTGTCAGCGGTATGGGAGAGGGTTTGAGTACCTTCAACCTTGATACTAATGCCTTTTTTCCAGGTGGTACTGTAGGTGGCACTGTAAGGTTTAAGATAACTGTCAGTTAAAGGTGCTTCCGTCTTGGCGGCTTGCAGGAAAATAGGCCACCACAGCATGAAACATACTAGGTACGGTTTTGCTTTTTGTGGTGACATATCATTACCTACTAGAGATTCTCGTTTTGTTAATTATAAGCAAAACCAGTTTCAGCTAAAGGGGTTTCATCAAGAATTGCTTTATTATTTAGCTCTTTAAGCCTAGCTTCGCTAAACCATTTAACGGCAAGAGGGTAAATAATATGCTCAAGCTTATGAACTTTTTGCGATAGAGTATCGACTGTTTCATCTGTTTCTATGGGGGTTTTAGCCTGTACTATTACCGCACCAGCATCCAGTTCAGCGCTGACGAAGTGTACAGAGACTCCATGAAACTTTTCACCTGCATCTATGGCCCTTTGGTGGGTATTAAGCCCTTTGTACTTGGGTAATAAAGACGGGTGGATGTTAAACATTCTGCCTTGGTAATGGCGAGTAAACCCTTCGCTTAAAATGCGCATAAAGCCAGCAAGAACAACAAGCTGTGGTTGATGTTGGTCGATGCAAGTTTGTAATGCGGCATCAAAAGACTCACGCGATTCAAATTCTTTATGATTTAAATGATGAGTAGGTATGCCTGCTTGTTCTGCGCGCTTTAAACCAAAAGCGTCAGCTTTATTGCTGATGACAGCCTTGATATCAATATCAAGATGCCCCGACAAGCTCTGATCAATCAGAGCTTGTAGGTTGCTGCCGCTACCGGATATAAGGACAACAATGGGAAGACTCACAGTAATTAAGCCTCTAGGTCAGAGATTAACACTTCTAAATCATCCTGCTTGTCTCTGATTTCACCGATTATCCAAGCTTCTTCGCCGGCATCCTGTAAAATTTTAAGCGCGGCATCCGCTTTGTCTTCATCCAAGCAAAGAACCATACCGACGCCACAGTTAAGTACGCGATACATTTCTTCTTGTTCAACATTACCTTGCTCTTGCAACCAGTCAAAAATGGCTGGGCGAGTCCAACTTGCAGCATCAATATAAGCCGATGTTGATTCAGGTAATACGCGTGGAATATTTTCGAGTAGACCGCCACCCGTAATGTGAGCCAAGGCATTTACCTTGATGCTTTCCATTAGTTTCAAAATGGATTTCACATAAATTTTAGTCGGTGCCATAAGCGCATCTTTAAGGGCAACGCCTTCGACCTCTAGATTAAGGTCGGCTTCGCTGACTTCTAGAATCTTACGGATCAAAGAGTAGCCATTAGAGTGTGGGCCAGAAGAGGCAAGCGCAATGAGTTTATCGCCAGCTTTAACGTTAGTGCCATCAATGATGTCTGCTTCTTCAACAACACCAACACAAAAACCTGCTAAATCATAATCACCATCGTGATACATGCCTGGCATTTCTGCTGTTTCGCCACCAACAAGTGCTGCGCCTGCTAACAAGCAGCCTTCACCTATGCCAGTAACAACATTTGCAGCGACATCGATATCAAGTTTGCCAGTGGCATAATAATCAAGGAAAAGTAGAGGTTCAGCACCTGCTACAATCAAATCATTTACGCACATAGCAACAAGGTCGATACCGATTGTGTCATGTTGGTTCAAGTCCATAGCCAAGCGAAGTTTGGTGCCTACGCCATCTGTGCCTGACACAAGAATTGGATTTTTATATTTTGTTGGTAAACGTGTTAGTGCGCCAAAACCGCCAAGGCCGCCCATAACCTCTGGTCGACGTGTTTTTTTGCTAACGCCCTTGATTCGTTCAACAAGTTGATTGCCAGCATTGATGTCTACGCCAGCGTCTTTATAACTAATCGATTTCTTATCCGATTTGGTCATTGCCTATGCCCTGTCATGATAATAGTGGTGTGGGAGGCGGCATTTTAGCATAGTGACATATTAGGGCTATGGTTCTTTGTTAATATCGCAGTAGAATATGCGCATTAATTTTAAGGAAGCGTATGAAAATTAGACTTTTGATGGTGATTTTCCTGGTTTCGTTAGCTCAAGCTAGCTTTGCCGTAACAATTTCTAACCTTTATCGAGCCGAAATTACTTTGCCCTTGGTCGATTCAGAAAAAAAATTGATCAATAAAGCCTTTAAACAGGCGATTGAAGAGGTGCTGATAAAGGTATCTGGTAACTTGGATGGGGTTGCAGATGTGTTGCCGGGAGCTCAAAAAGTGGCTGCTTCATGGGTTGTTCAACATTCAATTACCGATGATGAAAATCTCATTGAATTGGACGGGGCGTTTTATCCTGCCAAAAAAGTGGTTGTCGATTTCTACGCGCAGTCGATTAATGACTACCTTTTTTCAAAAAAAATGGCGGTATGGGGGGCGAATCGTCCTTCTCTATTGTTATGGATTGTTGAACAGGGTGACTTTTTAAGGCAGGTAAGTGGTGCCCAATCTCCATCTGATTTATTAAATCTGGTGGCGAAAGATGCAATATCAAAAGGCTTGCCTATTTATGCCCCACTACAGGATGCTTTAGATAAACAAGCCGTTACTGTAGCGGATTTATGGGGCTTGTTTGAAGAGCCAGTGATTGAGGCAAGTCGTCGTTACCAGACTGATGTAACTGGCGTCTTGAAAGTGAATAAAATCCTGGATGAATATGAGGCGAATCTGATGGTGTTATTGCCAAATGAGGAACCTATCATGCTTTTCGTACAGGGTTTGGATCAAGAAGATATCGCTGAACAGGTGAATGCAGCCTTGGCTAAGTTGTTTTCGGCTCGGTATGCCGCTGTAAGAGGCCAGGGCGGCGCAAAAATCACCTTGCGCATAGATGATGTGACAGATTTTCAGCGGTTAGATCAAATACAAACCTATTTGGCTAAAATTGCTGTGGTGAGAGATGTCTATTTAAACTCGATTGATGCTGATCAGGTTCATTTCTCCCTAGTATTGGATGGCGGTTTAAAGAAATTAACAAATGCGATTGCTTTGGATTCTGTTATTGAGCGTATTGAGCTTGATGTGATGGACCCTGAAGTGAATTTAGTACAAGCCTATCGTTATAGCGGAGTAAATGATTAGTGAGTGATCTAGTGGATGAAAAAGTGGTAGAACGTGATTTCTTTTTAAGAGGTGTTGAGGAGCAAAAAGATTTTTTATCCCAGACTTGGTGTAATACCTGTATGGAAGTGGATTTAGGGATGACAAACCCGAAAGAGTTTGAAAGCGCATCACGCCTTTGGATTGAAGGGCAGTGTGTAAAATGCAATGGCACTACTATCACTGAAATTGTTGAAGAGGATTAGTTCTTAAGGGGGCGTTTTCTTAAGCCTTTAAGTTCACTATTTTCTAAATATATAAAACAAAAAAACCGCGTCACTTAATAAATAAGAGACGCGGTTTTTTTGGGTCTAGAGGCTTACTTTTTTGGGTAATCTCTTTGTGTTTCACCTGTATACAACTGACGAGGGCGACCAATTTTATAAGGTGCGCTACTCATTTCGTTCCAGTGTGAAATCCAACCAACCGTACGTGATACTGCAAAAATTACAGTGAACATACTGGTTGGGATACCAATGGCTTTAAGAATAATGCCTGAATAGAAGTCAACATTTGGATAAAGCTTACGCTCTACAAAATAAGGGTCTTCTAGAGCAATTTCTTCAAGGCGTTTAGCAATCTTCAGTAGAGGATCGTTTGATAAGCCAAGTTCAGCCAATACTTCGTCACAGGTTTCACGCATTACTTTAGCGCGTGGATCGAAGTTTTTATAAACACGGTGACCAAAGCCCATTAGGCGGAACGGATCATCTTTGTCTTTTGCTTTGGCAATGAACTCATCAATTTTAGAAACGTCGCCAATTTCTTCTAACATGGTTAGTACTGCTTCGTTTGCGCCACCGTGAGCAGGGCCCCAAAGTGTTGCAATACCCGCCGCAATACAGGCAAATGGGTTTGCACCAGATGAACCTGCTAAGCGAACAGTCGAAGTTGAAGCGTTTTGTTCATGGTCAGCATGTAGGATAAAGATTTTATCCATTGCTTTAGCAAATACTGGGTTAACCACATAATCTTCGCACGGCGTGGCGAACATCATGTATAGAAAGTTCTCAGCATAGGATAAGTCGTTACGTGGGTACATAACAGGCTGATCTTTAGAGTACTTAAAGCATATTGCTGCCAAGGTAGGCATTTTCGAAATTAAGCGAAATGCAGCAATCTCACGGTGATCTGGATTGTTGATATCCATGTGATCTTGGTAAAACGCTGAAAGTGCACCAACTAAGCCACACATAATCGCCATTGGGTGAGCATCATTACGAAATCCTTCAAGGAATTTTCGCATTGATTGGTTCACCATGGTGTGATTATGAACGGTTTTATCGAATTCTGCTTTTTCTTCTTCTGTTGGCAGTTCGCCATTTAGAAGAAGGTAACAGGTTTCTAGGTAGTCAGAATGCTCTGCAAGTTGCGCTATTGGATAGCCGCGATGTAATAGTATGCCTGCTTCACCATCAATATAGGTGATTGCAGATTCACATGAACCGGTAGACATAAAGCCTGGGTCATAAGTGAATATGCCTTTGGCGCCTAGGCCACGAACATCGATTACATCGGTACCAAGAGTACCGGAAAGTATTGGGAGTTCGATGACTTCATCTATCCCATCTACGGTAAGTAGAGCTTTTCTATCTGCCATTTTTAGTCTCCTTCAAGTTCTGAATCAGGACGGTTTCGAGTGAATAACTGACTGTATGACCCAGAATGTGCGCAAAAAATACTGTTTCTGAGAGGTTAAATCAATCTTACGAAAAAAGAGTAATCACTATTTTAATAAAAAAAAGATGTAATAAATATACATAACTTTTATTAATCATCATGTAATCTTTCTTTGTTTTTTAGTTAAGCTATTGAAAAATAAAGGTATTATCGTTAAGAAAATATTAAAAACGCTCGTAATTTTATACCATTATTGTTCTCGTGTATGGGGTTATTCATTTTGTGAATGACGATCATTGTAAAGCCCTTGTCTAGTCTATTTGTCTTACTAATTTTTGCTAGTCTATAATTGGCCTCCCAGAAATGTGATTGATTTGCGGGTTAAAACTATAAAGCGACGTCGCTTATATAGAATTGACCCCTAAATTATGACATTTCTGCTAGAGGCCTAATGAGGTAGTTGAATGCTACTTCATGGAGAGATAGGTCGTGATTGACCATTCAATCGATAAAAATGGTGTAAGAGTCGTGAATAAAAAAAGACCAGTCAATCTTGATATAGCTACTATATCAATGCCCGTTACCGCAACAGTATCCATCCTTCACCGTGTGACCGGTGTCATCCTTTTCGTAGGTTTGGCATTTTTGTTCTACGCGTTTGATCTTTCATTAGATTCTCAAGAGGGGTTTGATCAAGTTGTTAATGCTCTACAAACAAGCTTTATCGCCAAGTTTATTATTTGGGGTATCGTTTCTGCTTTGATGTATCACTTCGTTGCTGGCATCAAGCATTTGTTTATGGATATCGGTTACTTTGAAGAGTTAGAAAGTGGCCAATTGGCTGCAAAAGCTAACCTTGTCATCGCTGCTATCCTTATTTTGGTTGTAGGAGTTTGGATATGGTAACTCAAATAACAAGCTTTGGTCGTTCAGGCCTATATGATTGGATGATGCAGCGTGTATCTGCCATCGTACTTTCTTTGTATACAGTGTTCATACTTGGCTATTTAGTCATGAATCCTGATCTTACATACGATCAATGGAGCGCTTTGTTTGAAGCGACCTGGATGCGTATTTTCACTTTAATGACCTTGCTTTCAATCGGTGTTCATTCTTGGATTGGCCTATGGTCTATTTCAACTGACTACCTTAAAGCGACGGGTGTTCGTTTCTTTTTTCAATCTCTATGTGGTTTAGCAATGTTTGTTTATATCACTTGGGGTATTCAGGTTCTTTGGGGGCTATAGACTAATGGCTAATATACGTACAATTTCTTTTGATGCCATAGTTATTGGCGGCGGCGGCGCAGGTATGCGTGCTGCTTTACAGTTGACAGAGTCTGGTTTAAATACGGCTTGTGTCACTAAAGTTTTTCCAACGCGTTCCCACACAGTATCTGCCCAAGGCGGTATTACCTGCGCAATTGCAAGTGATGATCCAAATGATGATTGGCGCTGGCATATGTACGACACCGTAAAAGGGTCGGACTATATTGGTGATCAAGATGCTATTGAGTACATGTGTTCAGTTGGCCCACAAGCTGTATTTGAATTGGAACACATGGGCTTGCCTTTCTCTCGTACAGAAAGTGGCCGTATTTACCAACGTCCTTTTGGCGGTCAATCAAAGGACTTTGGTAAGGGCGGACAAGCGGCGCGTACTTGTGCTGCTGCTGACCGTACGGGTCATGCGTTATTGCATACGCTTTATCAAGCTAACTTGAAAGGCGGCACAACCTTCTTCAATGAGTGGTATGCTGTTGATCTAGTAAAGAATGATGAAGATGCTGTTGTTGGTGTTATCGCTATCTGCATTGAAACAGGTGAAACTGTTTATTTGAAAGCAAAAGCGACTGTCTTAGCGACAGGTGGTGCGGGTCGTATTTTCCAATCTACGACAAATGCACATATCAACACAGGTGATGGTGTTGGTATGGCGCTTCGCGCTGGTTATCCTATGCAGGATATGGAAATGTGGCAATTCCACCCAACCGGTATTTACGGTGCGGGAACATTGGTAACTGAAGGTTGTCGTGGTGAAGGTGGTTATCTGATCAATAAAGATGGCGAGCGCTTCATGGAGCGCTATGCGCCAAACGCGAAAGACCTTGCAGGTCGTGATGTTGTTGCTCGTTCTATGATTCTTGAAATCCTAGAAGGTCGTGGTTGTGGACCGGAAGGTGATCACGTTCTACTTAAATTGGATCACCTAGGTGAAGAGACGTTGAATAAACGTTTGCCAGGTATTCTTGAGCTGTCTCGTACCTTTGCTCATGTAGACCCAGTTAAAGAGCCAATTCCTGTTATTCCAACTTGTCATTATATGATGGGTGGAACACCAACGAATATCGGTGGTCAAGCTTTGACGATTGATGATGAAGGCAAAGACGTTATTGTTGATGGTCTTTATGCGTGTGGTGAAGCGGCAAGTGTATCCGTACATGGAGCTAACCGCTTAGGTGGTAACTCATTGCTTGACCTTGTTGTATTTGGTCGTGCAGCGGGCATCCAGGTGAAAAAATCTTTGGATGAAGGTTTTGATTCTATGGATGCAAGCGATACTGATATTGAACGTGCTATGTCTCGTTTGAATCGCTTGAATAGTTCTACCTCTGGTGAAAGTGTTGCTGAAGTACGTGCTGATCTGCAAAAAACAATGCAACTTTATTTCGGCGTATTCCGTGATGGCGATGCAATGCAAAAAGGTCTTGCTCAATTGGCTGATATTCGTAAGCGTGTTGAAAATTTGCATCTTGAAGATAAGAGCATGGCATTCAATACAGCAAGAATCGAAGCGCTTGAACTTGAGAACTTGTTAGAAGTGGCTGAAGCGACAGCTATTCCTGCTGAGTTCCGTAAAGAAAGTCGTGGTGCTCATGCCCGTAATGACTTCACTGAACGTGACGATGTTAACTGGTTGAAACACTCTGTTTTCCACCCAGCAAGCAAGTCTGTGACTAAGCGTGATGTTAATATGATGCCGAAAACAGTTGAGCCTTTTCCACCTAAAGCGCGTACATACTAAGGGGTAATGAGAGCATGTTAGTTAGTATTTATCGTTACAATCCAGAAGTGGATGACGCTCCTTATATGCAAGATGTTCAAGTTGAACTACCTGAAGGCAAAGACCTGATGGTATTGGACGTTTTGAATCTAATGAAAGATAAGGACCCATCTGTCTCTTACCGTCGTTCATGCCGTGAAGGTGTGTGTGGTTCTGATGGTATGAACATGAATGGTAAGAATGGCTTGGCGTGTATTACGCCAATGTCTGCTGTTCTTAAAAACGACAAGTTAATTTTACGCCCATTACCAGGCTTGCCTGTTGTGCGCGACCTTGTTGTTGATATGGGTCAATTTTACAAGCAATACGAAAAAATTCGTCCTTACTTGATCAATGACACACCTGCACCTGCTATTGAGCGTTTGCAGACCCCAGAAGAGCGTGAAAAACTTGACGGTCTTTATGAGTGTATCTTGTGTGCGTGTTGTTCTACTGCGTGTCCTTCTTTCTGGTGGAATCCAGATAAGTTTGTAGGGCCGTCAGGACTGTTGCAGGCTTATCGCTTTTTAATTGATTCGCGTGATAATGCAACACAAGAAAGACTGTCTGATCTTGATGACCCGTTCAGCGTATTCCGTTGTCATGGCATCATGAACTGTGTGAGTGTTTGCCCTAAAGGGTTAAATCCGACGAAAGCGATCGGTAGCATTCGTACTATGTTGCTGCAACGCGCAACTTAAAATCGTTGAGCCTTCACGCTTTATGAGAGTGGAGGTGACGTAAATCGGCGGCATAGATGCTATGCCGCCCATTTACGCTCATAAGGTCAAGCATAATGGCCGAGCGTAAATAAACCCAGAATTTAAGTTTCTTTATTGTGGGAACAAGGACGAGTAAATAGGGTTTAATCACTTGGCACAGTGGAAGGTAGTGCAGGTACCAAATTTGTTTCTTCAGATTTAGTGCCGAATGGTTAACGATTTTACTGACGCAGTAAAGAGAGTATGAAGTAGTAAAATTGGCAGGCTTAACAGGCCACACGAGTCTCATATAGTCAACACACTATAAGATTGATATTTGTCGTTAAAACGGCAGACGGCTCGAACAAAAGGGTGATCGAGAATGCACGAAAGTTTAATGGAGTTGCTATGGAGCACCTCTCATTTCTCAGGTGGCAACCTAGAGTACATTGAGGGGCTTTTTGAAAGCTACCTTGTCGATCCGAACTCAGTGTCGGAAGAATGGCGTAAATGCTTTGACCAATTGCCTAGAGTAAGTGAGGGTCAGTCAACTGACGTTCCACATTCAGTCGTACAAGAGCAATTTGTGCAACTGGGTAAAAATAAGTTTCGTTTCCAGCCTGCCGCAGTCTCTGCCGCAGCAAGCTCTGGTCATGAGCAAAAGCAAATTAAAGTAATGCAGCTGATTAGTGCGTATCAAATGCGTGGGCATCAGCATGCGAATCTAGATCCATTAGGTTTGCAAGGCCGTAACCAAGTGCCTGATTTAGATTTAGCGTACCACCAATTGACGGGTGCCGATCTAGATGAGGAGTTTAGTACGGGTAATCTATTCTTCAGTAAAGATGTTATGAAGTTAAAAGACATCATTGCGGGTCTAGAAAAAACCTACTGTTCTTCGATTGGTTACGAGTTTATGTACCTGGTCGACACTCAAGAAAAGCGCTGGATTCAGCAGCGTGTAGAATCCTCTCAATCTGATCCTCAGTATTCCCACGAAACGCGTAAAAACTTGCTGGAGCGCTTAACCGCAGCAGAAGGCTTAGAAAAGTATTTGGCGAGTCGTTATCCAGGTGCTAAGCGTTTTGGTTTGGAAGGTGCGGAATCTTTAATCCCCATGATGAATGAGCTAATACAACGTTCTGGTGCACTTGGTGCAAAAGAAGTTGTGATTGGTATGGCTCACCGTGGTCGTTTAAATGTATTGGTTAATACGCTGGGCAAAAACCCGAAAGACTTGTTTGATGAGTTTGAAGGTAAAAAGCTAGTCAATACATCAGGTGATGTTAAATATCACCAAGGTTTCTCTTCTAATGTGATGACGGAAGGTGGTGAGGTGCATATTGCATTATCATTTAACCCCTCTCACTTAGAGATCGTATCGCCAGTGGTTGAAGGTTCTGTGCGTGCACGCCAAGACCGCCGTAATGATACATCGGGTAAAACAGTCGTACCAATTTCTATCCATGGTGACTCGGCATTTGCGGGTCAAGGTGTGGTAATGGAAACCTTCCAGATGTCACAAACTCGTGGCTATCGTACAGGTGGTACAGTACATATCGTGGTGAATAACCAAGTTGGTTTTACTACCAACCGTCAAGAAGATGTACGTTCTACCCAATACAGTACAGATGTTGCTAAGATGATTCAGGCGCCGATCTTCCATGTAAATGGTGATGATCCGGAAGCGGTATTATTCGTAACGCAGCTCGCTTTAGATTACCGTTATGAATTTGGTCGTGACGTAGTGATCGATTTAGTTTGTTACCGTCGTCGTGGTCATAATGAGACAGATGAGCCTTCTGGTACTCAGCCTCTTATGTATCAAGTGATTAATAAACTAAAAACAACGCGTACTCTGTATGCTGAAAGTTTGGTTAACGATAATGTCGTGACTAAGGCTGAAGAGAAGCAGTTGGTTGATGAGAATCGTGAAGATTTAGATCATTGTCGTCACGTTTCTAAGAGTTTGGTATTAGAATCTCAAACGGGTTCCTTTGTTGATTGGACACCTTATATTGGTGTTGATTGGACAGACGCGGGTGATACAACTTACCCGTTAACTAAATTGCAAGCATTAGCTAAAAAGCTAACCCAAGTGCCTGATGGTATTGTGGTTCAGCGTCAAGTACAAAAGATCTATCAAGATAGAGATAAAATGACAGCGGGGGCTTTGCCTATTAACTGGGGTTATGCAGAGACATTGGCATTTGCGACCTTGTTAGAGCAGGACTACCCGTTACGTATTACAGGTCAAGATGCGGGTCGTGGTACTTTCTCTCACCGTCATGCGGTTATTCATAGCCAAAAAGACGGTAGCAGCTACATTCCTTTAAAGCACTTGTCAGAAGGTCAGCCACCATTAGATTTGTATGATTCATACCTATCCGAAGAAGCGGTATTGGCATTCGAATATGGATATGCGACAACTGCGCCTAAAGGTATGGTTGTTTGGGAAGCGCAATTTGGTGATTTTGCCAATGGTGCGCAGGTTGTCATTGACCAATTTATTACCAGTGGTGAGCATAAATGGGGTCGTCTATGTGGCCTGACAATGTTGCTTCCACATGGTTATGAAGGTCAAGGTCCAGAGCATTCATCTGCTCGACTTGAGCGTTATATGCAGCTATGTGCTGAATTTAATATTCAAGTGTGTGTGCCTACAACGCCAGCTCAGATTTACCACATCTTACGTCGTCAAGCGATTCGTCCTATGCGTCGTCCTTTGATTATCTTGTCACCAAAGAGTTTGTTGCGACATAAACAAGCAATTTCGTCTTTGGAAGATTTATCTGAAGGTAGTTTCAAAACAGTATTGCCTGATTCTTCATCCAAAGCAGATCCTGCTGATGTGAAGCGTTTGGTTATTTGTAGCGGTAAAATTTATTACGATTTAATCAATCGTCGTGAAGAATTGGCGAGAGATGATGTTGCTGTTATTCGTTTAGAGCAGCTATATCCATTCCCGTACAAAGATTTTGAAGCAGTATTAGCGCCTTATACTAATGTTGAGACATTGGTTTGGTGTCAAGAAGAGCCTAAGAACCAAGGTGCTTGGCATGCTAATCGCCATCGTATGAATCGAGTATTGGAAGACTTGTATCCACAGCTTAAAATTCGTTTTGCAGGTCGTATTTCATCTGCAGCACCAGCAGCGGGTTACATGTCTATCCATATTGAAGAACAAGAAGCGTTAGTAAACGATGCCATTCAAGGCTAATACAACGTCATTCAAAGAGATTAAGGGTTAAAAATGAGTATCGAAATTAAAGCGCCAGTTTTTCCAGAGTCAGTAGCCGATGGTACGGTTGCAACTTGGCATAAGCAGCCAGGTGAAGCATGTTCACGTGATGAGCACATTGTTGATATTGAGACGGACAAGGTTGTTCTTGAAGTGGTTGCTCCTGCTGATGGTGTGATTCAAACCATACTTAAAGGCGAAGGCGATGTTGTCTTGAGTGCTGAAGTATTAGCTGTGTTTGTTGCTGGTGATGCGGCGGTTGCCGCAGATGCGCCTGCTGCTGCACCTGTTGCTGCTGCACCTGTTGCTGCTGCACCTGTTGCTGCTGCACCTGTTGCTGCTGCAGCTTCAACTGAAAGTGTTGAGATTAAAGCACCAGTTTTTCCTGAGTCAGTTGCCGATGGTACGGTTGCTGCTTGGCACAAACAGCCAGGTGAGTTGTGTGAGCGTGACGAGCACATTGTTGATATCGAAACTGATAAAGTAGTATTGGAAGTTGTCGCACCTGCTGCGGGTGTCATCGGAAATGTTCTAGCTGCAGAGGGTGATACTGTTTTAAGTGCTCAAGCTTTAGCAACCTTCTTAGTGGGTGCAACAGGTTCATCAGCTGCACCAGTCGTCGCGACAGTTGATGCCACTGACGGTGATGATGATGCTGCTGCCGGTCCAGCTGCTCGTAAAGCCATGGCTGAAGCGGGTTTAACCCTTGCTCAAGTTAAAGGTACGGGTAAAGGCGGTCGCATCACTAAAGAAGATGTTGACGCAGCTCAGAAACAAGTTGCTGCTAAAGTTGCACCAGCGCCTGCTGCACCAGTGAAAGCTGCGCCAGTTAAGCCTGCCGCTGCTGCGCCACTTGCGAATACTGATGGTCGTGTTGAGAAGCGCGTTCCTATGACGCGCCTGCGTGCAACGATTGCAAAACGTTTGGTTGAAGCTCAGCAAACCGCTGCCATGCTAACAACCTATAACGAAGTTGATATGGGTCCTGTGATGGAGCTTCGTAAGAAGTATAAGGATTTATTCCTTAAAACTCACAATGGTACTAAGCTAGGTTTCATGTCTTTCTTCGTGAAAGCCGTGACTGAATCTCTTAAAGCTTTCCCTGCGGTAAATGCTTCTATCGATGGTAATGACATGGTTTATCATGGTTACCAAGATATTGGTGTTGCAGTATCAACGAGTCGTGGCTTGATGGTGCCTGTATTGCGTAATACAGATTCAATGGGTCTTGCTGATATTGAAAGTGGTATCATGGATTATGCTATTCGCGGTCGTGATGGCAAATTAGGTCTTGATGATATGCAAGGTGGTACATTCACTATTACTAATGGTGGTACTTTTGGATCCTTGATGTCGACGCCTATCTTGAATCCACCTCAAACGGCTATCTTGGGTATGCATAAAATCCAAGATCGACCAATGGCTGTTAATGGTCAGGTTGTTATCAGACCTATGATGTACTTGGCTCTATCTTACGATCACCGCATGATTGATGGTAAAGAAGCCGTTCAATTCCTTGTGAAAGTAAAAGATTTGTTAGAAGATCCAGCACGTTTGTTGCTTGAAGTTTAACTCAGAAAAATCAAAAGCTCGGCCCTTACCCTGGGTCGGGTTAATTACAACATGAGGCACGATTCTTCTATAAGCTAGAAGTGGTTGTGTCCGTATTGACCGAGAAATGGAAACCCTTATGTCTGAAAAATTTGATGTTATTGTAATTGGTGGCGGCCCTGGTGGTTACGTTGCTGCTATCCGTGCTGCTCAAATGGGCCTTAAAACAGCTTGTATTGAAAAGTGGTTAGATAAAGACAATAAACCAAGACTTGGTGGTACTTGTCTAAATGTAGGCTGTATCCCTTCAAAAGCCTTGTTAGACTCTTCTCATAAATATCATGATGCAAAAGAATCATACGGCGTGCATGGTATCTCAGTTGGCGATGTAAGCATGGATGTAAATGCCATGGTTGATCGTAAAGATAAGATTGTAGATCAATTGACAAGTGGTATTACGGGTCTTTTCAAAGCAAATGGCGTTACTAGCTTTGAAGGTATGGGTAAAGTACTTGCCGGCAAAAAAGTTGAGTTCACCGCTCATGATGGCACAGTCACTGTTCTTGATGCTGATAACGTTATTTTGGCAACGGGTTCTGTGCCAGTGAATATTCCACCTGCACCACGTACTGGCGATATTATCGTTGATAATGAAGGTGCATTGGACTTCCGTGACATTCCTAAGCGCTTAGGTGTTATTGGAGCGGGTGTTATCGGGCTTGAATTGGGTTCTGTATGGGCTCGTTTGGGTTCTGAAGTGGTTGTGCTTGAAGCACAAGATCAGTTCCTAAATGTTTGTGATAAAGATATCGCTAAAGAAGCTGCTAAAATCTTTAAGAAACAACACTTGGATATCCGTGTTGGCGCACGTGTTACCGGCAGTGAAATTAAGGGTGAAGAAGTTGAAGTAACTTTCCTTAATGCGAAAGGCGAAGAGCAAAAGCAAACATTTGATAAACTCATTGTTGCTGTTGGTCGTAAGCCATTCACTGATGGTTGCTTGGCTGCTGACTCTGGCGTTAAGTTAGATGAGCGCGGTTTTGTTTTTGTTGATGACCAGTGCCGCACATCGGTACCGGGTGTCTTCGCTATTGGTGATATCGTTCGTGGTCCTATGTTGGCTCACAAAGCATCTGAAGAAGGTGTGATGGTTGCAGATATTATTGCAGGCCATAAAGCGCAAATGAACTATGACTGCATACCTTCTGTTATCTATACTCACCCAGAACTAGCTTGGGTTGGTAAAAACGAACAGGAACTAAAAGCAGCAGGCGTTAATTTTAAAGTGGGTAAATTCCCATTTGCAGCGTCTGGTCGTGCTATGGCAGCTAATGACACTGATGGTTTTGTTAAAATCATTGCTGATGAAGAAACTGATCGCATTCTAGGTTGCCATATTATTGGTGGTCAAGCGGCAGATTTGATCGCTCAAGCTGTTATTGCAATGGAATTCGGCTCAACAGCAGAAGACATTGCTTTGACTGTTTTTGCTCACCCAACAGTGAGTGAAGCAGTGCATGAAGCGGCACTTGCAGTTGATGGCCATGCTATTCATATTGCAAACCGTAAAAAACGTAAGTAATACGTTAAAAAATTCGATTTGTTGGCCCTGTGACTGATGAACGCAGGTGCCGACATATTCTGTCGATTCGACAGAGCTTATATCAATCATTACAAGATGAGCGGAAAAACAAATGAACCTACACGAATATCAGGCAAAACAGCTTTTTGCTGAATACGGCCTGCCAGTATCTACAGGGTATGCATGTGAAACGCCAGAAGAGGCGGTAGAAGCGGCTAAGAAAATCGGCGGCGACATGTGGGTTGTTAAGGCTCAAGTACATGCAGGCGGACGTGGTAAAGCAGGTGGTGTTAAGCTTGTTAAATCCCATGACGAAATTGCAGAATTTGTACAGCATTGGATTGGTAAGAACCTAGTGACTTACCAAACTGATGAAAATGGTCAGCCAGTAGCAAAAATCCTTGTTGAGTCTTGCACTGACATTGCTAACGAACTGTACCTAGGTGCTGTTGTTGACCGTGCGACACGTCGCGTTGTTTTCATGGCTTCTACTGAAGGCGGTGTTGATATTGAGACCGTTGCAGAAGAAACACCTCATTTGATTCATAAAGCAATCATTGATCCTCTAGTGGGCGCGCAGCCTTACCAAGCACGTGAGCTAGCGTTTAAATTGGGCCTAACACCTGCTCAAATCAAGCAGTTCACTAAAGTGTTCATGGGCTTGTCTCAAATGTTCCATGACTTTGATTTTGCACTACTTGAAATCAATCCATTGGTTATCACTGATGAAGGCAATATTCACTGCCTAGATGGTAAAATCAATATTGATAGCAATGCGGTTTACCGTCAGAAGAAAATGCAAGAGTTCCACGATCCATCTCAAGAAGATGCTCGTGAAGCACATGCTGCCTCTTTCGAGCTTAACTATGTTGCACTAGATGGTAACGTTGGTTGCATGGTGAACGGTGCAGGTCTTGCAATGGGTACTATGGACATTGTAAATCTACACGGTGGCAAACCGGCTAACTTCCTTGACGTTGGTGGCGGTGCAACTAAAGAACGTGTATCTGAAGCATTCAAAATCATCCTTTCTGATGACAATGTTAAAGCGGTATTGGTTAACATCTTTGGTGGTATCGTACGTTGCGATATGATCGCTGAAGGTATTATTGGTGCGGTTAAAGAAGTAGGTGTTCAAGTGCCTGTTGTTGTACGTCTTGAAGGTACAAATGCTGAGCTAGGTCGTGAAGTACTAGCGAAATCTGATCTTGATATTATTGCGGCTTCTAGTCTTAAAGACGCGGCTGTTCAAGTTGTTAAAGCTGCGGAGGGCAAATAATGTCTGTTCTAATTAACAAAGATACTAAAGTAATTTGCCAAGGTTTTACTGGCGGTCAAGGTACTTTCCACTCTGAGCAAGCAATTGCTTACGGTACAAAAATGGTTGGTGGTGTAACACCTGGTAAAGGTGGTCAAACTCACCTTGGTCTACCTGTGTTTAATACTGTGCGTGAAGCCGTAGAAGTAACAGGCGCTGAAGCATCTGTTATCTATGTACCTGCACCTTTTTGTAAGGATTCTATCCTTGAAGCGGCTAACAGTGGCATCAAGCTAATCGTTTGTATTACTGAAGGCATTCCAACATTGGATATGCTTGATTGTAAAGTTGCTTGTGATGCTTTGGGTGTTCGTTTAATCGGACCTAACTGCCCAGGTGTTATCACACCGGGTGAATGTAAAATTGGTATCATGCCTGGTCACATTCACTTGCCAGGTAAAGTGGGTATCGTATCCCGTTCTGGTACATTAACTTACGAAGCTGTTAAGCAAACAACTGATGCTGGTTTCGGTCAGTCTACTTGTGTCGGTATTGGTGGTGATCCAATTCCGGGTACTAACTTCATTGACGTTCTAGAGTTGTTCCAAAACGACCCTAAAACTGAAGCAATCGTTATGATTGGTGAGATTGGTGGTACAGCAGAAGAAGAGGCGGCAGCTTACATTAAAGCTAATGTTACTAAGCCTGTTGTGTCTTACATTGCGGGTGTTACAGCACCAGCAGGTAAGCGTATGGGTCATGCCGGCGCTATCATTTCTGGTGGTAAAGGTACTGCAGATGAGAAGTTTGCAGCACTAGAAGATGCGGGTGTAAAAACTGTTCGCTCTCTAGCTGATATAGGCTCTGCTTTAAAAGAGTTAACTGGCTGGTAGGTCGATTAACTAATTAGCAAATGCTACAAAATCCCTGCTTAGGCAGGGATTTTTTTTGCCTTCAAAAAAAATACGTGACTTTATATACACATTTATTGTCAGTTTATCGTCAGCAATAAGACAAAAATTAACTTAAAACCAGTGTTTTTAACACAAGCTTACACCTAGACTTGTTTTTAACAAAAGAATACAAAGTGTTTCGTACTTCTTGAAGAGGCTCATTTCAATTTATTTAGTTGAAATATTGTCCGCTTATAAACGCTGGGGTGAGTGATGAAAGATTTTTTTAAGCAATGGCTAAGTAATCCTTACCCATTAAGAACGTATTACTTTCAGAAAAAAATGGATGTCAGGACCGGTCTGATTGTGGGGGCTTGTGTACTTGCGAGCCAAGCGAAGGCCCATACTGAAGACGCATTTGGTAATGATATCGGTGATCACGGGGATCAAATCCACTTTGTTGGAGAGCACCCAGATTATCCTGGCTATGAAAAAGTGCTCATTTGCCCTGATGGGGAGCTTACTGCGTCAGAGACGTCTCAATTACTTAATTATTTACCAACAGGGGCGGCGATTAACCAGCAAAAGCAGACTTTAAATAGTTTGATGCAGAGTAACTTGTCTGATTTAGGTATGGTGCCCGATGCGCCTGAGGTGAGAGATTCCTTGTATGAATTAGGGCGATATCTTGCTTTTGATAAGGTATTGAGTGGTGATAGGAATATTGCCTGTCTAAGTTGTCATCAGCCTAATGTGTTTACCGGCGATGAACGTATGTTAGGTTTTGGGACGGGTGGCCATGCAACAAATGGAGCGAAAGAGCGAGGCCGAATTGCCCTTGGTATTGATAAGGACAGCCCAGATACGTTAGCCGATGCCTTGTTGCAAATAGGCACTGAGAGAACGGGTGATATTGAAAACGTTGCGCCTCGACATTCCTTACCCTTATACAATTTGCATATGGCAAAAAATTTATTCTGGGATGGTCGTCTTGAATATCTAGAGACGGACTTTGAAAATATTCCTGAGACTAGTTTATTTTATGCTGAAACGGATGCAGGTGTTATCCGACCTGTGAGCAAAATATCGCTCAACGACCAGGATGTATACATCTTTAATGAGTACCGTTCTGGGGGGAGTTTGGTTGAGCCTGAATGGCAAGACGGTGTTTTATTTGACTCAGAAGCAAGTGATGATGAGGCCTCCTTTGTCGGCGAGATAGAAACCTTTATTGTGGGTGAGAATGCCGTTTATACATTAAATACGTCTGATAACACTGCAATCTCAGAGATTGAGTCAGTATTTGAATTCGGAGCGTTATCAGCACAAGCGCTTTTTCCAAGTACCAATCATATTGAAATGTTAGGGATAGATTCAGGTGATTATGAATACCCAATGGAAGGAGAATGCTCGTCTACTGATCAAAATGAACTGGTGGCAATAGCGACAGATAGTAATAATGATCTATCGCTATTATGGCAAGGTTTGGTGACTCGCTTAAAGTGTGAAGCGCCTGACTATTTAGCGCTATTTAGCGCTGCTTATAATGATGTAACTGGTTGGGATGATGTTAATGGAGGGCACCTTGCTAATGCAATTGCAGGTTATATGGTGCGTGAGTTTGAATCAAATCAAACCCCTTGGCAAAGTTTTAGGGAGCGCTTTATAAGTGGTGAGTCAAGTGACGTTATTGATGACCTCACTCGAGCACAAGTTAAGGGGGCCATTCGTTTTGTCGAGACCGGTTGCGTTGATTGTCATTCAGGACCTGTATTTTCAGACTTTAGCTTCCATAATACGGGCTTGCCGCAAATGGGCCCAGGTCGTTTAGACGACCCACAAGGCATGCTTGAATTTACCACTGTGTCCGATTTAGATGCCCCTAATAATGGGGTGAATGCTTATACTGGCGACCTAGGACGGATGCATCATGATGCCAGCGCCCAAGCTTATACCTTTAGAACCTCTCCTTTAATTAATGTTGGAGAAACCTGGACTCGAGGTCATGCAGGTCAATACCTTAAGCTGAATGATTTTATTGAGCATTATAGAGACCCTGTTACTTCCTATGTTAACTACAGACAATGTTTCGAAGGACCGGTAACTGGCCAAGTCGGTGGTGTTACAAGTAATGGTAGTGATCGATATGGATTCGGCGCTGAAAATGGTGTTGGTGCAGAAGTACAGAGCATGTTATGGGACCCAGAAGGTGATGGCACCCCCCATACTGATGGCATTATTGAAAATATAGATGAAGCTGTCATTGCTTTAACTCAAAGAGAGGACGACGGATTTGAGCCTCTTTCTCGTCATGATGTGTACGCTATCTCTAAATTTATGAATGCGCTCACCAGTCGTGAAGTTTGTGATAATAATTGGCCTATTAGGAAAAATGGTGATCGTAATACTCGTAACAAGCCCACTAACACAGATGACCCTTATTATCGCTATCAGCAACCAGCAGTCAGTCCACCAAGAGTGGTACGCATAAATGAAGAGGGCGCTAGTGATGATGGTCAGACGGTTTTATTTAATGAAGGAAGTGTTAAAGATATCCCTTCTATAGAAATGCGTAATGGTAGTTACCGTTATATTGATTTGTCTCATCAGATAAGTGGTTTAGAAATAGATTGGTTTTATAGACAGTCCTGTCAATCCGACTCAGATCAGTAAATGTAAAGTAAGCCTCCGTTAACCCTGTTTTATTCATTAAAGCAGGGTTTTTTTTGATTTTTAATTTTGTAACGAGTTAATTAAACCTAGAAATACTAGATTAATATTATATTGGGTATTTGAATCCGGTAGGTTTCTACACTTTTGACTTGCGATATCTAAATTGTGAATTAATATTGAAGTTCTATGTTTAATTTGAACTTTTTAATGTTTTTTAAAAAGTCTTATTTTTCAAAGGCTTGTAGGTGTTTTATTTTAATTTAATTTTGCGCTTGGATAATATTTCTTGAATTATGAAGAATTAGTGAATGTTAAACATATTTCATTTACTCTTTTTGAATGAAGTCGTAATATTTTCCCCAACAAGACGAGTTAATTTTAAACCCCTCTGGATTGAGGTTATTAAATAGTAAACTTCACTTTTAATGGAATTGAATTAAAGAGAAGTTGGATACATTGAATATTTTAATTTCTCTTGGATTTATTTTTAGTTTTTGAAATTATTGTTAATAATTATTTGGACATTAAGGAAGTAAATTATGGCTACTATATATATGCGTATTGATGGTGTAGACACTATTAACGGAGCAGCGACAATTGGTGAAGTAGGTGGAAAAAAAGGCTTCTTCGCAATTGACTCTCTTTCTTGGGGTGCTGTACGCGGTGTTACTGTTGATGTGGGTAACGCAAACAATGCTGACCAAGGTATGGTTGGTTTAGGTGAGCTGAGTGTCTCTCGTCAATCTGACGGCGCTAGCCCATTATTAACCACTTTCTTGTTCTCTCCTGGTGCAGAAGGTAAAACCTGCGAGATCATGATCACCAAGCCTTCACGTGAAGGTAACGGTGCAGATCCGTACTTGGTTATCACAGTTGAGAAATCGCGCATCGCGAGTTATAACGTAGGGTGTGGTGATGGCTCTTTACCAAGTGAGTCATTCTCTCTTGCGTATGCCACTATGAGTCTTGTTTATTATTATGAAGACGATAAAGGAACGATTCAAAAAGGTGATACCATCAAATATGATGTTCCTACTGCAACACTAGCCTCTAAAGCTAATTTAGGTTAATACCAAGACTATTACTCAATGAACATAATAAGCCTGACAATATCAGGTTTATTATGTTTTATTATAAGTATTGAATAAAATTCTTTTATTTATCCGCTCCCTATTTAGTTTCCCACCTTAGTCATTAATAAATCTCATTATTGGAATTCTTTCATACCCCCACTATTATTTATAATTAATAGGGCGGAGCGTATGAAGTATCGAATAGCTATCTTGTTATTATTTCTAATTTCCTTGTCTAGTTCGATAGCAGCTTCGGCTGTTTCGAATAATGTTTTAATGGCAGATTTTCGACACCGCCCCCCTGAAATGCTAATCAAAGATGGTCTTTTGACAGGACCCCTTAAAGATATTTTGGATGAGGCTGCCCATCAATTGGGTTATCGTGTGATATGGCGTCAAATACCTTTTGCACGAAGTTTACGAATGTTGCGTAACGGCGAAACCGATATTGTTCCAAGGACAATACATACCCTTGATCGAGAGTCTTACATCAATTATTTAGGGCCGATAGGGCATCAAATAAAAAATATTGTATTCGTTGTCAAAAAGGGGCAAGAAGCTCGCCTCACGCACTATCAGGACTTAACCGGTTTAAAGATAGGTGTGAAACGCAAAACAGCTTACTTTCCTCGTTTCAATCAAGATAAAGCTTTGCATAAAGAGGAGTTACTTGATGATGACAACATGGTAAGAATGTTTGAAAGGGGGCGGTTTGATGTCATGGCAGTGCTGGATAAAGCGGCTCTGGAAAGCGCGATGCTCAAGCATCATATTCATGACTTTAGTTATGCTAATTATCAGTTCAAACAAGTGATAGGTAATTATTATGGCATGTCTCAGACATCAAAAAATGCGGCATTATACTCTGACTTAAATCGGGTATTGAAAGAGATGCTGGCCTTGGGTCGAATTAACGCAATTTATCTAAACTATGGATTAGAAGCGCCAATGCAAGTGGCCTGGTGATATTAAAAATATCGATATACAGATTTCTTTTTGAAATCGGTCTCATCAATTTTATACCTATACTAGATTATTTGTGAACTAGGCTTTAGTTTTAGGTAAGTGAACGTATCAATATTTATTGATACGAGTCTGTAGTGAGGTAATTGGGTGATGAAGGTATCTCAATTAATGACAAAAGACTTAATTACGGTATTGATGGACGATGATCTCGATACCATAAGAGCGCTTTTCGAGACGAAAAAATTTCACCACTTACTGGTGGTTGATGAAAAGTGCAGTAAATTGTATGGCGTTATTTCAGATAGAGACTTATTAAAAGTGCTTCACCCTAAAGTCTACTCTAGGGTGGCAACTTTAGATGAGTTAGCCTGTCTGAATATGAAAGTACATCAAATTATGTCTCGTAAGCCCATAACACTGGGTGAGGGCAGTGAGTTGAGTGACGCAATTGAATTATTCAATGAATATTGCCTATCTTGTATCCCTGTTTTAAATGATGAGGGTAGACCCATAGGTGTATTGAGCTGGCGTGATATCATTGCTGCTATGGTGGCTAAGCCATAAGTGAGTAAGAGGCTAGCGTATTAACTAAGTCGCTTGAATAATAGAAGTGAGTTAAATGTATTTCGTTCACTGACATCAAACAATTACCCCTATATGAGTAAAGGAATGGGTGCATGTCTGAATTTACTGAAACGATTCAAGGTTTACATAAAGACCTTGCAAAACTTCAAAATGAAAATGCTGACTTAAAAGAATTAGCATCAAGATTGTCTGATGCAGCAAATCAGAGCCAAGATAAAGAAACCAGCTGGATTTATGCAATGGAAGGTAATCTTGATGGTGTCTGGGATTGGAATGCTGTCAGCAATGAGGTGTACTTTTCTTCTCGGTGGAAAGGTATGTTGGGTTTTAGCGATGATGAAATTACGAATGACTTGGCGGAGTGGGACAAGCGATTACACCCAGATGATAGGGATGATGTTTACCAAGATCTCAACGATCATTTGGAAGGAAGAACGCCTTTTTACCATAATGAGCATCGACTTTTGTGCAAAGATGGTTCTTATCTCTGGATTTTAGATAGAGGGAAGATTTTCAGTTGGACTGATAAGGGTGAACCTTTAAGAATAGTTGGAACACATACGGATATACATGTAAGAAAAAGTGCAGAGTTAGAAAATTTGCGCCTTGTCCCTGCTCTGAGTCAAGCGCTCGCAAAAGTGAAAGTACTAAGTGGTTTTTTGCCTATTTGTGCATCTTGTAAAAACATCAGAGATGACAAGGGGTATTGGAACCAGATAGAAAGTTACATCAGTGAACATACTGACGCTGAATTTAGCCACGCCATTTGTCCCTCCTGCGCTCAAAAGCTCTACCCAGAACTTGATTTGAATAAAAAAATACCAAATAGCTCCTAACTTATCTATCGGTTACCCTATGAGATCAAAGGATATGCATTAGGAGTATGAATGAAAAAGTCCAAAATTGTCATTATTACGGGGTCGGGCCGAGGTATTGGTGCCACCACAGCTCAGCTATTTGCAGATCATGGTTATTCTGTTTGTCTCAATTATAAATCCCAAGCTGCTCCGGCTAATGAATTAGCTAAAAAACTTATAAAACAAGGCGTTAACTGCATAGTTGTGCAAGCGGATGTCGCCAAAGAAGCGGATGTAATTCAACTATTTGAGCAGGTTGACAATGAGCTGGGGCCTGTCTCTGTCCTCGTCAATAATGCCGGTGTTTTAAAGCAACAAATGCGTCTTGAAGAGATGAATGCTGAACGTATTAATGCTGTATTAATTAATAATGTGACCAGTGCATTCTTGTGCGCTAGGGAAGCCGTTAAGCGCATGTCGCATAAGCATGGAGGTAAGGGCGGCACCATTATTAATGTCTCTTCTGGTGCCGCTAAAACTGGGGCTCCCAATGAATATATTGATTATGCTGCCTCTAAAGCCGCCATGGATGCCATGACAAAAGGGCTTTCACTTGAAGTAGCAGCAGAAGGTATTAGAGTCAATGGAGTGCGCCCTGGCTTGATTTATACGGATATGCATGCGGATGGAGGTGAAGCGGGCCGAGTGGATCGCTTAAAAGAAAAAATCCCTATGCAAAGGGGAGGGCAACCCATTGAAATTGCAGAAGCTATCTATTGGTTGGCGTCAGATAAATCGTCTTTTGCAACCGGTAGTTACATTGATTTAATGGGTGGGCTTTAACGACTACTTATTAAAGAACACGCCCTAAAGCTCGGGCGTGTTTATATTACTTATCAAGTTTTCTGCTAAGAAGTGGGTATTAGAGCGATAGCTTGAGTATTGCTGCCACATTGCATGCAACACGGGTTAGGTTGTCTTCGGCTTCTTCTAGTACTTTATCTAAGGTTTGTGAGGCTCGAGTGGTGCCAAAAACGGCATCGAAATAACCATCAAGACCGCTTGTGTCTGAGCCAATTGAACCTGAAATAGCGATGACTTTAATGCCTTTTTTCTTGGCCGCTTGCGCGACACCAAAGGGGGCTTTTCCATGTAGAGTTTGATAATCCATTTGCCCTTCCCCGGTAATGACAAGGTCTACCCCATTAAGGTGTTGCTCAAACTGAGACGCTTGTAGCACTATTTCAATGCCAGGCTTTAATTGAGGGTTAGTAAAAAGGGCAATGCCAAGAGCCGTGCCGCCAGCGGCGCCAAAGCCTGGTGTGTGGCTGTGATCCTTGTTAATAACAGTGATTGCTTGTTGAGCAAAATGTGATAAGGCTGAGTCTAACGTTTTAACTTCATGTGGTGTTGCCCCTTTTTGAGGGCCAAAAACGGCACTAGCACCTTGATCACCACATAAAGGGTTATCTACATCGCAGGCTAATAACCAATTAACCTGCGATGCTCTAGGGTGTAATGAAGATAGGTCTATACTTGCCAGCTGAGACAGTGCGGCACCGCCTTTTTGAAGTTCTCTTCCTGTTTTGTCTAATAATTGAATGCCCAGTGCTTGAGCAATACCTGCCCCTGCATCATTCGTGGCACTGCCACCAAGGCATAGGATTATCTGCTCAACGCCTAGGTTTAAAGCTTCCAGTATCAACTCACCTGTGCCAAAGCTTGAGGCATATAACACTTGTCGTTTATTGGCTGGGGTTAACGCTATTCCCGACGCTTCTGCCATTTCAATAACGGCGCATTGGCCCTGATTAATCAATCCCCATCTGGCCATAACCTTATCGCCTAGGGGGCCTTGAACCTGACGGGTTTTAATCTCACCTTGCGTGTTTGAGACAAGAGTATCAAGCGTGCCTTCACCACCATCTGCGATGGGCATGAGGTGATAGTCTGCATCTGGGTAGTGCTGGCTAAACCCTGTTTTAATGGCGTTAGCTACCTGCTCAGCATTAAGTGATTCTTTAAAGGAATCTGGGGCAATTATTATCTTCATAAGTGAGGTATTACTCGAGGTTGTTTAGGCCTTGTTATGCCTGTAAAAAGTATGTTTTTCAGTGTTTATTAATTAAAAAAACGACTCAGCTCCATTTGTTTTAATTGATTAACAAACCAGGCTAATGCCTTACCTTGATTGTCTTTTCGCCATGCAATACAAAGTTCATGTTGTCTTGTATCAGCCTGTTCTAACTCAGGGCTAACGAGCTCACCACTTTGTAAATAGGTTTGAATACGATGCAGTGGTAAATATCCCACGCCAATACCATGGCGCTGAGCATCTATCTTCTTTTGCAAATCAGAGACAGTAATACGGGCTTGACCATCCAATAAACCCGCGGATCTAGGTGGTAGGTATCGTGAACTATCCATGGCGACAACAGAAGGGTATTTTTTTACGCTTGCTTGACTAATCGGTGTTTGTTCTTGGCAAAGGGGGTGATCTTTTGCAATCGCAAAAATGAATTCAGCGGTCCCAATAGGATAGGTGGCAAAGTCATTGCTTGTGGCTTCATCGGATGCACCGATAATTAAATCACTCTCTCCCGCGTTAAGGGAATCCCAAGTGCCACCAAAGTTTTCTTGAGTCAGGCGAATATCAATCCAAGGGTAAGTTTGCTGGAATTGGCTGATTAAATCATAAATAGCGTGATGGTGAAGTATGCTATCTATGCAAATCCTGAGTTCTAACTCCCAACCACTGGCTGCTTGTTTCGCCATGTGGGTTAATTCATCGCTGGCTTTTAATATGGCCCGACCTTGCTGCAATATTAACAAACCGACTTTAGTAAATTCTGCTTTGCGCTTGGATCGATCAAATAGTGCGACCCCTAGGTCTTCTTCTAACTTATTAATGGTGTAGGAAACGGCAGATGGAACGCGAAATAACTCATCTGCGGCAGCGGCGAAGCTCTGTTTACGATCAATCGCATCAAGTACACGTAACGCATCTAATGTGAGGAAGGGTTGCATTGATTCAATCCATTTGAACTAAATGTTCAGTTTATATCGTTATTTTTAAATTAAGTTAACAAATATAATAGCTCCAACATTCAAAAACAATGAACTTTGGAGAAACTTATGTCCTATTTAGAAACCATTACCCGTTCCAATAATAGTTTTGCCACCTTGGCATTACGTTTACCTGTTGGCTTAACCTTTATGGCTCATGGTGCACAAAAATTGTTCGCCTGGTTCGGTGGTTATGGACTCGAAGGGACGGGTCAATGGATGGCATCAATCGGTTTAGAGCCTGGTTATCTTATGGCATTAATGGCCGGTAGCGCAGAATTCTTTGGTGGTCTTGCTTTGGTATTGGGTTTGTTAGTGAGACCCGCCGCTTTGGTATTAGCCATCACTATGTTAGTCGCTATTTTTAGCGTGCACTTTGTCAATGGCTTGTTTATGAGTAATGGCGGTTATGAATTCGCATTGGCCTTATTTGCGGTAACGCTTTCTTTGGCAGTGAGTGGTGCGGGTAATTTGTCTCTGGATAAGCTGATTGCAAAAAAGCAGGTCGCTTAACACAGATTAATACGTCATTTTACCTAGGTAAGGAGAAACCAATGCAAGCGGTTCAGAAGCGAGAAGCAAGTAAACTGCATTATTTGCCAAGCAGTTCGATGCACCCAGCGAATACGTATTTTCATTTTTCATTCGCCAATTATTACGACCCTAAACGCATGGGATTCGGGGTTCTAAGAGTTTTTAATGATGATGATATTAGCCCTCGAAATGGCTTTGGTCGTCATCCCCATAAAGACATGCAAATTATCAGCTATGTAGTACGCGGTAAATTAACCCATTGGGATAGTGTCACCAATAAACAGGAAGCGATAGGTCGAGGACATGTACAGGCTATTTCAGCTGGTACGGGTTTATGGCATTCAGAAATGAATGCCCATGATGAATGGTGTCGCTTTCTTCAAATTTGGATTTTGCCAGAGAAAACCGGTGGCCCAGTTCGTTACGAACATCAAGCATTTGAGCCTGAAGCTAGGGCTAACAAACTCTTGCATATCGTAGGTAATCAGGCCAATACAGCGCAAGCGCCTTTACGGGTGAATGCAGATGTAAACCTTTATGCCTCAGAAATTATTGATAGCGATAAAACATTAACCTTTGAGCTTAAAGCGGGCAGACAAGCCTATATCAATTGCATAGAGGGCAGCGTCCAACTTGAATCTGAAGCACTCAAGGCAGGCATTACGCGTTTAGATGAGAAAGACACGTTAGAGCTAAAAGGCGAGCATAGTCTGGTCTTATCATCCGCTTGCGGTTATGGACACTTCATCATTATTGAAATGCAGGCAGATTAAATAAAAGGCCCTTAATCATTAAACGAGTGAATGGATAAGGGCCACAATAGAATGCTAATCGGAGTAAACAATGATTAATTCATTAGGGCACGATGTCCAAGATAAGATTTTTTTAGGCGCTCAAAGTGCCAATCGTTTTTTAGATAAAGATGTCAGTGATACCTTGTTAAAACAGCTTTATGATCTGCTGAAGTGGGGTCCAACATCAATGAACTGCCAATCAACGCATTTACTCTTTATCAAGGGGACTCAGGCTAAGCAAAGATTGCAGGCATCCTTGTTACCGGGTAATCAAGCGAAAACCCTAGATGCTCCAGTGACTGTCATAGTCGCCAGTGATTTAGGTTTTTATCAGCATATGCCAGAACAGTTTCCTGCGGTGCCAAAGGCTCAGCAGATGTTTGAGAATAATGAGGCTTTACGTTTAAGTACCGCCTTTAGAAATAGTTCGTTACAGGGGGCGTACTTAATCATGGCGGCTCGAATGCTGGGCTTATCTTGTGGCCCTATGAGTGGTTTTGATAATGCGCTTTTAGATTCTGAGTTTTTCCCTGATGGGCGTTATCAATCGAACTTTTTGATCAACCTAGGGTATGGAGATGATGAAGGAAACCACCCCAGGGGTCCAAGGTTATCTTTTGATCAAGTTGCCAAAATTATCTAATTATTTTTCGCCTAAGAGAAGCATTATGGAACAGTTAAAATCGAATTGGAAAAGCAGTATTAAATCCGGTGAGTACAAGCGTAAAGACTCACAGTTTAGACATTGGATTACCGAAGATGGCAGTGCGGGCCCTACTGGAAATGCGGGTTTTAAAGCTGAAGCAGGGCGTTATCATTTATTCGTCTCATTGGCATGCCCTTGGGCGCATAGGACATTAATTTTTCGCCAATTAAAAAACTTAAACGACCTGATCAGTGTGAGTGTTGTACACCCTGATATGCATGGACAAGGTTGGAGCTTTAAACATGATGATGAATCGGCACGCTTGTATGAAACAACGGGAGATAGTCTCGGAGAGAGTCAATTTTTAGCCGAAAAATACTTTCAAAATCAACGTGATTATCAAGGTAATATTACGGTTCCCGTCTTGTGGGATAAGCAGAACGAGCAAATAGTTAATAATGAATCAGCTGATATTATTCGTATGTTGAACCAAGCATTTGATTCATTAACCGGCAATACACTTGACCTGTATCCGACTCAATTACAGCCGCAGATAGACGAAATCAATGAGCTGGTTTATCACAAGATTAATAATGGTGTTTATAAATCAGGCTTTGCGACAAGTCAGCAAGCCTATGACAAGAATGTTACGGCTTTGTTTGATGCGCTTGAAACGGTTGAGCACATACTGTCGTCACAGCGCTATCTGGTTGGCGCAACATTAACCGAAGCGGATTGGCGTTTATGGACTACCTTGGTTCGTTTTGATTCTGTTTACCATACGCATTTTAAATGTAATTTAAAATTGATAAAAGAATTTCCAAACCTGTATCAATATATGTTGGAGCTGTACCAAATAGAGGGTGTGCCAGAAACGCTTAATATGGCCCATATTAAACGTCATTATTATGCTAGCCATCTTGCTATCAACCCGTATGGTGTCGTACCTATGGGTCATGAACAGAATTGGTCCCTTGCTCATAACAGAGGGGAATAACAGCAAAACTAGGATTAGGGGGATAGGTGGTTTATCTAAATCCCTCCTAATTTAATTGATGAGTAATTATTTGCCTGAAATGAGTCTCTTTATTTTGAAACGTTCATCTTATACTTAAAAAATCGTTTTAAGGTGGCGTTTTTGAGGAGGTTTGCCTTTGCAAAATAGAGAGATGCTTACATTCCATTGTTTGATATCACGTCTAACGGCGTCATTTCCTTTTTTTAAAATAACTTTGATTTGTGGGATGTTGTTACAAATAGCGGCTGTGAATGCCCTGATGATTGCGCAAATTGAAAAGTCGTCTAACCAAATTCTGGCTGCAGAAATACTTGAAGAAATATATCGAAGAGCGAACATAGCATTTGAGACAGTCTCTTTACCTGGTGCTCGCGCTATTTTGGCATCGAGTACTGGCCAACTTGATGGTGAACAAATGCGGATCTATCAAGTGGGAGAACTCTATCCCGACCTTATCCGTGTACCAACTCCCTATATTTATTTTGAAGCAACCGCATTTAGTGTGAGAAACGATATTAATATTAAGGGCTGGTCCTCTCTTAGTCCTTATCATGTTGCACGAGTTCGAGGTATTAAATTTGCTGCGCTGGGGCTTGAAGGTGCAAACAAGGTCACTGTCCTAAATAATAATGAGATTATGTTTAATATGCTAAAGCATAATCGAGTGGATGTGGCCGTGAGCACTAAATTCAGTGGTTTATATCAAATTAATCAAGGTGGGCTTGATGGCGTATATGTATTAACTCCCCCGCTGGAGCGTCATTATCTTTATCACTATCTGCACAAAAAAAACCGCCACCTAATCCCTATCCTTGATGATGTCATTAAAGCCATGAGGCAATCGGGAGAGTTGGAAGCGTTACGCAATCGATACTATCTAGCGTTATTAAAACAAGCTAAAGATGCATAAGTGATTTAATGGCTTTTATTTCCAAATTGAAGACGATATTGGCTGGGAGAAATGGTTAAATATTGACGAAAGCAATGGCGCATTGTCATCGGATTATTAAAACCTGCTTGAATCGCAATTTGTTCCATATTCAACTTATCTGATTCTAATAATCGTTTGGCGAGATCTAAACGCTGGTGGGTGAGCCACTCTTTTGCGCTCATGCCCATACTTGCACGAAAGTGACGATCAAAGCTACGACGTGACATAGCCGCCTTATCTGCCATCGAACTTACATTTATATCGCTGGCCAAATGCTGCGTCGCCCAGTCCAAGGTGCTGGAAAACAAGGTTTGCTTTTCTAGCATAGGCGTTTCAACAAATTGTGACTGCCCGCCATTTCGATGGGGCGATATGACCAGACGTCTGGCCACTTGATTGGCAATGTCATGGCCAAAATCTTGCCTTACGACTTCTAGACTAAAATCAATGGCTGCCGCGCTGCCTGCCGAACATCCAAGTTTGTCTTGATAGACATAAAGTACATCATCTAGAAATTCGACATCAGGGTATAGAGCCTTAAAAGTCTCAGCATAAGCCCAATGAGTGGTGGCCTGACGACCCGATAGAAGGCCGCATTCAGCAATAAAAAACGCCCCTGAGCAAAAAGATAACACCTTGCCCCCAGACTGATAAAAATCCTGAACCTCTTGTTTGATATCTGCTGACAATTTTTGATCAGGGTTCCAACTAGGTATGACTAAAATATCGAACTCTTTTAAGGTCTCTATTTGTCTAATGTCTATGCTGATGTTGCCTGGTGCACGCACTTTTTTTTGAGTGAAACTTACCACTTCCCCTTGATACCAGTGGGGAATATCGGGCCTAGACAGGGCAAAAATCTCTGTGGCACAGCCCAGTTCAAATAACGACACATCTTGTTTACAAAGAATGGCAACCTGATTCATGAGTGTGTCCTAAGAAAGTGAGTGTCATTAATGTTAGGTGTTTCAGCATAGCCTGTTTTAAAGCGTGTTTTAACTGCTTAAAGCGTGTTGGCTCATTATTAACGATAAATGACTTATAGGCCAATATTCGTTTCATTAGCCTTTGCTTATTATGGGTTCTTAATTTGCTTAACCCTAAAAGGAACTCACTATGTCTTCTGCTGTATCTAGACCCCTTGCTGCTAACCCCCAAGAAGCCCTTGTACACTTTGAAAACCTACTCAGGTTCGAAACGGATTGCTGGGATGTACATCATGCCATGAGTAATGGTCGTCAGGACTTTGTCTTGTTAGATGTACGCGCCAGCATTTTGTATGAAGCGTCTCACATAGCAGGTGCGATTAATTTACCTGTACCAAAAATGAATGAAGCTGCTTTGTCGCATTACCCTCAAGACACTTTATTTGTAGTTTATTGCGCCGGTCCTCACTGTAATGGTACGGAGAAAGCGGCTATCCGTTTGGCCAAACTAGCGCGCCCTGTGAAGAAAATGATAGGGGGGGTGACAGGTTGGATAGATGAAGGTTTTGATTTGGTTTAAAACGGACTTCCTTATTTTAGGTATTGATTATGTTAAAAAATCAGACTGAGTTTGCGGCAAATAGTAAAGCATTAATACGAGATGCAAAGCTGCACGAAACGGATCAGATTCTGTCATTGATGAGAGATTTAGCCGAATTCGAAGGTTATATAAGTGCGTTTAATATCACCGAAGAAGACCTTAAAAAACGATGTTTCGAAGAGGGCGACTTTTCAATATTAGTTGCCCAAGTCGGCTCTAAAGTAGAGGGTATTTTGGTCTATTACTACTTACCTTTCACCTATGATCTAACGCCCTGGATGTTTATTAAAGAGCTTTATATCAGCGCAGAATGTCGTAGCCTAGGTTTAGGTAAACAACTGATGAAAGCGGCTGCCAGGGCCTGCATACGCAAAGGGGGCAGCAAGATATGTTGGCAAGTATTGGCTGATAATGGTGCAGCACAAGGCTTTTATACGGGGTTAGGTGCTCAAAAAGATCCCCTTTGGGATAACTTTAAACTGACAGGCAATGCCCTTAGTGCATTAGCAAAATCGGGAGAAATAAAATGATGAGTTGTGTGATTCACTATCAAGTTGATGCTAATAAATTAGTTGAGTTTGAGCAGTATGCCAAGGCTTGGATTGGCTTAGTTGAAAAATTTGGCGGACAACATCAAGGTTACTTTTTACCTTCTGAAGGAGATAACAATTTGGCTATAGCCATTTTTACATTTTCAAGCCTTGGCGCGTATGAAATTTATCGAGAAGCCTCATTTGGGGATGCCGAGTGCCTGGCCGCATTTGAGTACGCAAAAACAACAGCTTGTATTGTGTCCTATAAACGTAGCTTTTTTCGTCCTGTTTTTAGTTAGAAGGTTTAATAAATTACTAACAGACTCATTTTTATTACCTAACTTAAAAAGCGCTGGAGAAAAGGTTAGATGAAGGTCGAATGCAGAAGGTGAACTATCGTGAATGGTGTGAGGATGCGACTGCATGTTTGTGGGCGTGCCCTCATCACTATTTGATGGTCAATCATACATGGCTGAATAAGTGGCGATAGCGAGTTTAACAAGTATGATCAAAACGCACTGTTACTAAATCTTTGTTCTTGCTTGCATGTCGGGTAAATAAAGGCGGAAATTTTTTACTATTCACACTTTTGTATCTCACCTAAGCCTTCTATGCTTAGGTGAGCATGTGTTAAGGGAGGGCTAGGTATGGCTATAACACAAAGACAAAAAACCTTAGTGGTAGAAAGTTTTGCTAAAGTGGAACAGATCAGTGATGTGGCAGCCACAATTTTCTATAAAAAATTATTTGAATACGATCCCAGCTTAAAAAAGCTGTTTAAGCATGATATCAAGAGTCAGGGACGTAAGCTCATGTCTGCATTGAAGCTCGCTGTCAGTAGCTTAAATGATTTAGAAGCATTGGTGCCTGTGTTACAAAAAATGGCAGTGAAACATGTGGACTATGGTGTCAAAGCAGAGGACTACACCCCGGTAGGAAACGCCTTATTATTTGCCTTGGCGCAAGGTTTAGGTGACGCTTTTACCAATGAATTAAAACAAGCCTGGATAGCTATATATAAAACTATAGCCACTGTAATGAGGCAAGCGGCTTATCCAAGTTTTAATCCCAATACCTTTAGAAATACAAAAAATTATGTGCATTAGTATTTCTATCGCGTGTCTTGAGCGTTCAAAAGGACCTTTTACAGGTCTTTTTTTGATATCGGCAAAGCAAAATTTAATATTCGTCAAAGCTTTATAAGTTATAGCTAATAAATATACGAAATTTTTTTGTTAGCTGTTGTATTGTTTAACAGTCATTAATAGCACAGAGCTAGTTAGCATATGGAAATCATAGAATATGAGGTTAGGCACAAAGAGCAGTTGGAACAACTCTATTTAAATTCAAGACGGGATGCGTTTGAGTGGATGGATACGAGTCATTACCAATTATCTGATTTTAGCAAAGACACGCAGGGGGAGCGACTTTGGGTCGCAGAAGATGCTAAGCAAGTTCTCGGTTTTGTTGCGATATGGCAAGCTGATCATTTTATTCACCATCTCTATGTAGATAAACCGGTTTATCGAAGAGGTGTCGGAGAAAAGTTGATCAAGATGTTGAGTGATTTGTATGAGAAGCCACTCGGGCTTAAGTGCTTGTGTAAAAATGAAAGGGCGATTCAATTCTATTATTCACAAGGATTTAAAACGATATCTCAGGGTGAAGATAACCTAGGGAAATACTTCTATATGCAGCTTGATTGATTTAGTCAATGTAGCCGCTGAAAGTGCCATGTTTTGATTTAAGGAGACAGACTCTATACACATTGAGTGCGTATAGAGTCATGACTTAGTTGGAATATCCCTAAGTAAGTGGAAACTCATTTAATAAAGTATCAATTGCTTGCCTTTGACTAAGTACCATCAAAAACACCAAGTCCCCTTCATTAATTTGAGAGAGAATATTAGCAGCCCCGCAAGAAGGAGAATCACTATAACTAAGTTGATCTTCACTAAGGCCAGAGGCTAATGCGGCTTCAGATATGATTTTTGGGATTTCACCCAGCTCACGGCCCCGTAAATACTCGGGTGTCTCGGTAATCATTAAATGATCGGGTGCTATTTTTAAAATACTTTGGGTGAGCTTAGTGATTTCACTGTCACTGCGATCACCAGCATGTCCTAGCATTAAAAATCGACGTTTTGCAGGCATGGCATTAAGGGTATTTGCCATGGCATCCATGCTGTGTACATTATGGGCAAAATCAACAATAACGGTAGCGCCCTTGATGCTATATAAATTACCACGTCCAGGGTTATCCTCGGCATCACTTCTAAACTCAAGTAACGCGGCTTTAATGGCTTCATGCTTAAGGCCAATACTTTTAGCCATAGCGATTGCCCCTAATGAATTACGGACATTATGCAAGGCAGCTCCTTTGAGTGTCATAGGGATGTCATCAATCCCTATGATGTCAGTCTCTTCACCCGCACTTTGGTAAATGAGACGATGATTGCGAACAAAACATTGACTGCCTCCCAATTGTCTATGGCTGATTAAGGTCGGGTTATTTTCATCAAGTGAGAACCAGCAAATGGTGCGACTTAATTGTGCTTTGTTCGCATTGTAGTGACGTAAAATATGACAATCGTCAGCATTTAAAGTAAGCGGTTTATTGTTCGAAAGTCCCTTGGCGACCATAAACTTGGTAGCGGTTAAACCGGCCAAATCGTTAATGCCATATTGGCCTAAATGGTCTTCTGCCACATTGGTTATAATAGCGGCATCAACATTAGCAATGGGCAAACCACGGCGTAATAATCCACCACGAGCGACTTCCAATACCGCCGCCTCTAGCGCCTTTTCGCGTAATAGCATGCGAGCACCACTAGGGCCCGAATAATCGCCAGTATCAATAATGTTATCACCCACCTTGATAAAGTCGGTTGAGGTAACGCCACAGCAATAGGCCGCTTTAGTAAACATTTTAGATAAGAGCCTGACCGTGGTGGACTTGCCATTAGTCCCTGTTACATAAACACAGGGCACGCGTTTATATAATTGCCATTGGATATTGCTAGCTTGTGGTAATTGATCAATAGGCCAAATTTGAGTGCTGGCACCAAAGCCCAAAGAAAACTCTTCGTCATCCACTAAAAAGGGCACATTTTCCTGTTCAGCTAATGCTATGATTTCAAGTAATTCAGCATGGCTCTCCGCCTTAATCGCTAGGATCAAGGCTGCGATTTTTAGCTCTAAATCAAATTCGTCATGTGTGCTATTTACGTCGTCCTCAAAGGGCGTGGTTGCTTGCTCATAATGGCATTCGACCATGCGCCAAGCAATGTCATTTAAATCGACGGCAGCATATAAACCATCAAGTGGTGCACTAATGGCCAGATTGACGCCATTGTTGAATATTCGGTAACAAGTTTGCTGATCTTGCCAGCCAACACGGCCTAATAGTTGAGTCACATACGCTTGCCAAACATGAACCAGTTCAAGTTTATCAACGCCATCGATGTAAGCATCAATAATGGCACCAGGTTTATCCCATAACAAGTTCTTACCGGTTAAACGACGGCTATCATCGAGTGTTAGTTGAATTTTTTGCATAGTCATTTTTCACTTTCATCAGGAGCCTATTTATTGGAGAAAATAAAACCACTAAGAAATTGACCTTCTTAGTGGTTTTAGTGCTTCTAATAAAATAAGCGAATGATCATTTAAATCTAAAATAGAGTGGGCTTTAAAAAGCCACAACACGTCTTTATCTGGGGGTTAATCGCTTTCCTCGTCATGTAGCTCGACAATTCGAACGCCGCGCTCATCACTGACAATGGTCATGCCTTCTTCAAGGGTAAACGCATCATTATTGAGCGGGATATTACTGGTATCCGTCGGCTTAGATGAAGCCTCTGATTTGCTTGTATCAAACTGGATTATTTGTTTCCAGCAGCGGGTGATAGCATCGCCAAATACCATGACTAAATCCCCTGTATTAGCGATGTTTAAGGCATGATCAATCGCTTCCACTTCATCAGGAATAACCTTGATTTTTGCCTCATCAATACCTTCTTTTAAGAGTACTTCAGCAATCATATCAGGCACTTCTGAGTTGCCACGACCGCGACGATTATCGTCCGCTTTACAGATGTAATAATCAAAGCTGCCGGCGGCTGCTTTGGCGATATTGACCAGGTCCAAATCACGACGGTCACCAGGGCCTGCAATCACTACGATGCGTTTACCTTGTACATCAAGCTTTTGCGCAAGTTTTGACATGTGGCCTATGCCATCAGCATTGTGAGCGTAATCTAGAATGACCCTGAAGTCATATTCATCATAGACGTTCATTCGGCCTGGAGCTTGAAAGAAGGTTGTCGCAAAAGTACGAAGACCGTGACGAATATCTTCCAAAGGTTTGTTAAGACTAAACGCCATGGCCGCTGCAAACATGGCATTTTGAACATTATGAGTGGCTTTGCCTTCCAGTGTTGCTGGAATCAGATGAGTCCACAGCAGCGGAATGTGAGCGCCTTTATCATAAATGGTAATCATTTCACCATTAATGCCAGCTTCCAGTACGACAGCTCGACCGCCAGCACGAATGTGCTCACGTACTAGGCTGTGGCCTGAATTCATAGTGACATAACAAAGGTGTTTGGCTTGCGTGTAGTCAGCCATTTTAAGGCAGAGTGCATCATCGGCATTAAGAACTGCCGTATCTTTAGCGACTTCGACGACAATGCGTTTTACTTCAGCAAGTTGTTCTATGCGATCAACACCGCGCATGCCTAAGTGATCTTCGGCCACATTCAAACACGCAGAAACGTCGGTTTCTTTATAACCAAGACCGGCTCTTACAATACCACCACGGGCGGTTTCTAAAACCGCAATATCGACCATAGGGTCGCGCAGTACTATTTGTGATGAGACAGGACCTGTCATATCGCCTTTCACCGATAAATGGCCATCAATATAAACCCCATCGGTGGATGTCATCCCCACGATATGGCCAGCAGTTTTTAAAATATGAGACAACATGCGTGACGTTGTGGTTTTACCATTAGTACCGGTAATGCCCGCAATAGGGATGCGGTTTTGTGAGCCCTCAGGAAACAGCATGTCTATCACTTTACCAGCGACATCACGTGGTTTACCTTCACTGGGAGCCACATGCATTCTAAAACCGGGTGCCGCATTACATTCTACAATGCCGCCACCAATGTCTTTATAAGATTGGGTGATATCATCGGTTAAGAAGTCAACACCGCCGACATCCAGCCCAAGTGCTTGAATTGCACGTTCAGCCATTACTTTATTATCGGGATGAACGGTATCCGTTACGTCTATTGCAGTGCCGCCTGTCGATAAATTGGCCGTTGAACGCAGATAAAAAGCTTGGCCTTTTTCTAACACAGTGTCAGCGTCAAATCCTGCTTCTTCTAATAATCGTAACGCCTGATGATCTAATTCTAATCGTGTTAATACTTTTGCATGACCTATGCCACGACGAGGGTCACTGTTTACAATGTCGATTAATTCATTAACCGTTTTTTCACCATCACCGACAACATGCCCAGGTACGCGTTTTGCGACAGCGACGAGTTCGCCATTTACCACTAACATGCGATGGTCTAACCCGACCAGGAAGGATTCAACCAGAATAGAGCGACTCGTGCTGTGCTCTTTAGCATGGTCAAAGGCCACCATGATTTGTTCATTGGTGGTCAAGTTAATGGATACACCACGGCCATGGTTCGCATTTAAGGGTTTAATGACCACAGGGAATCCGATTCGGTTCGCGGCACGAATGGCTTCTTTTTCAGTGTAAACGATACGTTGCTGAGGGACAGGTAAGCCCAAATCGTTTAGTAAAACATGGGTATCTTCTTTATCGCAGGAGAGTTCCACCGCAATATGACCCGTTTTACTGGTGATTGTGGCTTGAATACGTTCCTGGAATTTACCTTGCCCAAATTGAATAAGGCTATAGTTGTTAAGTCTTAACCAAGGAATATTGCGTTTTTCTGCCGCCTGTACCAAAGAGGCGGTACTAGGCCCAAGTTCTTTGCGTTGAGCAAAACGAATAAAACTCGTCAGCTCGTCATTAAAATCAAAATCACTCTCGATGGTATAATCTAATTGTTCACGGATTGATTCAGGTAATAACGAAATTAATAAATCACGGGCTAAACGACCTGCTTCAAGACCGACGTCTCTTTGATGATATTGATAGACCATATTGTAGTGGCCCACTTCACCTGTACCTCGGGTGCGGCCAAAAGTGACTTCAGAACCCGCCATACACTGTAATTCAAGTGCAACATGCTCCCAAATATGTCCGATCCAGGTACCTTCGTCTTCTTTCAGACGACGAATAAAACCACCGTTTTCTTTATATGAACAACCATGTTCATTTAACCCTGGTAGCGCTTGAATAAGCCCATCAATGAATTCATTGCCTAACGATACTGATGAGTAGTTTTCTAAAATTCCGATATTGATAACATGACGTATTACGGGGAAGTGTGCATACACATTTGGACCGACATAAACGTTTGATGAAACTATTTGCATTGAAAGCCCTTTTTAGTCCATAAAATTATTGTTATAAGCCACAAAATTAAGGTTTTAAAAAAATGTTATTTTGTGGCGGGTGCGATTATTCCTGCAGTAATTTGGCTCTTATTCATAGTTAAGAAGATACGTTTGTCTTATTCACTCTTTCTAAAGGTTATTTTAGAAAAAGATTTAAATAAGTGAGGTAAAAAGACATTGGGATTACTTGAGTCAATAAATGCCTCAATCTGTATTTTTACGCCTCTTACCCTATAAAAAACATACTCCCTAGGGGTAGGTCAAGGCTTAGTATTAACTTGTTTGCAACTAGTATTGTTCTTATATGCTGGAGGTAAATAAATGATTTAACTTTGTAATTATTTGTTTTAAACAAGATGCTTTTAAGACTAGATTGAAATAGCAAGACCCTATATAGTGCTTTCATAACGATCACCATTCACTTCTCTTCAAAATTGATACCTTCATGTCTATTACAATCATTAAAAACGCGGACCTTTATACACCTGACCCTATTGGGATCATGAATCTTTTGGTATGTGGTTCAAAAGTAACGGCAATCAGCGCCGATGATTTTCAACTCTCAGATAATATTGGGGTTGAGGTAATTGATCTTCAGGGACGTAAATTATTACCCGGTTTTATCGACGCCCATGCACACATTACTGGCGGAGGAGGTGAGGCGGGCTTTGCCACTCAAGTTCCACCTGTTCCTATTAGTGACTTTACCGGAGCGGGTGTTACGACTGTGGTTGGCTTGCTTGGAACCGATGACACTACGCGTAGCATAGGTAACTTGCTAAGCCGGGTGTACGGCCTACGTGAAGAAGGAATGAGTGCCTATTGTTGGACGGGGGGTTATCACTATCCGTTGACAACTTTAATGGGGTCGGCAAAAAAGGACATGGTTTATCTAGAGCCTGTTATTGGTATTGGTGAATTTGCGATCAGTGATCATAGGTCTAGCCAACCCACCTTTGACGAAGTTATTCGATTGGCGAGTGAAACCCATGTGGCAGGCTTGATGACAGGTAAAGCGGGTATAATTCATTTTCATTTAGGTGATGGTGACCGTAAATTAGCCCTGTTAGAAAGAGCAATAAAAGAAACTGAATTACCTGCCAGAATATTCAATGCGACCCATGTTAATCGTAATAAACCTTTATTTGATCATGCATGTGAGCTGATAAAACTGGGTTGTTATATTGATTTGACCGCCTTTCCTGAGGGGTTCTCTGACCCAGGTTGGAGTGCTGCTGAGGCAGTTGCGTTAGCCGTGGAACGGAACTTGCCCCTTGACCGTATTACCATCAGTTCTGATGGTGGCGGTTGTATGCCAGATTTTGACGCCTGTGGTGAGCTTGTCAGAATGGACTTTGGCCGAGCTGAAACCCTAGCTGAAACCTTGAGAGCAGCACTGCAAAAAGGGGTTAGCTTGTCCCAAATACTGCCTATGTACACGTCAAATGTGGCTAATTTATTAAGATTTCCAAATAAGGGGCGTATTGCAGTCGATTGTGATGCGGACCTTATCGTATTGAACGAAAAGAATGAAGTAAGCGATGTCATGGTATTAGGAACATGGCATAAGCGAGATCACAAAATGTGTATCAAAGGTACATTTGAATAATAATGAATAATATAGAGGTTACTATGTGTCCTGCTAAAGTATTAACGGGCGAACAACGCGGTTTTGTCATTCCAATTGGGGGTGCAGAAGAACGCTCAAACAGTCCCATAATTCTTGAGCGATTTGTTGAGATCAGTGGCGCAAAAGAGGCGCGTATTGTCATCATTCCAACCGCATCACGTATGGAAGAGACTGGGCCCAATTATATCGAAGTTTTTCAACAGCTTGGTGTTGAAAATGTGGTTTCTTTATCCATTAATACACGTGAAGAAGCGTGTTTGAAAGAAAATATTGAGTTGCTTGAAAACGCGACGGGTATCTTTATGACCGGTGGTAATCAGCTGCGATTGTCCACCATTTTAGGTGGGACGCCTATTGCTCAGACAATAAGACGTCGTAATGCGGCGGGTGTTCATATTGCAGGTACTTCGGCGGGTGCCGCAATTATGCCTGCGCATATGATAGCGGGTGGACCAACAGGATCATTACCTAATGAGCAAGGGGTAACCTTTGCGCCTGGTATGGGGCTGATTAATAAAATTATCCTAGACCAGCATTTCAGTCAGCGTAATCGATTAGGCCGTTTGTTATCTGCTGTGTCTTATAACCCATTTGTATCAGGCCTTGGCATAGATGAAAATACGGCTGCGTTTATTGGCCCTGACAATACATTGGAAGTCGTCGGTGAAGGCTGCATTACTGTTGTTGATCCCTCCGATTTAACCTACAGCTCTATGGCAGATGTTTCCAGAGGCGAAGCGGTGACCTTATTAGGTATTAAGCTACATATGCTAAGTTCAGGTGCGCGTTATAACATTGATTCACGTGAGGCTTTTCCAAAAAGCTAAATAGAAACCAATTAACATCCTGTTTGAGACTAATTAACAAAAGCTTAATATTAATGTGTCTCAAACGTGGATTTATAATGGAACTCCGCCATTTTTCCTTTCTTCTTCAGCTCTTCTTTTGTAGATTTAAATCACTAAATGCTTTTGGCACTTTTTAGAGAAATTAACCTTTTTTATATTGTTTCACATAGTGAAAGCGTGAATAATATAAAGTGTAAAAAAATGGATAAACACACAAGGACGCACTATGTTATTAGGCAATTTGCCATTTGGAATTTTTGCAGAAATTGAACCTAAAATTATGGAAATTACTATCCATGAAGGCGTTCAAATTAGTGAGCATCATATCGAGCAAATAGAACAAGGTTTGCTTGAAAGGTATGAGGGTGAGTATTGTCTTCTTATTAATCGAAAGAATGCCTATTCACATGGACATGAGTCGTTAAGTAAAGTTGCGGAGTTAAAAAATGCGGCCGCAATTGCCATTGTTGCTTACAGTGACGCCTCTGTTATTGCCGCTAGAATGCACCTGCTTTATTCCAGTAATATTCAAATATTCACCGATAAAATGTCCGCATTAAACTGGTTGCGAAACAGTCAAAACTGTTCAGATCTGGCTATTAAATAGTGTCAGTTTGGTTTGTTAAAAGGATGCAGTTTAAAGGTACAGGATGAAATTTTTTTTGTTGATATCTCATGTCGATGGTTAAATGCGGCCTTGGTAAATAGATTTATTGTGTTACCACTCTATAGTCTTAATTCAAAAGCTATCTATACTCATTAATCAAAGAAGAAGTTTGTATAAGAGTCCCCAAAATAAGGAAAGTTGACCTGACGTTATCGCTTAAGTAAGCCATAAACGTGAGAGGTGGGTAAATGTAGGCTTGGTAATAAATCAACCAAGTTATTCCGGCCTTTTACAGCTTACTTAAAACATGCCTAAAGGCATAGGCGACGGTATCTTTATGGGTGAACTGATAGATATACGAACTTTGCTTGTGAACAGTAGTTTTATTAGTTTATTTTTTGCTTTGGGACTCTTGTTATTTGCCCGTTACCATCCGACATTTAACGGTATTCGTTTGATAGGTATCGCGCTCCTAATCAACTTTTTTTCAATGATGCTTAATGGTGCCCAACAAATCTTCCCTGATTTGATCACCATCATACTTGCCAATTCTCTTGTTTACCTTAGTTCTTATTTAATTTTATTAGGCTTTTCACGTTTTTTAGAGGTCCCCATTTGCCATGCAAACTGGCTTAGTTTCGGGGTGTTTTTATTGATGTTTGCTTCAATGCTTTACTTCACTTACAGCCACTATAACGTTAATGCTCGTATTATGATTATGAGCAGTACTGGCTTTATGCAGATGCTGTTAATTAGTTTTGTTTTATTAAAGGGCAATGATAGTTTTGGTACCGCGAGTACAAAAATGCTAGCGGTTATATGTATCTTTACGGCCTTTTATTTTGCCTTTAGGGTAATGGTTGTTAGTCAAGCCGATAGTTTAGATTTGTTTATGAATGCAGGCCTCATACATTCTTTGGTATTGATTGTGTATCAAATCTTAGTGGTGAGTATTAGTTTTTCGATTGTTTGGATGGCAACCACGAATTTAGAATTGAAATTAAGGTTGCAGGCATCATTGGATCCATTAACACAGGTATTTAATAGACGGGCATTAGATGAAATAGTGGCGGATAACGATGTCACTTCAAAGCTTAACCAGATGCCGTTATCCGCCATTATGTTGGATATCGACTATTTCAAAAAGCTCAATGATGGCCACGGGCACAAAGCTGGCGATACCGTGTTACAAAAGCTGGCACTCATCTTAACTAAGAACATAAGAGAACATGATTCGGTGGCCCGTTATGGCGGGGAAGAATTTATTATATTACTGCCTAATACAAAGCGTGAACAGGCAGAAGGGATTGCTGAAAGCCTACGGATTCAACTTTTTGATGAGCATTTCAGTTTAGATAATGGTTCTAATGAGGCCTTGCATATTAGTGCCAGTTTTGGCGTAGCGACGAGGGAGCATGACGGTGAGAACTGGGAAAGTGTTTTTAAACGAGTCGATGTCGCGCTTTATAAAGCAAAGCGAACGGGTAGAAATAGAGTGGAGAGCGCTTAGTCATAAACAGATGATATGTACTGAATAAGCCTTGAGTAAAAGAATTTTATCACCCCCTTAAAAGCCAATGAGTATCAAGGTTTGCTGCTCATACCCCCTGAATTTTGCCTTATATCCATTCAAATGTGTATATAAAAAGATAAAACCACAATGGGACTTCAATTAAAAGACGATCGGTCATATACTCCCCTTCATGGCCAGACCAAGACGCAGTGAATCAACCAGAGAAGCCTTAATTGAAGCCGGAATTATCCAGCTTTCAGCGAATGGCTATCATGGAACCGGAATTAAGCAGATCCTAGATGAGGTCAAAGTACCTAAAGGGTCTTTTTATAACTTTTTTGCCAGTAAAGAGGCGTTTGTCGCCGAGCTGATAAAGGCCTATAGCCTAGATTTAGTAAGACAAATACAGCTATTCTTTGCACAAGACGGGGCACAATTAAATGCCTTTGAGAAACTAAAATCGATTACGGTTTTTAGTTTATTAAAGTATGAGAAGCTGGCGTTTAAGCACAGCTGTTTGATTGCAACCTTATCTGCGGATATCGATGAGGACAATGTTCAATGCCAAGCTGCATTGAATAAATCCGTGACCGAATGCCTTGCGCTATTTACCCAACTATTGGAGACGGCTCAAGATGAAGGCTCGATACGAAAGGATATTAAAGCGCATCAATTAGCCCAATTATATTGGTCAACATGGCAGGGTGTTTTGTTAAGAATGCGCGTATCGAAAAACAGACAAGAAGCACAAGAAAGCATGTTCTTATTGTTAGAAACCTTGTTTATTGTCCCTAAAGGGTTGTAAATAACGTTAATCAAAAAGACGAAAGCAAATAAAAAGCCTGCGGGGCTTTTTATTTACTTTATTAATAGACGACCGGTCTAATTTTATTGGGGTAAAGAATGCAGAATATACAAATGAAACAGGATGTTCAAAATGGACTGGGTACACGCTTTGTCTTAGCAGGGGGGCAGCATATTAAGAATCGCCTCTTTAAGTCGGCGATGAGTGAGCAACTGGGTGATAAATATCATAACCCTGCGCCAGGCTTGGCAAAACTTTATAGCCGTTGGGCAAAAGGCGGTATTGGTTTGTCCATGACAGGTAATATCATGATAGATAGGCAGGCGTTGGGCGAACCCAAAAATGTCGTCTTAGATGAAAAATCAGATTTGCTACAGTTCAAAGCATGGGCCCAAGCCGGTAAAGAAAACGATTCTCATATTTGGGCTCAGTTGAACCATCCGGGTAAACAAATCCCTAAGTTTATCTGCGAAGAGCCGGTAGCGCCGTCTGCCATAGCGTTAGAGGGCGGTTTAGAAAAAGGCTTTAATAAACCGCGTGCTTTAACTGAAATTGAGATTGAAGGCATTATCAAAAAATTTGCAACCAGCGCCGAGTTGGCCAAAAAAGCAGGTTTTAGTGGTGTTCAAATTCATGGTGCCCATGGTTATTTAGTGAGTCAGTTTCTATCGCCAAGGCATAATCAAAGGGAAGACCAATGGGGTGGTAATATTGAAAATCGCATGCGCTTTGTATTGGCAATTTACCATGCTATTAGACGTAAAGTCGGTAAGGACTTCCCGATAGGCATCAAATTAAATTCTGCTGATTTTATGAAGGGGGGGTTTAGTGAAGAGGATTCAATGCAGGTAGTCACCAACTTAAGTGAGGCGGGGATTGATCTTATTGAAGTCTCAGGTGGAACCTATGAAAGCCCTTCTATGATGGGTCATAAAGTCAAAGCCTCTACTCAAAAGCGTGAAGCCTACTTTTTAGATTACATTGAAAAAGTAAGGCAAATAGTGGACACACCCTTAGTACTAACTGGTGGGTTTCGTTCGGCTCAAGGTATGCAGGCCGCGCTAGATACCGGTGCGACGGATTTAATCGGCATTGCGCGTACTCTTGCCGTAGACCCTGATTTCCCGAATAAATTATTGGCTAATCAAGATCACAAACAAACGCTTAGACACCTGACAACTGGTGTAAAAGCGATAGATATGATGGCCATGTTAAATATTACCTGGTACGAGCAGCAGCTTGCGCGTATGGCAAAAGGAAAAGTACCCAAAGCAAACCTAAGTGAATGGGGGACTTTTATTAAAGTCTTTATGGGGGCGGGTATCTATGCCTTCAAAAAACGTCGAGCTTAGCGAAAAGCCAATTTGGGTACTGTCGATGAATTATCTGTTTTAACTGAAGCCTTTTGAACATAGTGGCTTAGGGCGTCTTTTTACAAAGACGCTTTTTTTTGCCTTTAATTATTTGTAAATATGGTACATTTTCAACGCAAAGGGACTGGTTTTGATGCCATAGTCTTTCTCGAGTTGCAGAATAAAACCTGTTTTATGCCAGTCAATAATAACCTCCTTCAAATACCGTTTAAAGTCCTCCTCCCCGTGATTGATGGCGAGTCCCCACGGGGTGTGTTTTATGCTCGTTAAGGGCATTTCAAAGCGTTTTTGCCAGCGTTCATCATTCAGTTGATGGACGATAAAAGAATCGTCATAAACAAAGGCAAGGCACCTACCTTGTCTTAACGCTAAAAGAGCATCATTGGTACTGTTAAAGGTCACCATAATTGCCCCGAAATCCATGTGAGTGGTGTGATTATAAAATGCCCCTCGAATGCCACATACCTTTTGTCGATTCAATTGCTCCCAAGAATGAAGTTTTGCCGACTTCCATGCCAAAAGGTTTGTGCCTGATGAGTAATAGGAAGGCTCAACAATATTTACCACCTTACGCCTTTCTCGGCGATCACTCATAGTGGCAATCAGTAAATCTATCTGGCCTTGAATTAAAAAGCGCATCCGGTTACTACTCTTTACCGCAATAAGCGTTATATCGACACCTAGCCTATCAGCTATATCTCGTGCAAGTTCGACTTCTAAGCCTTTTAATTTCCCTTCAATGTCAAGATAACCATAGGGTTGGTAGTCGGCTTTAACGCCCACAATGATAGCCCCTCTTTCTTTAATTCTTTCAATTGCTTGGGCGTTAGATGTAGGGCTTAAGGCGAGACTAAAACACAGTATTGTTAGGTATAAACAGCCCGTCCAAAAAGACAAATTGTGATCATTGGTTTTGTTTTTTTGAGAACTTGGAAATAGATAAGACAAAACGTGCATGGGTTTGTCTCCTTTCTTTAATTTAACAATGGTTTAGTTATTGCTTGTTCGTTAATAAGCATAGTGAAAAAGACCGATAATTTTAATAAAGAGGCCGGGACACAAAAAAATAATAGGTTAATTAAAGTTAGTGACTCGCTCACTTTTGTCAAACTTTGATTGTTTGTAAGCCTGTGTAAAAAAACAAAAAATGCTAAGAGATAGGATTTTTTTGAAATATAAAATAATTGTTTAACAAGGGAATAAATGCGTTTTTATGTGTCTAATTTCCAGCAAAATGAACTTTGTGTGGAGAATATGCATTTTAGCCGTTCAAGAGTGGCATTATAATTAGCCACTGCTTTATTATTAAATGACTGTTAAAAAGTATTTACTAAGTCACGACATATTTTTATTAATAGGAATTTTCATGGGGCATGAGCACAACCACGATCAAGATACTAACTTACAGCTAATAATAGCTGTCGGCGTTAATATACTATTGACGGTTGCCCAGGTGATAGGGGGTGTATTATCTGGCAGCCTTTCTTTGATGGCAGATGCCTTACATAACCTGAGTGATGCGGGTGCTATTCTGGTGGCATTAATTGCACGCAATGTCGGTAATCGTTCTGCAAACTCGAGCATGACTTATGGTTTTAAGCGCGCTGAGATTATCGGTGTACTGATTAATAGTACAACCCTAATTATTGTCGGTATTTACCTTATATTTGAAGCGGTCGAAAAGTATTTTAATCCGACCCCCATAGATGGTTGGATTGTTTTTTGGGTTGCAGGTGTTGCCTTTATCATCGACATTATTACCGCGATTCTGACGTATACAGCAGGCGCGAAAGATAATATGAATATTAGAGCGGCGTTTATTCATAATGTGTCAGATGCTCTTGCCTCAGTTGTCGTTATCATTGCGGCTTTATTGATTATTAATTATGAGCTATATATTTTTGATGTGGTGGCAACCATAGGCATTTCAGCCTACGTCATTTTTCACGGTATTGTATTATTAAAGAAAAGTGTTCTTATTATCATGCAAGCTGTGCCAGAAGGTCTGGACGTTTCCGAGCTGAAACACACCTTAAAAACCATTGATGGAGTATCGAATATAGAGCATATTCACGTATGGCAGTTGGACGATAAAAAGGTCTTTTTAGAAGCTCATCTGGTATTGGATGAAGGCCATGCTGAGCAGATTAAGCAGCGTGTGAGAAGTGTGTTAGAAAGTCAATTTGGAATAGATCACAGCACGTTAGAAACCAGCTATGATATTAAACGTGCCATGATGGATGAGCCTTTTTAAGGTATTTCACCATAAGCTGACATATTATCCCCTTACCGACATAATTCGTCTAATTTGCAGACATAAATTATAATGTTAGTTTAAATCACTAGGTTAGTTGGCTACATGTTTGGAGTTGTTAAGTCATATTGGCTAGGTTTTAGCGTATTTTCCATTACCGTTTTTTGATTCATTCTGTGTCAAACCATCATTATATTGATGCAGTCTTTGTTGGCGATAGTAACCCGTGATATAGCGAGTAATATCCTGCTTTCTTTCACTAAAACCTCGATCTTCATTTAGTGGTCTCCATTCACTTTAAACACCTAAAAAATCGCTCCATCGGACTGTGATGTCTGCAGTTTCCTCGTCTCTATCAATATTATTTCACCTGCAAGCATCATCATAGTCGAGAAGGTTTACTTGTACCTTGAGTACTGTGGAGTCTCACCAATTTTTGCTTTCCTCTTGACTCAAATACCTTCGAAAGTCGCTTGCCGGTTAAGTGTCTATCTGGTGATAATGATATGCTCCAAGTAATTGGCTTTATTGCAAACAGATCCATCTGCTAAAGAGATCCAACACCCTTAAGTTCAGCCCCTCCCATACATAGGTAACCTTCTCCATTCATACTTTCATTTACATGGAGATGTCACAATGTCTATCTAAATGGTTTGGGGTATTTAGGTGCTCTTACGTGGCTTTACGATACTTATTCACATCCACTCTCGTTACCATGATACGTCATGATTGGCTTTCGCCTTTTTCAATGAAAATTGGTTATTTATACCCTTTAATACCATGTTTGAATCAACAATTATTAATGCTTGTTTGTAAGTTACTAATTTTAACAAGTAAAAAATACTTATTTATATAAATGCATTTTTATATCTAATCAATAATATATATTTAATTAAGTCTTATTAATCAATGTCTTATTGAAATCTCTTCATAATCTCCAACGAGTCTCATCAAGTTTTTAATTATTTTTAAATGATTGACATACAGTCACATAGCTGTGTAGGCTCTAATTCTAGATTTGGTCTATACCAGAAATTAAATTTGGAGAAAAGTAATGAAAAAAACAATAGATTTACCTGAAAACCCCTATTTATTATTAACACCAGGGCCATTGACGACAAGCGATACGGTAAAAACGGCAATGCTGAAAGACTGGTGTACTTGGGATGATGATTACAACAATATAGTTCAAGATGTTCGCCGTAAATTGGTTGATCTGGCGACAAAGGAAAATGGCTTTACCTCGGTACTGATGCAAGGTAGTGGTACGGCAAGTGTTGAATCTGTGATTGGATCTGTGATCCCAGAATCAGGTAAATTAGCGGTTCTAACCAACGGTGTTTATGGTAACCGTATAGTAGAAATTGCTGAATACCTTAATATTCCTGTTGTCGCTATCGACAGTGGTGAAACAGGGTCTTCTAATGTTGAAAAATTAGACGAAATATTAGCCTCTGATTCAGCCATTACTCATGTTGCAGTTGTCCATTGTGAAACCACCACGGGTATGCTTAATCCCATTGATGAGGTGTCTAAGGTTGTTACGTCACATGGGAAGGTTTTCATTGTTGATGCAATGAGTAGCTTCGCAGGTGTTGAGATGGATATAGCAGCGTTGAATATCGATTTTTTGATTAGTTCTGCTAATAAATGTATTCAAGGTGTTCCCGGCTTTGGTTTTGTTATTGCACGAACCGAGTGCATGGAGCAGATTAAAGGTATTGCTCGCTCATTAAGCTTGGATCTTTATGCTCAGTGGAAGTGCATGGAAGATAATAACGGTAAATGGCGTTTTACCTCGCCAACGCATGTTGTTCGTGCTTTTTATCAAGCCTTACTGGAACTAGAAGCTGAGGGCGGTATTGCTCAGCGAGCAGCACGTTATAGCAACAGCCAACGCACCTTAGTAAAAGGGATGCGTATTTTGGGTTTTGATACTCTTCTGCAAGATAGCGATCACTCTCCGATTATTACGTCTTTCTACAGTCCTACTGACGCTGGATACAGCTTTAAAGAGTTCTACTATAAGCTTAAATCTCGTGGTTTTGTCATCTATCCGGGTAAAGTTTCAAACGCGGATTGTTTCCGTATAGGTAATATCGGTGATGTTCAACCTGAGGACATGACTCGACTAGTACAGGTGATCTCTGAATCTATGTACTGGGAGGAAAGCTCGGTGGTTGCTTAGTAGGATTCAACCTATTGGCTCAGCCTATCTTTGCTATGTGAAATATCGATTTGTGTGTTGCGGCTGATTAGCACATAAAGAAGTACCGTAAAAATTAAGTATTCGTATTAACCAAGCCTGAGAGCATTAAGCTTTCAATTCTAAAAAAATAAAAAGGCATAATAATGAAACATATTTTACCTGTATCAATCCAAAAAGCACTAAAACCTTTCACTCTCATGGTAATGGTTGCGTCTGCTGCGACTGCAAGTGCGGGTACTGAATTAACGGTTTATACTGCGCTTGAAAGTGACCAGTTGAAGATGTATGCGGCTAACTTTAACAAAGTGAACCCGGATATTAAATTGAACTGGGTGCGCGATTCCACGGGTGTTGTAACGGCTAAGTTGCTTGCAGAAAAAGCCAATTCACGGGCTGATGTTGTGTGGGGCCTGGCTGGGACTAGTTTGTTATTGTTAGCTAACGAAGGCATGCTTGAAGCGTATGAACCAGTAGGAGCTGATAAGCTTTCTAAGGGGTTTCGTGACCCGGCAACACCGGCAACTTGGACAGGTATGAATGCTTGGGTTGCTTCAATCTGTTTTAATACCATCGAAGCTAAAAAACTCAATTTGCCAAAACCTACCTCATGGAAGGATCTGCACAATCCTATTTATAAAGACCATCTTATTATGCCGAACCCAGGCTCGTCTGGTACAGGTTACCTAGATGTATCAAGTTGGTTGCAAGTATTCGGTGAAGAAGAAGGTTGGTCTTATATGGACGGTCTTCACAAGAATATCAGTCGCTATACTCACTCAGGTTCTAAGCCTTGTAAACTAGCTGCAGCAGGTGAGATTCCTATCGGAATTTCTTATGCCTATCGTGCTGCTAAGTTGAAGAATAAAGGTGCTCCGCTGGATGTAATTGTTCCTACTGAAGGTGTTGGTTGGGAACTTGAAGCGGGAGGTATCATTAAAGGTACTAAAAACCTTGATGCAGCTAAGAAGTTGATGGATTGGTCGGTGACGCTTGAAGCGAACAAAATGTACAACAAGAGTTTTGCCGTTGTTGCCTTGCCAGGTGTTGCTAAGTCTGTCAAAAACTTCCCAGAAGAAATTGCCACACGAATGATAGATAACGACCTTGCTTGGGCCGCAGCTAATCGTTCTGTCATTCTTAAAGAATGGAATGCTCGTTACAATTCAAAATCTGACCCTAAGTAAAAAGTAGCTACCCGTCTTTGGGTTTGCCTTTGATAATTTGGGCAAACCCCTTTTTAAGAATAATACTAGGGAAGTGATACCGTCATGAGTGAATCGACAAAAAAGCGTTTTGGTCACGAGTCATTACATCGATCAAGTAGGACCAATGTCAGTACTTTGGAAGCCGTTAGTACTGTAGAAAAAAATAAATATCTTGAAATCACTGATTTAGTCAAAAAGTATGGTGATTTCACTGCACTTAAAGGGATTTCGCTAACAATAAATAAAGGTGAATTCATTAGTTTTCTAGGGCCTTCAGGTTGCGGTAAGACCACCTTACTAAGAGCAATTGCAGGGCTTGATTACCAAACCTCTGGAACCGTGGTGCAAGGAGGGGAGGACATTTCTGCACTACCGCCGAATAAGCGTGACTTCGGAATTGTTTTTCAATCTTATGCGCTTTTTCCAAATCTAAACGTTGCTAAAAATGTATCTTACGGTCTTGATAATCGTAATGTAGATGCTGATGAGATTGCTCGTATTATTTCAAAGCTGCTAGTGACGGTAGGTTTACCAGGATCCCAGCATAAATACCCCTCTCAATTATCAGGTGGCCAGCAGCAGCGGGTGGCACTGGCTCGAGCTTTGGCGACTTCCCCAGGGTTGTTGTTACTAGATGAGCCCTTGTCGGCTTTGGATGCCCAGGTCCGTGTTCACCTAAGGCGTGAAATTACTGCGGTACAGCATAAACTGGGCGTGACTACCATCATGGTAACCCATGACCAGGAAGAAGCGATGACCATGGCCGATCGCATCGTTGTTATGAATGATGGTGTTATAGAGCAGGTTGGAACACCGCAGGAAATCTACCAAAAGCCAGCAACGGCGTTTGTAGCCAGTTTTATTGGTACCATCAATCTGATGACGTGTTTTGCCAGTAGTTCTGACAGTGTGGATTTGATCGGTGTCGCCCTGCAATGTAAATGTGATCCTGCAATAGTGGGCCACAAGGCTGTGGTGGCTATCAGGCCTGAAGATATCGCCATTCGAGATGTGACTAAAGACATGGCTAATACCTTCGATGTAATTGTCGACGAAATTGAATTCATTGGCTCATTTGCTCGAGTCAATCTTACACATGGACGAGGTATGTCAATTACAGCCGAATTTTCAATGAATTCAATGCGCGATCATGATATTACAGTGGGGAAAGGTATCAAAATTGCCTTGCCTGTAGAGCATCTTCGCATCTTCCCAGAACAAAAATAATTAAGGGATAGGAGGTTGTTATGGATATAGTAACTGAGAATACGTCCCCACCCGTCGTGGTCATTACTAAACCACGTTTGAGTGGCGATGACTGGCTGATGCGAAGCATTGTCGTCATCGCAGTGATTGCACTGTTTGTTGCGCTTATTTTACCGCTATACAGCATGTTGGTGAAAAGCGTCGAAAATAGCGCTGGTGATTTTATCGGTTTGGCAAACTTTATTACTTTTATTGAAAGTCCGACCTTATTTAAGTCGATTGGAAACTCGCTATTTGTCGCAGGTACAGCGACTATCTCGGTAATGGTTCTTGCATTTCTTTATGCGTACGGTTTGACGAGAACCTGTATGCCTATGAAGGGCTTCTTCCGCATTGTTGCTTTGCTGCCTTTGTTGGCTCCCTCCTTGTTACAAGCTATTAGCCTGGTATATTTGTTTGGTAATCAGGGGGTAGCAAAAGATTTGCTGTTTGGACATAGTATTTATGGTCCAGTTGGAGTCATCATTGGTCTTGTTGTATGGGTTTTTCCACCCACACTGATGATCCTTCGAACATCGCTACAGACCACGGATGCGCGTCTTTATGAAGCGGCCAGTGTTATGCGATCCACGCCACTGCGCACCTTCTTTGTCGTTACGCTTCCTGGTATCAAGTACGGATTAATTAGTGCGCTTTTCGTTGTTTTTACCTTAACTGTCACGGACTTTGGTGTAGCCAAAGTGATAGGCGGTAATTATAACGTATTGGCTACTGATCTGTTTAAGCAGGTAATCGGTCAACAAAACTTCCAAATGGGCGCTGTGGTTGGACTTGTGCTGCTGATACCCGCCGTCATCGCCTTCGGTGTTGACCGTTATGTACAGCGAAAGCAGGTCTCTTTATTGAGCTCTCGCTCAGTGCCCTATAGCCCAAAACCAAGTTTGATTCGTGATTATGGTTTCTTTGCCTATTGTTCACTTATTTCAGTGGTTTTGATTGGCATGTTGGGGATGGCGGCTTATGCATCATTTGTTACGTTTTGGCCATATGACCAAAGTTTATCATTCAGTAATTATCAGTTTGATTTGATGGATGGAGGCGGGTGGGAAGCATTTCAAAACTCTCTCAAATTAGCATTATACTGCGCATTCTTCGGCACAATATTCATCTTTAGTACCGCCTATGTAGTTGAAAAAACACGTGGTTTCAATAAGATGCGTACTTTGATCCAAATGTTGACATTGTTGCCGATGGCAGTGCCAGGTATGGTTCTGGGTCTTTCGTATATTTTCTTCTTCAATAATCCTGCTAACCCCCTTCATGGTTTGTATGGCGGTATGACTATCATGGTTATCTGTACCGTTGTGCATTTTTATACGGTTAGTCATATCACTTCGATTACCGCCCTTAAACAAATGGATCCTGAGTTCGAGTCGGTAGCCGCTTCTTTGAAGGTACCTATTTATAAAACGTTCTACCGTGTCACCTTACCTATTTGTCTGCCAGCGGTATTGGATATTTCGACTTATATGTTTACGACCGCAATGACAACGGTGTCAGGGGTTATTTTCCTCTACTCGACAGATACCAAGCTCGCGGCAGTTGCTGTGTTGAATATGGAAGGAGCGGGCGATATTGCTCCAGCAGCGGCGATGGCGATGGTTATCGTAGCGACGTCGGGTTCGGTCCGACTTCTTCACTGGTTATTGACTCGCCGTTTACGTAAGCGTGTCGAGAGCTGGAGAAGTAATAGCTAGCGTTTTTTGTTATTGAGCCTGATTGTGCGGGAACCTATCTGTAGCAAGGGTGAATATTGATTATCTCTGAGTTTACTCAAAAATAGAGACGGTTAGCGGTTGTTATTTCCCAGACCGTATATTCTAAAATAGTAGGCGTAATAGCTAAGCCTGCTATTTTGTCATACTGTCACGCCAGCCATGCTTTTGGCCCCGGTTTGATATGCTGACAACGCCCGCCGTAGGTTTGCTTATCAATATTGAAAACAGATAAGAAAAATGTGGGGTACTTACGATTAAATAGTTTGGAAGGGTGCCCAAACAATTGCTTTTCTAAATAACGTCCTCTTTGGGTGTATCAAATTTAGAGTATTGCTGACTTGTCTCTATTTCAGATTTAAAGAGGGTTAAATGATCCTTGTGATGTTGCGGGATGAGGCAAATGATTTGATGTCGACTAACGTATTTTAGTGAGAACTCTAGATGGCAACTTATGCAATAGGTGATATTCAAGGCTGTTTTGACGAACTACAGTCGCTCTTGGATAAAATTCAATTTGGTGAAAATGACAGCCTATGGCTGGCGGGAGACTTGGTTAATCGGGGGCCTTCTTCGCTCGAAACATTACGTTTTATCAAGTCTTTGGGCTCGCGTGCTCAACTAGTATTAGGTAATCATGATATGCACCTTTTGGCGGTGTCATATGATGAAGATAAAATGCATAGTGAGGATACCTTAACCCCCATTTTACTAGCGCCGGACCGGGATGAATTAATTCATTGGCTGCGTCATTGTCCACTACTACACCATGATGAAAAACTCAATTACGTTATGGTACATGCAGGCATTCCTCCTATTTGGAGTCTTGAACAGGCAAAGGTTTACGCAAGGGAGGTTGAGGCGGTAATACAAAGTGATAGTGCAGGTGACTACTTTCAACAAATGTATGGTAATGAACCTGCGTATTGGACACTTGAACTTGAAGGTTGGGACCGCTTACGTTTAATCAGTAACTACCTTACCCGTATGTGCTTTTGTGATCAAAATGGCAAACTCGAATTGAAGACAAAAGCGGGACCTGATGCTTCGCCCCAAGGTTATGCTCCTTGGTATCGTTTTGTTGAATGTAAAAGTAAACAAGAGCGCATCATTTTTGGTCATTGGGCCTCTTTGGAAGGACGAATGGATGGACCGACTTACTTTGCCTTGGATACGGGTTGTGTTTGGGGTGGTTATCTGACAGCGATGCGCCTTGAAGACGGAAAACGATATAGGGTAAAGAGTTCAGTGCGTTTGTCACCCGCGCCAGAGAGATAAGTATTTCAGCGAATAGTGTTAGCTAAAATCGCAGAACCCTTGGATATATTGCTATGAAACATAAACAGCTCAAAGCGTTTAATGCTGTTGCTCGTGAAGGCAGTTTTTCTCGTGCAGCACTGCGTCAGTGCATAACCCAACCGGCACTGACGGTACAGGTCCGAAACCTTGAAAAGGATTATGGTGTACGCCTATTCGATCGTGGTTCTTATGGCGTTAAGTTGACACCCCAAGGCGTACTTTTATTTGAGCTAACATGCCGACTATTTTCCATTGAAGAAGATATTAAAGATGTTCTCGATAGCAATTATCAACAATTAACCGGCGATTTGAAAATCGGGGTAGATAACCCCTTGATCGCAATGCCTTTGGTAAAAGCGTACCACGAACGTTTTCCTGGGGTCCGCCTAAATTTAGTGCCAGGCAATAGTCAGACTGTGTGGCTGGACTTGATTGAACAGCGTGTCGATGTTGCAATCGTAACCAATCCAGATGAGGACCCTCGTCTTAGGCTGGTCCCGATTAATGAGACCCGGCTGTTAGTCGCCGTATCTAAGCAACACCCTTGGGTTGTACGACAAAGTATTTGTTTATCAGAGCTAAAGGGTGAGTCACTTATCAGTCGTGAAGATGGTTCTAATACTCAACGATTTATAGAAGAGGTGTTAACAGGCCTTGGCTGTTCCTTTGTTAGCTCTTTAACTGTCGGTAGTAGAGAGATGATGAAAGAAGCCGTAGCAACGGATTTAGGTGTTGGTTTTGTGATGTCGGGGGAATGTGGCGAGGACCCAAGGTTGCACTTTCTGGAGGTTGAGGGTGTATCGCAAAGAAGCATTGATAATTTAGTATATCTACATAACCATGCCCAACGACGTGTGGTAAAAGGGTTATTAGAGGTTGTAAACGCGATAGATTTACCACTTTAAATCTATCTTTTTTAACCCACTGAACTGGCTTGAATCAGGTTGCTGGTTTGAGTTCATCCACATCAAAGTAGAGTGATAATTAATAGGTTTGATATTACGACCTGAATGAATCTGCCGTCTAGATGGTTCGTTAGCGGGGATGTTTCTTAGACCTGGTATTTTTGATGTCAGGTTCTCCCATCCCTAGGTTATCGTTTTTTTGTGATGCTGGGGTGAAGGACGGTGAAGCCTGCAGTACAAAGCTGGTGGGCCCATATACACAGATTTAGCCTACCGGACTCCCTTTAGACCTCCTTGATAATATGCTTGAACATAACGTCATACAGGGTGCCTGCCTCCTAATAGATTCAACACTTCTCATCCTAATCATGCTTGTTTCAGCCATTTTTTCTTCTCTAAATTCTGAGTGAAAGTGTCCACGACTAAGGATAGCTGCCTATAAAAATGCCGACCAAATTAAACAATAGAAATAATTGGCTGCGATTGACGGGTTGAAATATTGTTGATTCAAATGAATCTTTTAAGGAGTGAACTATGTCAAGAAGTGCCTACACTACCGTACCATCAGGAGCGGAAGGAGATGTCAATCATTCGACTAACCGTAACATATGGCAGAAACAAAATATTGATAACTCGTCTCACCAACTTCTGAGTCGTGATTCTGACGTATTTTTACATCAGTCCGTGTCAACGCCTTGCCTGATGGGAGTACGTAAAACCGATGGGATTTGGATCGAGGATATTGCCGGTAAGCGGTATATGGATTTTCACGGTAACAACGTCCATCACATTGGTTATGGCCACCCACGCTTGATAGAAGCGGTGACCAAACAGATGAAGGATTTACCCTTTGCGCCACGTCGTTATACCTGTGATGTGGCAGTTGAGTTGGCGGAAAAGTTAGGTTCGATTACACCGGGCAATCTAAGCAAGGTTTTATTTGCTACTGGCGGTTCTGATGCTGTAGAGATCGCCATGAAGATAGCAAGAATTTCAACCGGTCGTTTTAAAACGCTGTCTTTCTGGGATTCGTTTCACGGAGCTGGCTTTGGTGCCAGCAGCATCGGAGGTGAGCAAATGTTTCGCGCGCCAATTGGTCCGCCCTTGGCAGGTGCAATGCATGTACCGCCATTTGGAGATTACCGTAACGCTTGGGGAGTACGCGAAAATAGCGCCGAACTGTGTCTTAATCAGATTCGATATATTCTTGAGAAAGAGGGCGATATTGGCGCTGTGATCGCAGAACCGACGCGTGCTGTGCCCTATATTGCTGATCCTGGTTTCTGGTCTAAGGTAAAAAAGGCCTGCCATGATAATGGTGCATTACTGATCTTTGATGAAATCCCGACAGGCTTGGGCAAGACTGGAAAGATGTTTTCCTGCGAACACGATGAGGTAGAGCCCGATATTTTGGTGCTTGGCAAAGCGTTGGGTGGCGGAATGTTACCGATAGCGTCGGTGATCTGCCAGCCTGAATTGGATGTAGCGGGTCATTTCGCCATAGGCCATTACACCCATGAGAAGAACCCTGTCACTGCCCGCGCTGCGTTAACGACTATTCAGATCATAGAGGATGAAAATCTGGTTGATAATGCGGCAAGGATTGGCGATCAGGCCTTGATTAATTTGCAAGAAATGCAGAAACGCCATCCATTGATCGGGGATGTCCGTGGTCGTGGTTGTCTATTCGGTGCAGAGCTAGTGACGGATCGTGATAGCCGTACTCCCGCTAACGAGGCTGCCGACTTAGTGCTCTACAAAGCACTTAGTCGAGGCTTAAGCTTTAAGACCACTATGGGCAATGTTCTGACCTTTACACCATCGCTGGTGACCACTGCTGAAGAGATGGATAGAGCCATGTCGATTGTTGATGAGTGTCTGTATGACGTTGAGAAAGAACTGGGTCTGAATTAGCCGGCAGAAAGACCGAATAGTCTGTGTCAGGCTAGAACTAATCATGTCGATTAGCCGGATCTTCGCAGGCATTAATGAAGCTTGTTTTAGTCATCAATGCCTGCGATCACCTTATTTAAACATGAAATACTTCAATGGTATGCTGTAAGTCCTCTGCTTGTTCGGACAGTTGCTGGCTTGTACGAGTATTACAATGTGCTGATTTAGTTGATTCTATCGTGATGTTTCGAATGTTAATAACATTGCTATTTATCTCGGTAGCGACTAATTTTTGGTCTTCAATAGCCGCAGATACTTGCGTTGACATGTCGCAAATGAGAGTGACATCCTCACTTATCTCGGACAAAATTTCGCCTGTTGCCGATATTTGAGCTAGACTGATTTTCCCTTCCGTTTCACACTGTTTAATTAATAGCACCATGCTATCAGTTATTTCTTGTAAGTTATTAATGATAGAGGATATTTCTTCGGTTGATTGGCTTGTTCGATTTGCTAAAGAACGAACTTCATCAGCAACCACCGCAAACCCTCGACCCTGCTCTCCGGCTCTGGCGGCTTCTATTGCCGCGTTTAGAGCGAGCAGGTTCGTTTGATCAGCAATATCACGAATAACGTTCAAGACAGTACCGATAACCTCACTCTCTTGTTTTAAATCAGCGACCATTTCAGCTGATGTTTGCAGTCGTTCAGACAGGGTGTTCATTTTACTGATGGAATCATCCATCTGTCTCTTTCCTTTAATTGCTTGCATGTTTGTTTGCAGCGACTTATCGACAGCGTGATTCGTATTTTTTGCGATCTCAGTTATGGTGCCGCCCATTTGTGTAACCGCAGTGGCGACCATCTCAATTTCGTTATTCTGCCTTTGCATTACTTCGGATGTTTTTGCTGCTGCTTGGGATAGGTCACTTGAAGAGTGATTAATAGTAACGACGGTATGATTTACCTGTTGAATGACTTGTTGGAAAACACTCAGCATTTGGTTGAAATCAGTGGCAACAATAGCAAGTTCATCTTTACCTTGATCGTCAGCACGCAGTTCAAGATTTTTGTTATCACCTATGATTGCGATCGCGGTGCGAAGCTTTGTAATCGGCTTGATGATCGCTCGGTTGATCAAGAAAGAAGCGATGATGACTAGGGCTAAAATGATAATAAATAAAACGGCACCGAGCAGTTGGACTTGAAGGATACGGTCTTCGAGTGATTGCTCTGTAGAAGTGAGTATTTGCTCAAGTAGTTCTTCTGTTGAGGCGACGATATTGACGACACTCGCGCGAAGACCGTCTTTATCGGTCAGACCTATGTTTTTTTGTTCATTTACTAAGGCTGAAAAATTATCGCTATAAATGGCTAAACTCGCTTCGATGCTTTTTAGTAACAGGCGATCAAGATCCTCCGCATACAGATCCTCTTGCATTAACGTCATATTGGTCTGAAACTTTTCAAAATAGCGCTCGTCGTGGTGCAGCATAATACAGGTTTTAGGAGGCTTCATCAGCGCATTGTTTTTAATGTTTCGCGTAGGCGTTCGTAAAAACCATCCAAGGCAATATCATCGTGCATGATTGACAGATAGAGTTTGGTGCCCATTGGATTGAGGAAGATACCTCGTTCAAATAACCCCATCATCATCTTACGACCTAATCCTTTGTCGGCCGAGTTTGTTGTGCGATGGTTGTATACTTCATGATTGCAGAAAGCGATTTGGGCCAAGGGCCCATCACCAATGATCTGGGTATCAAAATCGGCATCTCTCATGATTTCAGACAGTTGCTGACGGAACTGTTTGCCCCGTTTATGAAGGTTGATATAGCAATCTGGCTCACGAAATAACGCCAATGCAGCGAGTGCCGCCGATGCAGAAATGGGGTTGCCACCCAAAGTAGAGGCCATCCAGACGTAATTATCAGCGCCTATCCTGTGCTCATGAGTCCAATCCATAATGTCCTGTCTGCCACCAAAAGCCCCAATTGGATAGCCACCTCCGAGAGCCTTACCGTATGCGACTAGATCCGGTATTACGCCGTAATACTCTTGAGCGCCACCGTAAGCCAGCCTGAATCCCGTCACCACCTCGTCAAAGATTAATAGCACACCGTGCTGTTGAGTAAGGGCTCGTATTCCTTCCAGAAAACCAGGACGTGGCGGAGTGCAGCGTTGCAGTGGCTCAATGATAACAGCTGCGATTTCGCCAGCGTGCTGCTCAATGATTTGTCGAGTGGTCTCTAGGTCGTTATAGGGTGCTACCAGTAAGTTGTTGGTGACATGCTCGACCCCAGCACTGGTTAGCTCTGGGGTCGGAAACGGCGTATTACCGGATGCAAACAGGCTAGTGACACCTGTCTCATTGGCACCATGATAAGCGCCTTCGAATTTGAGTATCTTGCCTTTTCCCGTGAACGCGCGTGCCAAACGCTGACAGTACATGGTTGCTTCGGTGCCAGAGGCACAGAATCTAATCTTATCTATAGCAGGGCTAAGCGCTTTGATTTGTAAGGCTAACTCTAATACTTTGTCGTTGAGATAAGAAAAATTGGACCCTTTGCCTATTTGTTCATTAACCGCATTAACCACCCCGGGGTGTGCATGGCCGACCAAACACGAACCCCAACCCATCGAAAAGTCGAGATACTCTTTATCATCCGTGGTCCAAAGTGTGTAACCCTGACCCCGTTTCATTACTACGATGGCCTCTTCAGGTAGGCCAAATTCGCCGTTAGAAACACCCCCAGTGAAAACATCAAGCGCCTTAGAATTCATATTGATCCTCATTATTTTGTCCCTATTTATAATCAGTGTAAGGGGCTCTTTTGGTTCTGAATAATGAAATTTATAGTGTTTTTTATTTCGTTTTTTTATAGCTGGCTCGCCCGTTCTGGTGATTATCTTGATGCCAAAAAAAAGCGCTGACGGTAGCGTCAGCGCTTTTTGTAATCTTGATTAATGTAAAAGGATTATTGCCAAGGCAGAGAGAAGGTTTTAACGTAGGTGTAGCTCTTCATTGCTTCAATTACGCCCTCCTTATCACCAAGACCAGAGTCTTTAATGCCACCGAACGGTGACATTTCGATGCGATATCCTGGAACTTCCCAGATATTCACCGTGCCCGTGTGTAGTTCGTTGATAAAGCGAGTAATGTAGTCCATTCGGTCACTACAGATACCCGACGATAAACCGAATGCAGTCGAGTTAGCAACACGGATAGCATCGTCGATATCTTTAACGCGGATGATTGGAATAGGCGGTCCAAACGTCTCTTCACGAACTAATTCACAATCAAATGGTACATGGTCTAGTACTGTTGGTGAGTACAGTGCACCGTTGCGGACGTTCCCGTATAAAAGTTTAGCGCCCAGTTCGATTGCATTATTAACCCGCTGTTGGAACTGCCTAGCCGCGCCTTCGTGGATAACGGTGCCCAAGTCAGTTTCGGGGTCCATCGGATCGCCATAACGTAGTTTACTGGCTTTTGAGACGACTAGATCGGCAAACTCATCGGCGACTGATTCAACACACAAAATTCGTTTCACCGCTGTACAACGCTGACCTGAGTTTTTAGTTGCGCCAGTGACGGCCATTGTCGCAGCGCGATCTAGGTCGGCGTCTTCCATCACTATTAATGGTGCATTTCCACCTAGTTCCAGTACCTTTCGACGATAACCGCAATGGTTAGCAATATACTTGCCGACGGGTACACTCCCTGTAAAAGTGACCAAATCTATGTTGTCGTTTACTATCATCTCGTCGCCAATATCTTCCGGCAGACCTGTAATCATCGACAACATCTCAGGTGGTAGACCCGCTTCATACAGGATGTCGGTTAGAATCAGAGGCGTCAATGGTGTCAGCTCTGTCGGCTTACAGACTACGCAATTGTTCGTCGCAATCGCTGGTGCAATTTTGTGCGCCACCATGTTCAATGGATGATTAAACGGCGTGATCGCAGAGATAGCTCGTAAGGGATGGCGCTGGGTGAAAATTTTTCGCTTCTGACCGTGTGGCGTTAAGTCACATGAAAATACTTCGCCGTCATCGTGTAAGCACATAACGCCAGCAAGGGTAAATACGTCGAAAGCACGGCCCACTTCGTACAAGGAGTCTTTCTTGGACAAACCTGTCTCGAGCGTAATTAGATCAGAGATCTCATCACGGCGTTCGTTCAGCAGAAAAGCCGTCTTATTTAAGATCTGCTGACGCTCGTAACGTGTCAGCGTCGGTGTGTAATTGGCCGCGATTTCAAAAGCTTCGGCTACCTGTTCACGGCTGGCACGGGGTACAGTTCCTATTACTTGACCTGTATAAGGGTAAATTACATCGATGCGTTTACCTGTGTCGCCATCTACCTTTTTCCCAGCGATGCGCATAAGTTCATCGCGTTGTGTACGGATACCTTCTCGCATATTCATAATCCTTCCTCCTGGTTTGTATTTAACAATCAAGCACTTGTGTAGTTAAGAGCAATGTCGTAAATATCAAAATTACGTAGAAGGCGATCAGGCTCAACGCCACTTACCGGCGTACTGACGACCAAAGGTACACATTGTTCAGTCATACCACCGTGTGAGCGTAATGGTACTTCTAGGCCAGATAGGTCGTGACGAGACTCTGACGTGCCGAGTACTTTTTGTTGATTGGAAACCACAATAATGTCACCTGTGCGATCGGGTGCTAGACCGAACATCTTGCAACCTTCGGCATTACTGAGAACTTCCTGCATCCCGTCGATTGTTTTTAGGTAATCACGTACTGGCGTATTCATTTCATCATCAAGATAAACGGTAGCGAATGAACCTAAAGCACCATGGTGAACGACATAGGGATCAGTGATCGGCAGAATAACGCGGGCTTTACCTGTGCCGAATTTTTCGTCTAGAAGGCTTTGCAAATAGATAACATCAGGTTTACCGGATTCATCATGTTTGGCGTTCATACCATGATCAGCTGTCAGAGCAACGATAGCGCCCAGCTCATCTAATTGAGCCCAGTAAGAATCCATCATAGCGTAAAATTTATTTGCACCTTCTGAACCGGGTGCAAATTTGTGTTGGATGTAATCAGTTGTGGAGAGGTACATGATATCTGGGCGTTGTTTTTCCATTAACTTAACACCAGCTGCGAAGATGAATTCAGATAATTCACCACTGTAAACGGAAGGCACTTCCATACCAACCATATCGAGTACATCTTCGATTCCGTGTTCAGCAAACGTTGCTTCATTGGACTTCTCTGAGGAAAAGCAGATAGCGCCATTTTCACCGTAGACCAGCCCATTGCCTAATAGACGACGTAATTTATCTTTTGCAGTGATGATGGCTACTTTTGCGCCGGCATCCTGAAACGCTTTAAAGATGGTGTCTGTACGAAGTAAATGAGGTTCGTTCATCATGACTTCTTTATCGCTTTCACGGTCGTAGTAAAAGTTACCGCAAATTCCGTGGACCGAGGGTTCAACGCCAGTAACGATCGATATGTTATTTGGGTTAGTGAAACTTGGGACAACACAGTCAGCGCGAAGGTCACTGCCTTTACCTGCAACAACTTGAGCCGTCCAGGGCATGACACCCGCTTTAATAGCCTCTTCAATATATTCTGGCTGAGATCCGTCGACACAGACCGCGACAACAGGACGATTGGGCCATTTGTAGGTACGTTCGTTAACACTCACTGTTTTTTGTTGCTTAGTCATTGCTGGATCCTCGCATTGAATGATTGTTTTCTGACGATTAAAGTAGTCAGTTAGTACTTTATATCGGTTGAAGAATCGTTGTACAATTCGATAAATTATATAAACGCTATAGGTTTAATCGATGAATCATGCGCAATTAAGGGCATTCCATGCTGTAGCGACTCTGGGTAGCTACACTAAAGCGGCAAAATCTCTGCATGTGACGCAGCCTACGCTATCAGATCATGTCAGCTCGTTAGAGGGTCGTCATGGCGTTAAATTATTCAAACGCCAAGGACGTGGAGTCGCATTGACCAGCTTAGGTCATGCATTGTTAGATATTACTCGACGTAAATTTAGCCTTGAACTTGAAGCGGAGCAGTTGTTATCGATGGCAAAAGGCATGATGAGTGGACGATTGCGGGTAGTCGCAGATAGTCCATTTTTAGTCATACCATTACTGGGGGCATTTGATCGTCATTACCCCAGCGTCAATATCTCTATGAGTTTTGGTAATACAGAGAAGGTGCTTGAAGAGTTGTTTGAGCTTAGGGCGGATATCGGTATGTTTGCCGCTTATAACAATGATGACAGATTGTATGCCTTTGCGTTTAGAACAGACAAACTAATCGTTTATGTTAACAAAGATCATCCTTGGAGTAGGCGCAAAAGCATTAAATTTGAGGAACTCAATGGTCAGCGTTTAGTTGTGCGTGAACATGGTTCAATTACACGTTCAGTATTTGAGCAGGCAATGCATCAAAAAGGGCTTGAGCCAGAGAGAATGTTAGAAATAGGGAGCCGTGAAGGTGTTAATGAAGCCGTTGCTGCAGGCCTGGGTATCGGCGTTATTTCAGCTGGTGAATTTGGACATGATAATCGGTTAGTTGGATTAGATGTAAAAGGCGCCGATCTCAAAGTTACAGAGTATTTTGCGTGTTTGAAAGAAGTTCGTTCAGTCCCTGTTGTTAAAGCTTTTTTTGATTTACTCGAGATCAACTCATCTATTGATTAATGCGCGGTTAAAATGAAAGTCGTCTTTTAGAATTTTCGCTCTGCAACGGCTATTTATACTGTTATTTAAAGCGTTCAAACCATGTCGTTTTTATAGTGTTATTTAGGCGTATTTATAAAGAGCTCAATGTGGCTGATTCACCAAGACAGTGTTTTAGCCAAGTCAATGGGTTCGATTATGGATGTTTTAGCACAATAACTAACACGCTTCGTGTGAATTTTTTTATCCTCAGTTTTACAGACACCCAGTCAAGAAAACCCACTACCTCTCAATTTTTAATCATAGATAAAATCTATATTTACTATGCTGTTTATCGATTTGTTAGCTGTGTGCGAACGTCTTAAGATCGATGCGTAGCTTGTTATTCCACTGAACCTAGGTTTCATCGTTTTTAGCAGATATTAACAACAAGGTCTGTGTTTACATAAATGTCGATAGATGGTCCTAAAATAGAGGTACGTAGAATGTTGACACCCCACAATCAGCCATTTTGGTTTTCTGAAGCTATAAAAAAGGAAGGTGCTCTAAAGATCACGCCACTAGATACAAATATCGATTGCGATGTTTGTATCATTGGCGGTGGTTACACAGGGTTATGGACTGCTTTACAGTTGAAATTAAAGCAACCGACCCTAGACGTTGTAATCATTGATAAGGGGCTGAGTGGAAGTGGCGCATCCGGACGAAACGGTGGCTGTATGTTAACTTGGTCATCTAAGTTTCTGTCTTTGAAACGCCTTTATGGAGAGCAAGAAGCCCGTCGTTTAGTACTCGCCTCAGAGGAAGCGATTTATCAGATACGTGATTTTTGTGTTAAATATGGAATAGATGCACAGATACGAATTGACGGTACTCTATATACTGCGACTAATACTTCTCAGCTAGGGGCTAGTGATTCAGTCATTAAGGCTCTCGAAGCTAATAATATAAATAGTTGGGTAAATTGGTCACCTGAGAAGGTAAAAAAACATGCAGGCTCAAATCGTCATATTTCAGGTATGTATTCGCCAATCTCTGGCAGTTTACAACCCGGGTTATTAGTACGAGGCTTAAAAAGAGTGGCTGAATCTCTTGGAGTACGCATATATGAAAATACAGCAATGGACTCAGTTGTTGAAGGCCTACCTGCTCTAGTAAAAACGAAACAGGGTAATATCACTGCAAAAAAAGTTGTGATTGCTATCAATGCTTGGATGCCTAAAAAGTACCCGGAATTTAATAAAAATATTGTTTTAGTTTCTTCAGATATGATGATCACTGAGCCTGTACCAGAGCTACTTCAAGAAGCAGGATTAAACGATGGTAAAGCAATAGTGGACTCTAGAATATTTGTTCACTATTACCGAACGACCCCAGATGGGCGCTTAATGCTAGGTAAAGGTGGCAACATGTTTGCCTTCAATAACAAAGTAACGCCAGCGTTTGATGAAGCCAGTAAATACCAAAAACAGTTACGAAATGCTTTCGATAGCTTTTTTCCTTTACTCAATAAAACACCAATAGCAAGGACATGGACAGGACCGTCGGACAGATCTGCAACAGGACTGCCATTTTTTGGACACCTGAACAAGCAAGCGAATATTGTATATGGCTTAGGTTATTCAGGAAACGGGGTAGCTCAAACATATATGGGAGGGGAGATTCTATCTTCGCTTGTTCTAGAGCTAGATAACGATTGGACGCGCAGTGGATTAGTAAAAGGTCCTCTCGGTGCTTTTCCTCCAGAGCCGATTCGATGGATTGGAGCAATGATAGTGAGGAATGCTATACGCAGAAAAGAAAACGCAGAGGATTGTGAATTAAAGCCTTTATGGATAGATAAACAACTCGCTAAACTGGCTAATGCTGCGGGCAAATCAGATAAAGGTTAGCGTGGTGAATTAAGTATTATTGCTGGAGTAATGAATAAACTAATTTACTCCGGCAAAGTGAATTTATCCTAAATAACGACGTGTGTTAGCACTAAGTTTTAAGCCGTTACTCTATCACGGCACTCTTACACTTGCTTATGTAGACACTATCTCCATGACAACATCAATGGCATCATGGCGCCAAAATTCTTGATCATATTCAACAATATTATCGTTTTGATCATATCTCGTTCTGGTTAAGTAGAGGCCAGGAGTACCGGCGACAACTTGCAACTTTTCAGCTTGTTCTTCATTCAATGGGGCAGGGTGCATTTTAATCGTGGTTCGACTGATATGGATACCATAGTGCTTTTTAAATGTGTCGGTCAGTCCTTCTAATGGATGCGTTAACAGTCCTGGAAATAAGTTTGCATTAATATTTATATGCTCAATAAGAACCGCTAATCCATCAATAGAGCGCCTTCTGCATAATTGGTACATAGGAGCACCTATCTCTATTCCAAATTGATCGTGATCAGAAGGAGAAGCAGCTAACTCAATTTTTGACAAAACCTCAGTTTCCGGTGTCCGATCTTGTGAAGAGACAATGTCCATAAAACCAGTATCATGGGTAGGATCGTATTGTAATCGCGGGGGGGATACATACCATCCTCGGCGAATTAAACGATAGATAAGACCTTCAGATTCGAGCTGCATTAAGGCTTGTCGAACCGTAACACGATTAATATCATGATTTTCTTTAAGTTTTCTTTCAGAAGGAAACTTAGAGTGAGGAGCCATGAAACCACTAGTGATCTGGGTAGCCAAAGTATCTCGTAATTTTAAATAGTGGGGTCCATGATGGGGGGGCATTTAGTATCTCCATGAAACAAAGCATTAATTTGGATACTCTCATTGTGCAGTGAAGAATAAACCTTAAGGCTATGCTTTTGTGTTTGTGATGTATCAAGCTTTAAAAGAAAATAGATTTGGACTATACCAGAGTACAGGTGTATAGAAGTGATCGCAACTTGGCGTAATTAAAAAGTACACTTTTGCTTAGGTGATTCCGGATGCTATGGTTATCAAGCTAGGTCGTTTATCTGTGGGGGGATTTAGGGGGTCGCGGCTTGCTGAGTAAAATGCTTACATCTTGTCAGTTTCTCATTGCTCGTACCTAAATAGTCTTAATTGAAGTCATGGGCACCTTTCGGACTGGGACAACAGCGGCTGACATTTTTTCCTAAAATGCCAGCTAGCTTCCAAAGATCCAAAGGGCGTGGCCTCAAAGCCTTCGTCATATAATCTAGTATTAATGAGTCTAAAAAGCAGAAAAAAAGAAGAACCTGAGCGCTTCTTTTTTGTTTTAACATACTGATCACACTAGGAGGCTTTGTTTGTACTTTCCTTAGGGTTTCGGAATAAAGCCCGCATCTTGTAAATGCTTCGTCATCTTATCAAACATTAATTGAAGTCCATTCATGGGTCTTAGCATGACTTCAAAATGAACAATTTGGCCCTTGTCGTTCCAGCGAATTAAATCGATGCCTTTAATACGCTTATCATCGACTCTGGCACTAAATTCAAGCGCTAGATTTTGATCGTCGACCCATTCCCTTTGGTATTCAAAGTCTTCAAAAATGTCCATCACCATTTTTAATATATATTGGGTAATATCGCGGCCTTTTTTAGGCGCCCAAAGGGTAGGGGAATGAAACTCAACGTCTTCGGCTAATAATTCTCTGAGTAACGTCATGTCTTTTTGGTAGACCACCTGATGCCAGCGATCGAGGTTTTCCTGACTCATTGTATATCCTTCTTGTTTTTCTTATTAATAAGGTGTTTTAAATGCTTATTTTAGGGCCGGTAAAACTGGGCTTAATTCAGCAAAATTGGTATCGCGCTTTTGAGTTTTAGCCATAAAGGATTCCATCATGTCTGTCTCAGGTTGGAACATACCAGCCTGCCAGAGCGCCATTTGTTTTAGACTTTCTTCGACACTGTGATCTCGACCGTAATTGATCATTTCTTTACAACCGGCGACAGCAAGGGGGGAGCGCTGAGCCATATCGGCGGCAATGGCTAACACTTCTGATACCATGCTTTCTTGATTTTCAAACACACGATTCACTAAACCGGACTCTTTCGCTTCATCGGCGTACAAACGACGACCTGTATAAGCCAGCTCACGTACCAAGCCTAACGGCATTAAACTGGGTAGACGTTGTAGGCAACCCACGTCTGCTGTCATGCCTAATTTTGTTTCTTCAACGCTAAAAAAAGCATCCTGGGTGCAATAACGACAATCCGCAGCGGCGGCTAAGCTTAACGCGCCACCAATACAACCACCGTGTGATGCGATAAGAACAGGAATACGAACCTCTTCTAAAACACTCAAACAAGCCTGCAGTTGTTTTACCGTACGACGTAGATTCTCATGTTTACGGCCTAACTCCATTTTTTTACGTTTGGCGCCGGTAAATACCGATAAATCCATTCCTGCGCTAAAGTGTTTACCTGTGGATGAAATCACCACAACACGGGCAAGGACGTCATCATCAATTTTGTGCATCACCTCAGGCAGTTCATGCCAAAAATCTGCATTCATAGTATTGAGTTCATCCGGGCGATTAAATTGCACATGGGCAACTTGATTTTGAATCTCAACTTTCATGGTCTTGAAGGTCAATGTGTTCTCGACTTGCTCGCTCATGGTAATTCCTTTATGCAAATGGCATGGTGCTGAAAAATGATAATAGTGATACGAACAAGGTAAAAAAAGGCAGTAGATGTTCGCTCCTGCCTTAAACTATAGATGTATTTTGACGGTGTCAAGATTCAAAATATAAATGATTGATAAGCGCTGTTATGCTTACTGGTAATTATGCTGCATCAAGATTGGCAGCCATTATCCTCTTATTATAAGGTTTGTTGCTTGAGCGTCTGCGCCAGTAAACTGGCGTTTTTACAGGCCATACCATAAATGGATAACTGGGGGTTGGCACCTATGCTGGTAGGGAAAACAGAACCATCAAAGACATAAAGGTTATCAAGATAATGATACCTTCCTTGGCTATTCACCACGCAGGAAGACAGGTCTTCTCCCATGGCAAGGCCACCCATCACATGGGCGCTGCCCACAAGCGGGCGGCAGGAAATATAGGCAAATGCCTCGATCGCTGTTTTACAACTTGACCAAGATGAGTACCAGAGGCTATCGATGTGGGCGAGTTTGACCGCTTTAGCACCGGCTGCGAATTGTAATTCTGCCATTTTAAGATGGGCATCTTTTATGCCCTGCCAAAGGTAATCATTGATTTCATAATCAATGATGGGGGAGCCATCTTCGGCCAATTCTATGCTTCCACCAATACTCTCATTATTAAAACCATCACGCATCAAGGCGATCATGGCGCTTAGGTTAGGTAATGATTGCATATCTTTTACATGCTCGGGGCCATGGCCTAGTAACAGAGCAGAGGTGAGGCTTGGATGAAGTGGCGGTACTTCGAGTTTATAACCGACTTTGCCAGTCACACTTTGCCACTGATAATGATCAGAATAAACAGACTGAGGCGCACCGTAATAGGGGTTAACCTCTTCATCAAATTTGGCAAATGAAAATGCCACAGGGTGTAAAAAGGTACGTTTACCGACTAGATTTTCGGGGTCCGGTGCTTTGGACCTGAGCATCAATGCAGGGCTATTAATCCCACCTGCGGCTAACACTACCGAGGTGGCTTTGATCGTCAGTTCAATACCGGTTTTCTTGTGACTGTCATCTAAGGCATCTACCTTGATGGCCGTTACCTTTTGTTGTTTATCATCGAAAATAAGCTGTTCAGCACTGGCGTTATAAATCAGTTGTGAACCATGTTTAAGGGCTTCTGGTATGGTAGTCACTAACATGGACTGCTTGGCGTTGGTTGGACACCCGGTACCACAAAAGCCTAAATTCCAACAGCCTAATACATTGCGTGGAATGACCTTCCAAGGAATGCCTAGCGTATCCGCACCTCGGCTTAAAATAGCGTTATTCTCATTGGCAGGTACAGGCCAAGGGTTAATATTTAACCGTTTCTCCATTTTCTCGAACCAAGGTGCCATATCATTTACTGAGCAGCCTTCTAGTTGGTAAGTGGACTGCCAATGTGCGAGCGTTTGCTCTGGGGTACGAAAACTCGAGGTCCAATTAACCACGGTAGTGCCGCCAACACAGCGACCTTGTAGTATGGATAAACTGCCGTTTTTGTTCATTCTGCCTGCATGCTCTTGGTACAGGTTTTTATAGGCTTTTCGCTCGTCCATATCAAAATCATTACTGGTTTTTAAGGGACCTGCTTCAATTAAGATAACCTTTAATCCCGCTTTTGCTAAGACCTCGGCACTGGTACCACCACCTGCGCCTGAACCAATGATAACCACATCGGCACTCAGGGTTTGTGATTGCGTTAATTGGCTTGCATCTAGGGTGCGCCAGCCTTGATTAATACCTTCTAATACGGGGTCACTGATACCACGAATTTCTGAAAAGTTACGCACTGTCATATTATGCACCTAAGAAAAAAGCCAAAAAGGAGGTTAAAACGCAAAACGAGTAAATGAATTAAACGGGTGCTGGAATATGAGTGGGGGGGCCGGGGTAACCTATGCGGCTATAACTCTCTACTCTTGCGTACCAGCATAAATTGATGACCTTACAAATCGAAAGATAACCCATGCGTTTTAATTCAAATCGACTATCGCGCCAGTCTTCTAAAAAGGCTTGAATTGCTGCTGGTGTTGCCTGTGGCCAGCTTGTCCAAGGTGCACCCGCCACCAGTCTTAAAGGCGCAAATGCCATCACCTCAAACAATTGCATCATTTGTTTTTGGTTAAAGGCATTAAAGTGAAAAATCAAACTATCCAATGCTAATAACATGCTTTTGATTGTCGATTTATCCAAGTTTTCTTTTGCTAAAACAACGGGCAGCAGGGCACTGAAAAATTCAGCAGAAGCGTTATCCAGAAAACGGTATGGTATTGCTGACTGAGTGTTTGAGGTAGCGGGCTTAATCAATTCAGACGCTTTTGCAATATTTGAAGCCAAGGCTAGGCTAGTACTGGCCACTAAACCAAGCTGTAAAAAACCGCGGCGTGAGTGTTTTAGCCCCAAAAATGAGGTGTATTGGTCGCTTGATTCATGACGTTGAGGTGTAAGAGTATCTGTTTTTACCTTGAGCTTAGGCATAGGAGGTCTCTGTGGATGCAGGCTTAGAATTCATTGAAAAAGATTAGATAAAAAGCAATGAAAGAGAGCAGGGTTGATCACCCTGCTTCATACTTTAATAAAGATAAAATATTAGCGAACAAACAAACGATAGATGAGTTTATGAATGGGGCTTTTATAAGGCGCGTATGCAAATTTGGCGCTATTAAAATGGCCTTTAATGTGCACGGCTTTTGCTTTGGAAAAAGTTAAAAAACCCTCATGACCATGGTATTGACCCATGCCAGAGTCACCTATACCACCAAAGGGCATATCCTCTTGGGCGAGGTGAACCAATGTATCGTTAATGCAAACACCGCCGGCATGGCTTTGTGCTAATACCTGTTTTTGTTTGGCCTTGTTGTGGCCAAAATAATAAAGCGCTAAAGGGCGAGGGCGCTGACGAATATAATCAAAAGCATCTTCAAGGGTTTCATAATGAATAATGGGTAAAATAGGGCCGAAAATCTCATCCTGCATTAAGGTCATATCCCTTGTGGTGTTTTGCACTAACACAGGAGCCATTTTACGACCTGAACTTAAGTCTTCATTGAGTGGGTTTACTTCATGGCACAAGGCACCTTTATCTTTTGCTTCTTGTAACCAGTTGTTGAGTCTTTGGTGCTGTGCATTATTGATAATGGCACTGTAATCCTTATTATCTTTAATGCTTGGATACATCTTGGTGAACACTTTTTGATAGGTGTCGATAAAGTCTTGTTCACGGTTTTTAGGAATTAATATGTAGTCCGGTGCGACACAGGTTTGCCCCGCATTTAGAGACTTCCCAAAACACAAACGCTCACAGGCTTCTATCATGGGGGTGTCTTGGTCAATGATAGCAGGTGATTTACCGCCCAGTTCTAAGGTTACTGGGGTCAGGTTTTTAGCGGCAGCTGCCATGACATGACGGCCAACAGAGGTAGAACCTGTGAATAACATATGATCAAAGGCTTGCGTGGTAAAGGTTATCGCCGTATCGGCATCCCCTTCAACAACCGCAACTTCATCTTCAGAAAAAATACTGGCGAGCATGTCTGTCAGTACTTTATTGAGATTGGGCGTGAATTCAGACATTTTAATCATAGCGCGATTGCCCGCACTTAATGCACCTACCAAAGGCCCAAGAGATAAAAAGATAGGGTAGTTCCAAGGTACGATAATGCCGACAACACCCACAGGTTGATAATGCAGCTGATTCTTAGCTGGCATAAAGAGCAAGCCCACCTTGCGGTTCTCAGGCTTCATCCACTGCTTGATATGCTTGATGGCAAAGTTAATAGACTCAATCGTCGGCATAAATTCAGCCAGTAATGTTTCATCAGAAGAGCGGCTACTAAAGTCCGTATTTATGGCCTCAATTAAAGCCTCTTTATAAGTAAGTAGGGCGTTTTTTAAGGCCTTGAGTTGGCTTATTCTCGCCTGAGCACTAGGCATAGGTGTCTTTGAGAAGGCACTTTGCTGAGCCGCTAAAAGGTTCTTGATGCGCAAGCTGGTGTTTATATTAAAGGACTCAGTGGTTAATTTAAGGGACTGTGCTGGCATCTTTCGGCTCCACAAAACTGATGAGAAATTAAACAATAGAAATCATTTTAGAGTAAAAGCTCTAATTTGCAATAGCTATGCTTCGATAATGTGATATAACAAAAATGTATAGCACTGTCTAATTGATAAAACCTCAAAATTAAGAGCCTTTGTTCACCTGATAAATACCTGTGCTGCTATAACTTGGTAGCTCAATGCACTATCATCGAAGCGGAAATTAGGCATAGGGCAAAACAGAACGAAGGTTAAATAGCGTTTTTGGTATCGCCTTTAAATACATTAAAATGAGACTCATCAGATCAAAATGAAAACCCGAGATAGAATTCTAGATGCCGCCCTAACACTGTTTAATGATCAGGGGGAACATAAAGTGAGTACTAATCATATGGCCGCCCATTTAGGTATGTCGCCTGGTAACCTTTATTATCACTTTAAAAATAAACAAGACATTATTTACGATCTTTTTTTACAGCATGAAGCGCAAATAGAAGCCGCTTTAACGCTACCAGAAGGCACTCCAGCGGATTATAACATGACCTTGGAAGACAAGTTTGCTGTCATGTTAGGTGTATTTGAGAGTCTTTGGCATTATCGTTTTTTACACCTTAACTTGAGCCAATTGTTGAGTAACAACCCAGATCTTAAAGCCCGCTACCGAGCTTTTTATCAGCGTTGCTTATTTAAACTAGATGGCGTGTATTTAGGTCTAAATGAAAGCGGCATTATCACCATTACCCCAGAGCAACGCAAAGGCCTGGTAACCAATACTTGGATCAATGTCACCGGTTGGTTTGCCTTTTTGCAATCATGTGTATTAGAAGACGGCCAAAGTATTAATAAGGATATGGTAGAAGGGGGTATGTATCAGGTTTTACAATTGGAAAGCCCCTATATAAACGCAGAGTATCAAGCAGATATAGAGGCGTTAAAGCAGACTTATCAACTGGCGCTTTGAGCTACTTTAAGAGCTAGGGTTACCAACTGACCATGACATCCATTTGTTGCTCACTTTTCTGGATTTTCAAATCCCAATTTTGTTTTTCAGTGACCTTGTTTACCAGGTGTAAACCCAATCCAAAGCCTTGATGGGAAAGGGCGTCGGTGCCTTTGGCACGATAGATGGGATTTGAAATAGAAATGCCCTCAGAACTATGGTGTAGAATGATCTTTCCTCCTGTACTGTTCTCAAAGGCATTACGAATCAAATTGCTGATCACCACATCCACCAGAGCACGAGCTTGTTTAATCAAAATATTGTCTTGAATAAAAACCACCTCTACCGCCTTATTTGAAATCAAATGATCCAATTGATGCAGGTGTAATTCAATCAATTCAGACAGATTAAACTCACAGGTTTGAAAGCTTTTTTCCCCTTTTGATAACCATAATAATGCTTGTGTTAACTGGGTCATTTGTTGATAGCAGCGTTTTATTTGTAACAAGCTGTCTTCAAAGCTTTTGCCCTTTTTTTGCCTCAAATTAATCACATGTAATGCACTGCCAATAGTGGCAAGGGGGCTTCTTAACTCATGGCTGGCATTTTGTAAAAATTGCTTTTCCCTAATTTGTTGTTCACGAATATTTTGCAATGACAGGTTCAAGGCTCTGGCAACATCACCAATCTCATCCTTACGTTTTGCTAAATTCTCAGGAATCGCAATCGCGCAGGATTCATTTTGCTTGGCAAACTCGGCTAATAAATTCAGTGGCTGTATGATTTTTTTTGCCAATAAATAGGCGACAAGCATCAAGGAAAATAAGATGCCCACGATATAAAGCAATACACTGATGTGTAAGTCATAAAAGGCCAATGGCATTGCGCTGTGATCGGCTTCGATCACATAATAAATAAGTTTATTATGGCTATTTCTATAGGGCAGCACGGCTCTGATTTTATTGCTTTGAAATTGACTAAAGCTAATTTGGTTATCATTTAGCTGTTCGAAATCAAGTTGTGAACGAGTCGGCTCTGGCATTGCTGACCAGTTTTTGTAGTGGTTTAAACGACCTAGGTAATTTTGTTCTAAGTTACCGCCTGCGTCCTTGTCATGTTTTTCTGCAAGGGCTCTTAGGCTTATTTCTAAGGCATTCTGTGCTGATTTTTCATGTACAGATTGATGCACCCAAATGCCAAGTATCAAAATAATGACAAAGGAAAATAACAGATACAGTGTAAAAAGGTCTCGTATTTTAAACATGTGCGACTTCTTGGCGATAGCCTAACACTACCCCTTTTCCTCGAATGGTATGGAGCAGCGGGCGCTCAAAAGACTTATCAATTGCCTGACGTAAACGGTACAGATGCACCTTGGTGACATCTGTTTCTGGGGTACTGTTATGCTGCCACAGGTGTTTTTCAATTTCCTCTTTTGAGACTAAATTCGGACTTTTTCGCATCAAAAAAATCAATAGCTCCCAACAGGTTGGTGTTAGCATTATGGATTTTCCCGCACGGGTAACAATGTGGGTTTTCAAGTCAACCTGTAAGTCTTCAACATTCAGCCTTGAAGGGTGAACCCGCTGCTTTTCTGATAAAGAACGGATACGGACAATTAGCTCTAACATCTCAAAGGGTTTCACTAAATAATCATCTGCACCCACACTAAAGCCGTTTAACTTATCTTCAATTTGCCCAAGAGCGGTTAATAGTAATACGGGTGTGACAATATCAAGTGCACGAAGTTTTTTACAAAATGTGATGCCATCCATAGCCGGCATTAAGATATCAGAGACAATGACATCAAACTGATAAAGCTGGACTAAACTAAGCGCCTGTATGCCGTTCTTGGCATAATCACATTCGATGTTAAATTCCTTTAAACTCTCCATGATATTGGTCGCAAGCGCGGTATTATCTTCAACAATTAAGACCAGCAGTGGCCTTTGTTTAAACTGATCTAACATCTATT
>Ga0209292_1000236_pt1 | contig 77302 bp, 70 predicted proteins | sample GOMGulsemesocosm_2_FD_184634 | JGI IMG/M metagenome (GOLD analysis project Ga0209292, IMG submission 184634) | Methane-oxidizing microbial communities from mesocosms in the Gulf of Mexico - GOM9C Gulf of Mexico (SPAdes) (version 2) | ecosystem: Environmental > Aquatic > Marine > Cold seeps... | reverse complement strand
GAGACACACCTGCCTCTATTGCTTGTTTTCGCCGAATAGTTAACAGCTCAGCTTCTCGCTCAGGGGCGTAAATAGGCATACCCACTTGGCTCTTCAGCGCACCAACCTTTGTAGTAACTTTTCGACGTTTCGCTAATAGATCAACTAACTGACTGTCTATTTCATCAATTTCATTTCTCAGTATTTTCAACTGAGGAGCAATACTTTCTTTGTCCATTGATATACTCATTTGCTTTAGGCATCAATTATTTAACTAGTTTATTTTATACTGGCTTTAATACCAAATGATTTACGATAAACGTTGCTTTAAAGCATGTTCAAGTTTTTGTGCGGCATTTACGAGTAAACGCTCAGTGTCATTAAAGCTAATACAGGCATCGGTCACTGAAACACCATATTTCAACGTATCTTTAGTTACATCAGTACCTTGATTTCCCTCATTTATATTACTTTCTAGCATTATGCCAATAATTGATTTATTACCTTCAACGATTTGATTAAACACATTGTCTGCGACTAGTGGTTGACGGCGGTAATCTTTATTTGAGTTTCCATGCGAGCAATCAACTACAATTCCTGGCTCTAAATTTTGTGCATTCAAGTCTTGCTCGCATAACGCTACATTGACAGAATCATAATTAGGATGTTTCCCTCCTCGCAAAATAACATGACCATCAGGGTTCCCTGATGTTTTAATCAATGCCACTTGCCCTTGGCGATTTATCCCCATAAAACGATGTGAAGATGCAGCTGACTGTAGCGCATTAATAGCTACCCCCAAACTACCATTTGTGCCATTTTTGAACCCTATTGGCATAGAAAGGCCTGAAGCCATTTCTCTGTGTGTCTGAGATTCAGTGGTTCTCGCACCAATAGCCGACCAGCTAAAGAGTTCAGCCAAATATTGAGGGCTAATAGGATCGAGCGCTTCAGTGGCTAATGGTAAACCTAGTTCTGTTAAATATATCAGTAATTCTCGAGCTTTACGTAAGCCACTTTCTACATCAAAAGTACCATCCATATGTGGATCGTTTATCAAGCCTTTCCAACCGACGGTAGTGCGGGGTTTTTCAAAATACACGCGCATAACAATGTAAAGACTCTCTTGGTGTTTATCATGCAAGGTTTTTAGTTTTCGAGCATATTCTTTCGCGCCATCAAGATCATGCACGGAACAAGGACCAGAGATAACTAACAAACGATGGTCTTTTTTATGAATGATATTGGCAATAACTTTTCTAGCAGCTTTGACAAAATTTCGTCCACTTTCAGGCAACGGCAATTCGTCTCTTAGTTGATCGGGTGTGATTAAAACATCTTCTGAATTTACATGAATATCATTAAGTGTTTTCACATGAGAGCCTTTAATCGGTAGAGAGTTAGGCAAAGAATTAGGTAAGGTGTTAGACATTGAATTTTCCATTTATCGCAAGGCTGTTTATTAATTTAAATATAGAGTAAAAGAACTAAGATTGACTTAGCAAAAGAAGGGATTGTAATAATATCGATTTTGTTGAACTGGCATGACAAACCTACTAATTAAAATCTGTAAAGTTAAGTTTACTTGTTTTGTATAGAATATATTACACAATGTATTTTTGAAGGTACAGTTATTTCTCTTGTTTATATTCTAAGTTTATATTAAAGGTCAAATATAAAAAAAGCGCCCTAAGGCGCTTTTAAGCATAACGATAAACAATTAACCACTGTGAACAATTCGGTTATTGATCAAGTTATCAACAACTGCAGGGTCTGCCAATGTTGAAGTATCACCTAAAGTATCAATATCGTTTTCAGCTATTTTACGTAAGATACGACGCATAATTTTACCTGAGCGTGTTTTCGGTAAACCTGGTGCATACTGAATGTAATCAGGTTTTGCAAACCGGCCTAATTCTTTAGCGACAAATTCTGTTAGCTCCTTTAATAGCTCAGGAGTCTCTGTCGCGTTGCTCATTAAAGTAACGTAGGCATAAACACCTTGTCCCTTAATTTCATGTGGATAACCCACAACAGCAGCTTCAGCAACGGTAGGGTGAAGCACTAAAGCGCTTTCTATCTCTGCTGTACCTAAACGGTGACCAGATACATTAAGCACATCATCAACACGCCCAGTGATCCAATAGAATCCGTCTTCATCACGTCGAGCACCATCACCGGTGAAATAATTGCCTGGATATTGACTAAAGTATGTTTGATAGAATCTGTCGTGATCACCATAAACTGTACGCAACTGTCCAGGCCAACTGCCCGTTACCACTAATAAACCTTGGTCTGCACCTTCAAGCGTATTGCCTTCTTTATCAAATAATGCCGGTTGTACTCCAAAAAATGGTTTGCCCGCAGCACCTGGTTTCATATCAACGGCGCCAGGTAATGAAGTAATTAAGATTCCACCAGTTTCCGTTTGCCACCAAGTATCAACAATTGGACAATTAGATTTTCCAACGATTTCATAGTACCAATGCCATGCTTCAGGATTGATCGGTTCACCAACAGTACCTAAAAGGCGTAACGAGGAAAGGTCTGACTGGTTCACAAGATCATCACCAACACTCATTAATGCACGAATTGCTGTCGGTGCAGTGTAGAATACATTTACTTTGTGCTTTTCACATACTTGCCAGAAACGCCCTGCATCCGGATAGGTTGGTACTCCCTCAAAAACTAATGTGGTTGCTCCGTTAGCCAACGGGCCATAGAAAATGTAAGAGTGACCGGTGATCCAGCCAGCATCAGCAGTACACCAGTAGATTTCGCCATCTTTATAGTCAAAAACATATTTATGTGTCATTGCCGCATAAAGAGAATAACCACCACAGGTATGTAAAACACCTTTTGGCGTGCCCGTTGAACCTGAAGTATAAAGAATAAATAATGGGTCTTCTGCGTCCATAACTTCTGGTTCACAAACCGCAGACTGTTTTGCGACTTCTTCTTCGTAATTAATATCAATGTTGTCATTCCAAGCAACATCACCGCCTGTACGCGTAACAACAATAACCGAGTGTACATTTGGACATTCAGCAACAGCATCATCAACGTTGACTTTTAAAGGTATAACTCGGCCACCACGTAAACTTTCATCTGCGGTGATCACCACTTGGCAATCGGCATCTGCAACACGAGAACGAATTGCTTCAGTTGAGAAACCGCCAAAAATGACGGAGTGAACCGCGCCGATACGCGCACAAGCTAACATCGCGTAACCCACTTCAGGGATCATTGGCATATAAATACATACCCTATCGCCCTTTTTCACGCCGCGTGATTTCAATAAATTAGCAAAACGGCAAACATGGTCGTGCAATTCTTGATATGTGATTTTATTGTCATCGTTTGGATCATCACCTTCCCAAATAATTGCTGTATCATTTGCTTTAGTCGCCAAGTGTCGGTCTATACAGTTATAACTAACATTTAACTTGCCACCAGAAAACCACTTAATATCAGCAGTTTTTAAATCGACCTCACTGACACTGTCCCAAGGTTTATACCAATCTAGAAATTTTTCAGCTTGCTCTGCCCAAAAAACTTCTGGTTGCTCAATTGACTGCTTGTACATAGCATCATATGTAGCACTATCAATATGTGTGTGCGCTTTGGCTTGCTCTAAAACCGGATAACAACTTTTCAATTCGTTCATGCTAAGTCCTTCATTTCTAAATTGATATTACTGACATTATTATATTTACTGTTTAAATGTTTCATAAGATGCATTTAAACAGCATTTGATTATTTTAGTGTTATTTTTAAAACATTGAACAACATCATATAGGAAGTTAATTAGTGCGACTACACAACTAAAGTCGAATAGGACCGATTAATTTATAATTAAGTTGAAAATAGACAATTGTTCATGAATTACATTAACATTGAAATCAACAAATGACAACGCTGTCATTTGTTAGGTATAAAAAAGCAAAATAAATTTGCTTCTAATTGCCTTATTACTTTTTAATAATTTTAATTAACGAATAATGATATCGGGAGAACCATTAATATCACCATCCTCTGTAATGCTAACAGTATCAGTTTGGTTAGATAGTATTGCGAGACTACGACCTTGTTCATTGCGTATAAACAGTAGCTCATAACCAAACTTGCCTAAACTACCAGCAGAGAATTTTTGTGCGAGTGAAAGCTTTTTCCACCAAACCGAAAGTTCAGGTGGCTCTTGCCTTCTATCGGTATAAGGTTGCTTTTGTAACTGCATAACTTATCCACCAATTAAATAAATTCCAATTATGTTTAGTTGGCACAAGTCAGAAAAATAGCTGCACCTATTGTCAGTATAGATCAGATTTTATAACTAGGGAGTATTTTGTTTCTTTTTCATGCTGACAATACAACAAATGCTGTCGCATAATGAGTTTCATCAGAGAGTGATATGTGCCAAGTTTTAGCTCCTAATGAATATGCTAATTCTTCTGCACGATTACTCAAAATTAGTTGAGGTTGTCCTGAAGCAAGTGTTTTTATTTCAAAATGTTGAAATGAAACACCATTAGCAATACCTGTACCAAGGGCCTTTGATGCGGCTTCTTTTCCTGCCCAACGCTTAGCTAAATAGTGTGATGGACTTTTTAATGATTGATATTTCTCATATTCAATCTGCGTAAGCACGCGAAGCGCGAAGCGGTCACGCACTGAAATAGACATTTTTTCTATACGGCTTATTTCGATAAGATCAGTGCCAATACCAACAACAGACATAATAAATCTCTTTTTTGTGGTTCTATTTAATTCGTTAGTTCAATTTTCACAGAGTTTCAACCAAGTAATGCAATGAACTAAATATGGCAGACTTAATATCAAGCGCTGCCATTTTAATATTAAACGGTTAAGATCGAGCTTCTAACATCAATTTTTTCATGTCACGTACTGCTTTATCTAACCCGTCAATCACTGCACGAGCAACAATAGCATGGCCAATATTAAGTTCGATGATTTCTTCAATTGCAGCAATAGGTTTAACGTTAAAGTAATTTAAGCCATGGCCGGCATTTACTTTTAGCCCATTAGCATGCGCATACTTAATTCCTTCAATTAAACGGATCAATTCCATCTTTTGATCTTGCTCATTTTCCGCATCGGCATAATGACCCGTATGTATTTCAATATACGGGGCATTACTTGCAATAGCTGCATCAATTTGGTTTTTATCTGCATCAATAAACAAGCTTGTTTCAATACCTGCTGCAGATAACTGCGCCACCGCTTTAGTAATTTTATCTAAATTTCCAACGATATCTAAACCGCCTTCTGTTGTCAGCTCTTCACGTTTTTCTGGAACTAAGCAACAAAATACCGGCTTAACTTCACATGCTATCGCTAGCATTTCATCAGTTACAGCCATTTCTAAATTCATTCGGGTATGTAACGTTTGTTTTAATACATGAATATCACGGTCTTGAATATGACGACGATCTTCACGTAAATGTACTGTTATTCCATCGGCCCCAGCATGCTCTGCAACTGATGCAGCATAGACAGGATCAGGATAATTGGTACCTCTTGCTTCACGCAAAGTAGCAATATGGTCAACATTTACGCCTAATAAAAGTTCGCTCATTATTTTTATCTCTTAAATTTATGAATTTTGTGTAAATAACTTTCGACTATTCAACGGCTTGCCATCTAATAAATGGTTAATTATTTGCCGCATTAACACTTTATAAGTTTGCATGACATCTTTAGCTGATAATTCTTCTTTTGCAATCGCTTGTAAGTGAACTGAATTGTAACAAGGTTGCGCAAGTTTACTTATCGCAGGTACAAAACCTTTTTCTGGTAAGTAATAATAATTACTGTCATTTTCTGAAAATATTGGAGAAAAATCAATGGTCATACCTAACTCTTCTAACAATCTATTTTCAAAATGTCTCAATATTAATTCAATAGGGTGTTGATTAGATAATTGCTCGAGACTCTGTTGATATTGACAATAAAGTTCGTCATAAGGAATATGTTCACCGAGCAAACGTACCTGTAGTTCATTAAGGTAAAAACCGCTGTATAGGAAATTGCCGTTTAGTCGATAAGATTTTCTTTCTGGTTCAACTCGTTTTAAATATTTGAGATTGCCTTGCCCCTTCAATACTATTTTTAATGGCGAAAAAGGTTGGAGTAAAGCTTTCTTATTCGATTTTAACGATTTTCCTAAATAAGAAATCGCTGAAATTTTGCCTTGTTGTGATGTTAAGAATTCGAGCAATATTTGATTTTCACGATAAGGCCGTGAATGTAATAAAAATGCGCTTTGCTCAAATTCTTCCATTAAGGTTGGTCCAATTGTCTAACTGAAAGCTAGCCTGAATAATCATCTCCATAGCCTAAGCTACGTAAAGCACGTTCATCATCAGCCCAACCTGATTTAACTTTCACCCAAGTTTCAAGAAATATTTTTTGTTCAAAAAGCGCTTCCATATCTCGACGGGCTTCTTGGCCAATCGTTTTTAAACGTTCGCCTTTATTACCAATAACCATTCTTTTTTGGCTTTTTCGTTCAACTAAAATTAACGCATTAATATGAATGACACCCTTATCATCCATTTTAAACTGCTCAACTTCTACCGTTGTTGAATAAGGTAATTCATCCCCCGTGAAACGAATCAACTTTTCACGAATAATTTCAGATGCCATAAAGCGGCTTGAACGGTCGGTAACATAATCATCAGGAAACCAAAAGTCTCCTTCTGGTAATGAGTCAAGGCAAAGTTCGCGGATAGTATCAACATTATCACCTTTCGCTGCAGAAATAGGCACTATATCGCTAAAGTTATGCTTTTCACCTAATTTTTGCAAATGTGGTAAAAGTGATTCTTTATCTTGTACATTATCGATTTTATTAACCACCAGTATGCAACGTGCACCTGATTTTTTGATTTTACTGAGCACAAGTTCGTCATCTGTTGTCCAGTGCGTTCCTTCAACAAGAAAAACGACCAATTCAACTTCGGCAATAGAACTTGTCGCTGCACGATTCATTAAACGGTTTATAGCGCGCTTTTCTTCGGAATGAAGACCAGGTGTATCAACTAATACAGCTTGTTTATTTTCTTCCGTCAAAATACCTAAAATACGATGGCGAGTCGTTTGTGGTTTACGAGAGGTGATACTAATTTTTTGACCTAACAAGCTGTTAAGCAATGTTGATTTACCAACATTAGGACGACCAACAATGGCAATCAAGCCACAATGTTTATTTTCAGTTGTCATGATGATTTCGCTGAGTTATTTTTTATCAAAAATGAGCGCGAGTACTTGTTGCGCTGCGGCTTGTTCGGCTTTTCGGCGGCTAGTGCCTTTAGTGATAACTTCAGTATTTATCACTTTTGTTGTACAACGAACAGTAAATTGCTGATTATGCGATTGGCCACTGGTGTGGATAACATCATAAAGCGGCAATGCAATTTTCCGTGCTTGTAAGTATTCTTGTAAACGAGTTTTAGGATCTTTTTGCTCGTTACCTGGTTTAATTATTTCTAATCGATCGGCAAACCAGCTAAGCACTAACGCTTTAGCCGTATCATTGTCTGAGTCCAAATACACCGCACCAATAATCGCTTCAACGGCATCTTCTAAAATTGAATCTCGGCGATGACCACCACTTTTTAATTCACCTGGGCCTAAAATTAAATATTCGCCTAAATTAAAACCACGCCCTATTTCGGCGAGCGTAACACCACGAACAAGACTTGAACGCATACGAGTTAAATCGCCTTCGTCATGAGAAGGAAATTGCTGATATAACACCTCAGCAATGACGAAACCAAGAATAGAATCCCCAAGAAACTCTAAACGCTCATTGTGAATACCTTTTGCACTGCGATGCGTTAATGCTTGTAATAACAAATCCTTATTATTAAAGGTATATCCTAACTTGTTGCTAAGTCTTGTTAATGCGATTGTTGAACTTTTCAAAATTAATTAATTCCACCTAAACGTGAGAAACGTACATTCGTTGGTATCCATCGTGGAAGAAAACTACTTTCATCTCGGTCAAAATCGAAACTCATCCAGATAGCTACAGCTTCACCAACAAGATGATCTTCCGGCACAAAGCCCCAAAAGCGGCCATCTGAACTATAATCACGGTTATCTCCCATTACATAGTAATGTCCTTTTGGAACGACAAATTCGTCGCGTTGAGTTCCAGGTTGTGGATAGTACATTTGAGTACGTGGCAGTATTTCGTTATCAATTAAAATATCATGCGATTTGTTTGGCATAATTGAAGTATAGCGGTTTAGACCATAAGAACCATCTGGAGAATCACTCTCTTTTTTAAAGGTTTTAACCACTTGTTCAAAGTCAGGGCATTTGACGTCGCTTTCTTGGCAGGCTGGCTTGATATAGATAGATTTATTACGGTAAATAATTCTATCGCCTGGCAAACCAATAACACGTTTAATATAGTCAATTTTTGGATCGCGCGGATATTTAAAAACAACAACATCACCACGTTCAGGCAATCCTACGTCAAAGAATTTTTTACGTGCGACAGGGTCACGTAAGCCATAGTTAAACTTATTGACAAGAATAAAGTCTCCATCAAGCAAAGTAGGCATCATCGAGCCTGACGGTATTTGAAACGGTTCCCATAAAAAGGAGCGTAAAATCAAAACAAAAGCTATAACCGGAAATATTTGTACCGATGTATCAACAAAAGCCGAAGGTTCAGACAATTTTGCGGCAACATCATCAGGTAACGCTTCTTGACACTGTTCTTGGGCATTTTCTAATTTTAATTTACGTTGTGCCGCTAAATAAAATTTATCAGCCAACCAGATTAACCCCGTAATCCCCGTAATGATTACGAGGAAAATTGAAAAATATACAGCCATAACTTCCCTACTAACTTTCTAATTTAAGTACGGCTAAAAACGCTTCTTGAGGCACTTCAACGTTGCCTACTTGTTTCATACGCTTTTTACCATCTTTTTGTTTTTGTAATAATTTCTTCTTACGAGAAATATCACCACCATAACATTTAGCGGTTACGTTCTTTCGAAGTTGCTTAACGGTTGTACGCGCAATCACGTTATTACCAATTGCCGCTTGAATGGCAATATCGAACATTTGACGATGAATAAGTTCTTTTAACTTATCAACTAACATGCGACCACGAGCAACAGAGTTATCTCTATGGGTTATCATTGCCAAAGCATCAACCCGATCACCATTGATCATTACATCAACGCGTACCATGTCTGCTGCTTCAAAACGCACAAAGTTATAATCAAGTGACGCATAACCGCGACTGGTAGATTTTAATTTATCAAAAAAATCCATGACAACTTCTGCCATTGGTAACTCATACGTTACTGCAACTTGATTACCGTGATAAATAATATCTTTTTGTACACCACGTTTTTCAATACATAAGGTAATAACATTACCTAAATGTTCTTGTGGCACTAGAATATTTGCTTGGACGATAGGTTCACGAATTTCATCAATATTATTGACTGCGGGTAAATCACCAGGATTATCAATAGAGAGAAGTTCACCATCGGTACGAAGAATTTCATAATTAACGGTAGGGGCAGTTGTAATTAAATCAAGGTCATATTCACGTGCTAAACGCTCTTGAATAATTTCCATGTGTAACATACCGAGGAAGCCAATACGGAAACCAAAACCAAGTGCCGATGAATTCTCTGGTTCAAAAAACAATGAAGCATCGTTTAAACTGAGTTTATTCAATGCATCACGGAAATTCTCGTAATCATCAGAGCTTATCGGGAAAATACCCGCATAAACTTGTGGTTGTACTTTTTTGAAGCCACCAAGTGCTGTAGCTGCTTCTTTTTTATTGATTGTGATGGTATCACCTACTGGCGCACCATGGATCTCTTTAATACCAGCGATAATAAAGCCTACTTCGCCAGTTTTTAAAATACCGGTCTCGACTTGCTTAGGTGTAAAAATACCTACTTTGTCTATTTGGTGAACTTGTCCTGTAGACATGACCACCATTTTATCGCCTTTTTTCACCTGACCATTCATCACACGAACTAATGAAACAACACCTTGATAATTATCAAACCATGAATCTATGATCAGCGCTTGTAAATTCCCCTCGGGATCACCTATCGGTGCTGGGATATGCTCAACAATTGTTTCTAATACATATTCAATACCCAGGCCAGTTTTTGCTGAACATTGCACAGCCCCAGTAGCATCAATACCAATAATGTCTTCAATTTCTTCGCTTACACGGTCAGGATCAGCCTGTGGTAAGTCAATTTTATTTAAAATTGGAAGAACTTCTAAATCCATTTCAAGCGCTGTATAACAATTCGCAACGGTCTGGGCTTCAACCCCTTGACCTGCATCAACAACTAATAAAGCACCTTCACATGAGGCAAGTGAGCGTGAAACCTCATAAGAGAAATCAACATGGCCTGGTGTATCAATAAAGTTAAGTTGATAAACTTCACCATCTTTAGCTTTATAGTCTAGAGTAACACTTTGCGCTTTAATGGTAATGCCACGCTCGCGTTCAATGTCCATAGAGTCTAGTACTTGCGCTTCCATTTCACGTTCTTGTAGACCGCCACAATGCTGGATCAAACGATCAGAAAGTGTAGATTTACCGTGATCGATATGGGCGATAATTGAGAAGTTACGTATATTTTTCATAAATGGAAGTTCAAATAATGCTGTGGTTAATTTAATAGTGGCGAGATTTTAGCTAATTTAGCGCGCTGGGGCTATCTTTATGTTGTGTTAACTTGTGTATTTTTTTAGTCAGTGATTTCAACAATATTTATTGATGTGTTATTTATGCGAAGAATCCGTGGGATTAACAAATTACAATATTTTCCGCGTTTTTGCTGATGCTTCGCTAAACAAAAGCCCAGGTATCCTCCCAAAGCTCCTAATATTATCGCGAATAATTCATGGCTGAATATTTCATTTTCAACAAACCACTGCCCGAGTACAGAAGCAGCGACTAACCCAAGTAGCGGCCATAGATAGACCTGCCAAGCTGATAATAATAAATGCTTGTCTGATAAACCCAGAGTGACGCTATCACCAACTTTTACAGGTAAATCTGTGTCTAATTCTAAACTAAGCTTGGGTTGTGGAAAAGCTTTAGCTACTTGGCCACTGCCACAGTTATCAACTTGTTTACAACCACTGCAACTTGATTTTATTTCGCTCTCCACCGTTACTTTAGTTTTAGCTATTCGGTCAAGGCTTTCGCTTGTAGCTAAGTTAACAGAAACAACGGTGGCATTCTCTTCAATCATGGTGCTTTGGGAGGTTTTATCGTGATAGAGTCAGCTATTGCTTTGGCTGTTTGAGAAGGTATTTTGCCAACAATGCTCACTTCAACACCATCTTTCACTTGGTTTAACACCAAGGTTGCTCCATCCATTGCAAAATCAGCATTACGTTGCTTATCTTTGCTGCCATTAACATAAATAGAGATATCCACGAGGCCATCACTAAATAGCACAAATTCAACAGGCTGTTTTGTTAGTGATATTTTATGGCGATTTGAATTGACTTGAGTAAAACCTTCCGGCAACCAATTAACATCCCAATGCAGTTCTTGTTGTTGATATTCTTCAGGTATGTCAACTAATACAGGAAGTTCTGTCTCATGCAGTTGTAATACACTTTCTGAAGGTTTCTCAGTGATATCTAAATGAGTAAACTGAATTTGCTCTAATTGTTGTCCTTGTTTAGTGATCACAGACAACTTTAATAGCATACTCGACTGTTGGTCTAACCAAAGCCAATAGGAATAACGATGGGCATTTTTCGCTTCAATTCTGATTAATTGTGCTGGTCTACCTAAAACACGACTACGGCCCACAGAGATAAAATCATAACTATTTTCTAGCTGAGAAATATCCCCAGCTAAAATAGCAGGAATAGGTCCGCTAATTTGTTGAGAAGTCACTGAATAAGGAGGGAGTTCAGGCTCGATATAACTAACGACATTGTCTTTACGTAAAATGTCGCGACGAGGGCCATTGAGTAAAGAGAGTATTTCTAGCTCTTTGCCATTTTCATCAACGCCATGAAACCAGTGGTATGGCTGTGCTTGATTGTTTTTAACGACAACAAAGGAAGTGCTAAAATTGAGTTTATTTAATGAGTTAGATAAACGTTCGAGCCAAACCTTTGCTGAGTCACTTTCTTCGGCAACTGCTGAAAAACTTATGCCTAACAGCAGTACAACATAGCTTAATAATTTCATTTATTGCTTTCATTTGCCTTTTTATTGTCAATACTTATCACTTCGCTTTGCTTGTCTGTGTTATTTACATTAACAGCAAGTGAGCCTAACTTAATTTGTTGCTGATGGTCAGAAAGCAAAGCACGAAAACGACGTTGCTGCTCAATAAAAGCTTGTTTTTGAGAAGCTCTATCAGGTTGTGGATAGTTCAAGCTTACTGGTTCAGCAATACCCGCTAAAGGAATAGTTTGCACTATTTGACTAGGTAATATCGTTTCATTATTTTGCGCAACATTACTTTGTACACCTAAAACCATTAAACCTGCTGCTGAAGCGGCAATTGCTATTTGACCAAACGGTTTAGCTAACTCAACAATCTTAGCTTTTAATTTCAGTGCAAAAACATTATTCGTTTTTGGTGCTAAAACTGTCGGTTCATCTGCTATAGCTTTTGCTATTTCGGCTGATAAATCGAGTTGTAAAATATCTGGAGTGTCGTTACGTAACACATCTCCAATTAAATGATAACGATCCCAAGTAGTCGACAAATGTTCATCGTTGATGATCTCATCAAACGTACTGTCATTGTGTTGGAAATTATCAACACAAGATGACACTGTCTCAAACTTACTTTCACTCATATATACACCTTAAAAATTAACACTTGCATTCGTGTGAATTAAATTAATTTTATCTTTAATACTACAAAACCAACGTAAATAACTAATGTTGTAGTAATGGCCTAATTTTTTTGTCTACTGCGTCTCGAGCTCTAAATATTCTCGAGCGCACAGTCCCTACGGGACAATCCATGATATGGGCTATTTCTTCATAACTTAGCCCTTCAAGCTCTCTTAAATTTATTGCTGTTCGTAAATCTTCTGGTAACTGTTCAATGGTATCAAAAACTACTTTTTTAATTTCATTGGTTAACAACAGCTTTTCAGGAGAAGCGTTTTCTCTTAGCGCTTCGCCTGAATCATAAATTTCTGCATCTTCAACTTCTATGTCTGAACCTGGTGGTTTTCTATTGCTAGCAACCATATGGTTCTTAGCGCAATTAACGGCTATTCGATAAAGCCAAGTATAAAAAGCACTGTCTCCTCTAAAATTAGGTAAAGCTCTATAAGCTTTAATAAATGCTTCTTGTACTATATCCGGTACATCACTGTGATTTTTTACATAACGCGACACTAAATTTGCTACTTTATGCTGATACTTTGTCACCAATAGGTTAAAAGCACTCTTATCTCCGCGTTGTACTCGTTCAACCAATTTTTGGTCAACGTTTATTTCGCTCATTTGAGCCAATACTCCTAATTATCACTTAACTTTTAAAATCCGGTTCAACATTTGGCTCATGGCAAACACATCAAGTAGGACTGCACTTATTTGAAAAAGTTCGAAAAATATTAATATAATTTAAAAAAAAGAAAAAAAATGATTATTTATTTTTAAATACAGTCTGTTTTTTCTGTCCCCAAACGTGAATAACCGTTAAGATTCCTGCTATATATAGAATACATCAAAATCAAAACTTTATGAACAAACAACACAACTGCGACGTATTAATTATTGGTAGCGGTGCAGCAGGTTTATCACTTGCCTTGCATTTAGCAAAAAATGCCGATGTTGTTGTACTCAGCAAAGCTTTGGTTAATGCAGGTTCTACCTTTTATGCTCAAGGCGGGATCGCGGCTGTTTTTGACGAGAATGATAGCGTTGCAGCCCACGTCAGTGACACTTTAATAGCTGGTGCTGGCTTATGCGACCAAGAGATTGTGCAATATACTGCCGAAAATGCCCGAACCTGTTTAGAATGGCTAATTGACCAAGGCGTCGCTTTTGATCAAGAAAAAGATGAACAAGGGGAATTACGTTACCATTTGACTCGTGAAGGTGGACATAGCCATCGTCGAATTCTTCACTCTGCTGACGCAACCGGCCAAGCCATTCAAACCACCTTAGTTGATCAAGTTAAAAGCCATAGTCGCATTCGAATATTTGAAAGATATAATGCGGTTGATTTAGTTTGTGAACAGCCAAACGATAGCAACAATCAAGAAAAACGGTGTATTGGCGCTTATATTTGGAACAGAAACATCGAATGCGTTGAGCGCATTTTTGCCAAAAAAACAATTTTAGCTACGGGTGGAGCGAGTAAGGTATATCAATATACCTCTAATCCTGATGTTGCCAGCGGTGACGGAATAGCGATGGCGTGGCGAGCAGGTTGCCGCGTTGCAAATATGGAATTTAATCAATTTCATCCCACTTGTTTATTTCATCCTGATGCCGGTAATTTTTTAATCTCAGAAGCATTACGTGGTGAAGGTGCTATTTTACGTCGTCCTGACGGTAGTCGATTTATGCCAAGTTTTGATGAACGTGCTGAACTTGCGCCACGAGACATTGTTGCACGTGCTATCGATTTCGAAATGAAACGCCTTGGTGCTGATTGTATGTATTTAGATATCAGCCATAAGTCAGTTGATTTTATCATGCAACATTTCCCTAATATTTATGAAAAAACGCAATCGTTAGGCATCGATATTACTAAGCACCCTATGCCCGTTGTACCTGCCGCCCATTACACTTGTGGTGGCGTAATGATTAACAAACAAAGCAAAACGGATATCAATAATTTATATGCTATTGGTGAAGTGGCATATACGGGTTTACATGGCGCTAACCGTATGGCCAGTAATTCGCTCTTAGAATGTTTAGTATTTGCACGTGCTGCCGCTTTAGATATAGAACACAACATTGATCCCGAGCAATGCATTGTAGACTTACCCGATTGGGATGAAAGTCGAGTTACGAATTCAGACGAAGAAGTGGTTATACAGCACAACTGGCACGAACTACGTTTATTTATGTGGGACTATGTCGGTATTGTTCGTACCACAAAACGTTTAGAACGGGCTTTACATCGTGTTGAATTATTACAGCAAGAAATTAATGAATATTATCAACATTTTCGTGTAAGTAATAATTTATTAGAATTAAGAAATTTAGTTCAAGTAGCTGAGTTGATTATTCGATGTGCTATGGAACGTAAAGAAAGTCGTGGCTTACATTACACCCTTGACTACCCGAACTTAGATGAAAACGCCGCTTCAACTATTTTAACGCCCTAATATTTCAATACACTATAATTGAGTCTTTTCGCTTAGCTTTTCGCCGTATTATTTAGTTTTAAAATAATACGGCATACCCTTGAAAATTGCTGGGGGGACAAACTAGTTTTGAAAATAAAATAGCGGTTAAAAGTGAGTTTGGCTAACAGTTTTTTCAAGAAGGGTATATTAATCGTTTCGATAGTTGAAGGTGAACATTTTTCAAAGACTAACCAGCACCCCCAAAAACCAATTCGACTCGCCGCGCATAATTGCCTTTTATCTTCAGCTGAAAATTGGCACTCGCCCATTATGTTTATAGTAAAACTATCGGGTTGCTTATAAATCATACGCATAAAATTGAATTTATTATGCGTATCTTTAACGTCTATATTAAACTTTAACTCGCTTGAGGATAAACTGCACCATGGCGTTAAGTTCTTCGTCTTCACAAATTTCATGTCCCATAAACCAAGCAAATAATTCGGGGTCTTGCTCTTTTAATAAACGTTCAAAAATTTGCTTATCTTTTTCCGATAGCAAGTCATAAGCCTCTTCAACAAAAGGCATAAAAAGTACATCTAATTCAAGCATTCCACGACGGCAAGCCCATCTCAAACGCGGTTTATTATCGGTAAGTGACATATAACACCAGGTAAAATAAAATCTGCGCTTATTCTAACAAAGTCATTTGCCATTACAATATTGTTTATAAAATCCATAAAAATAAAGTGATGAAGTAAATGAACACCTTGAATTTTTCAAGAAAGTCCTCATTATTTATCCTAACAATAAAACGACAATGCTAATTTAATTATGACAACCTCTGTTGAAAATACCTTACCTAGTTACGATAACCTGCCAGACGCTTTTGCCATTAGTTTAGCTGAATATGGCGCAATTGCTTTAGAAGGCGAAGAGCAAAGTAAATATTTACAAGGGCAAGTGACTTGTGATGTAAACACGCTTGAAGATAACAACTTATTGCTAGGTGCTCATTGTGACGCTAAAGGTAAAGTGTTCTCAGTTTTTCGACTCATTAATCGCCAGCAAACACATTTACTTCTCCAACCTACGGCAAGCATAAGTAAGTCGTTAGTCGAACTGAAAAAATTCGGTGTATTTGCCAAAGTAGCTATTGAGCAAACTACAGATTTAGCTTTTTATGCCGTTGCGGGAAAAAATGCAACCACGGTATTGCATCAACAATTTGTTGAGTTACCTAATAGCTTAACGCCGGTTCTACAAGTTGGCAGTACCACTATTGTTTACCTCGCGGGAAAATTAAAACGTTATTTAATTATTGATGAAGCGAAAACAGTGAAACGAATAATCAATGATTTTTCTTTGAGTATATACTCTCAAGCGCTTTGGAATTTAATAGAAATCAACGAAGGGTTCGCGTTACTAGCCCCTGAGACAGTTTCATCTTACGTACCACAGATGTTGAATTTGCAAGCAATTCACGGCATAAGCTTTACTAAAGGTTGTTATTTAGGGCAAGAAACAGTTGCTCGCATGCAATATTTAGGTAAAAACAAACGTGCGTTATTTTCATTAAAGAGTAGCTCTGAAAATAATGATTCAATAGTTTTGCAAGCAGGTGATATTATTGAACAACAGTTAGGTGAAAATTGGCGTAAAGCTGGTGATGTTTTAGCAAGCTATATTAGCGATGATGGTATTTATTATCTTCAAGCCGTTTTAGTAAGTGATATAGATAGCACAACAAACTTACGCCTTAAAAATCACGAGCAACCTTTACTAAACTTGGTTGAATTACCTTATAAATTAGCGGAATAATCGCTAATAACCATTAACATTTATTTCAAATTCAGGACATACAATGAAAATTTCAGAAAACAAAGTTGTCGTATTACACTATGCCGTATCGGATACCGACGACACTTTAATTGATAGCTCATATGATCACAGCCCTTTGTCAATTATTCATGGTACTGGTTATTTAATACCAGGGCTAGAAGACGCATTAACAGACCATGTTGTTGGTGATAAATTTGAAGTAGAAGTAAGTGCAGAAAATGCATATGGTGATCGCCATGATGAATTTGTGCAAACAGTGCCAAAAAGTATGTTTGAAAGCGTGGAAGACTTAGCGGTTGGTTCACAATTACGCGCTACAACAGATGATGGTGAACAAACAGTCATTGTTATTGATGTAACAGACGATGAAATTACCGTTGACGGAAACCATCCTTTAGCTGGAATTGACTTGAAATTTGATGTTGAAATTTTAGAAGTTCGTGACGCTACCGAAGACGAATTAACTCATGGTCATGTCCATGGCGAAGGAGGTTGTGGGCATTCTCACGACTAAGCACTTTTTGTAATACCAAATATAAGGCGAAACATATGTTTCGCCTTTTTAGTTTTTAGTTTTTAGTTTTTAGTTTTTAGTAGGAGTTAATACTTAGTTAATTCAATGGTCATTATTCATAATACCAATGATTTTTTCACGCACTTCTTGATATCTAATTTTTTCACAGCTGCCAAACCCTGGTAACTGTTTAACCTTACTTCGGCTAAAAAGAGGCACGGCTAAACCGGTTAAAAATCGGCACATTGTTTCCAAAGATATGGCACTTTTGTTTTTCGTCGACATATGCTGTACAAGTGAGGTTAAATTTTCAAATATAACGCCGTCATCAGGAAAAATACTCTCTTGAGAGTAACTTAGATTAGCTACTCTCCCTTGACACACCGAACAATGCCCACAATGTTCAGGGCTATTTTGATCGTCAAAATATCGTGATAAATTTCGACTTAAACAAGTGTCTAATTCAAAAAATCGTACTAGTGTAGCAATACGTTTTATTTCTTTTTCTTCTTTGTCTACAAAGTATTCATGTAACGACTTAGCCAGTTCAGAAGATGACAACAGTGTTTTATTCACACTATACACTTCGGTAATCTTCTTAGTTTCTAAGGTGATCAATTGCTTTTCTTGTAAGTATTCCAAAGCAACAATGACTCGACCTCGATCATAACCATAATGTTGAAATAATGCATCGAAATCAGGCTCTCCCCAAACCTTTTTAAAACCACTGTATTTAAAAATAGCTGTCAGAAAGGATTTTCTCTCACCTTCAAAAAAATTCAACACATCTGCTTGGCTGGTGGTAAATTTATATTTGAAATCGGCAAAGTATGAAAATAACGGTTTAATAACACCTTGCAGCTCTAATTGAACAAGTAAAGTTCTCATCGGTAATTGACGAATATTACTCGCATTAGACAATGACAATCCCTGTAGCTCCCATCGGTCATTTTGACACTCTTGTTGAATATTTTTGATAACCAATTCAATACCACTTAACTCTGGCGTGTCGCCAAAAACAAAGTTTTCCACGGTATTCAAACCATCTAAGTTCGCCAAAGTAATGCAGTTTGACTCAAAACCATCTCGCCCTGCTCGCCCTATTTCCTGGCTATAATTTTCAATAGATTTAGGTAAATCATAATGTATAACAAAACGAATGTCGGCTTTATCTATGCCCATACCAAAAGCAATAGTAGCAACAATAATTTGCACCTTCCCCAACATGAATTCTTCTTGGATTTCCTGTCTTTTTTCACTAACGAAGCCGGCATGATATGCCTGAGCATTCAAGCCTTGTTGCGATAGAAAGTTGGCCACAACCTCTGCACTTTGCTGCAAGGTAACATAAACAATGCCGCAACCTGTTTGTTCTTTAATGCTGGTGAGAAGTTGTTGATTTTTATCTTTTGTTGAAACGGCTAATACCGATAAATCTAAATTTTGTCGATAAAAGCCTGTTTGAACAATGTGCTCAGGCAAAATAGAAAATTTTGCTGCCATGTCTTTTTTTACTTTTCTCGTTGCGGTTGCCGTCAATAAAAGCACAAGTGGAATATTGAGTTCTTGTCGATAATTAGGCAATTTTAAATAATCTGGGCGAAAGTTATGTCCCCATTCAGAAATACAATGAGCTTCATCAACAACCAGCATTGAAACACTCACTGCATCAATAAACTGACGAAACCGTTCGTTTTTAAAACGCTCTACCGACACCATAAGAATTTTTATTTTGCCGGAACGAGTATCAGCCATCACTTGCTGATTTTGCTGGGGACTGAGTGTTGAATCAATACTCGCCGCAGCAATTCCTTTACTTGCCAAAAACGCTAGTTGATCTTTCATCAATGCCAACAAAGGAGAAACCACAATGGTTAAATGAGGAAGTTGCAAGGCGGCTAATTGATAACACAGTGATTTCCCAGAGCCTGTAGGAAAAATAGATAGAGAAGAATGATTATTTAATAACTGTGTAATTGTTTGCTCTTGCCCATGACGAAACCCATCAAACCCGAAGACTTCCTTGAGCATTGTATTAATATTTACCACTTAGAGTTTCCCTGAGTTTATTAGATTTAAAGTGATTTTTCGGCTGCTATCACAGATATTTCAACAAGAAGCGCATCTCGAGCCATTGCCGCTTCAACACAAGCTCTCGCTGGCGCATATCCCTCTGGCACCCAGTTGTCCCAGATTTTATTCATTTGTGAAAAATCATTCATATCTTTTACATAAATCGTCGCAGATAAAATATGTTTTTTATCGCTACCTGCTTGCTCAAGTAATTCATCGACTTTTTCTAACATTGAACTCGTTTGTTCTTCGATGCCTTGATTAGCATCTTTACAAACTTGTCCACATAAATAGATCACGCCATTATGCTTGACAATACGGCTCATACGAGTTTTTGTTTCTAATCTTTTGATAGTCATTTTTATACTGCTATTGTTAATTTTCTCAAGTATATACCTTAGACATTGAAGAATGTATCGCAATATTAAGGCTATGAACGAACTTTCAGCTATTGAAAGTCAAAAATAGCTAATATTCGTTAAATGTTGTAATTAATCATTCACAAAGAGCGCAATAAAAGATAAAGTATTTGGTAGATGTAATACTTATAAAAAGGAAGACTGATGGAAATTAATCAGTGGGTTGACGAATTATTTGAAGTTTTTGATGTAGATAAAGATGGTGTTATTAGCCGTAGTGAATTTGTCGAATTAATTGACTGTCTTTTACAAGACAAAGGCATTCGCATGTGTGAAACCATTTTTAACAAATTCGATGTCAATCATAGTAACTCTATTTCCAAAGAAGAACTTAAAACGATGGTGATTGAATTAGCATTATAATGACTTTCGTTTAAGATGTACGATGTATCACAATTTTCCTATTGAGAAATAAAACTATTTTTCTCATTTAAACAAGAGCTTAACAAGGCTCTTTTTTTATATCTAAAATTCATTGGTCAGACCTCTTGTTTCAATCGTTTTTTCTGCTATCATTTCGGTGTACACGTGTACGCCGAATTAATTATTAGGATAAAAAATGACAAGCCAAGCTAGTTACAGTAATAGTGAAGAAATAGCCAATACCTTGACCCATGCCCTTGGCGCTGTATTATCAGTAATTGCTTGTTATATTCTTTTAATTACAGAAGTTTCTGAAAATAACCTATCAAAAATAATCAGTTACACTGTATATAGCGTCAGTTTGGTTTTGCTATTTTCAGCTTCAACTTTTTATCATGCGATTAAAAATCCCCGTAGAAAAAAACTTTTTAAATTACTCGATCATTGCGCCATATATTTATTGATAGCTGGAACTTACACTCCGCTGATGATGATTACCTTAAATAATCAGGTAGGCATGATCATGCTTTTCATCATTTGGGCATTGGCAATATTAGGGATTTTTTTCAAATTAAAGTTCGGACACCGCTATAAGAAAACCTCTTTGACAACTTATTTAGGTATGGGGTTAATATCAGTAACTATCATCGATCAGTTGCAAGAAAAACTTTCAAACGAAGGACTAATGCTACTTGCATTAGGAGGAGCTATTTATTGTTTAGGAGTAATATTTTATGTTCAAAAGCGTATTATTTTTAATCATGCCATTTGGCACTTATTTGTTCTAGGCGGTGCAATTTGTCACTTTTTCATGATTTACTTGTATTTATAAAGCTTACTGTTCATCCTGAACATCCCGCTCTATGCCATCCTTGGCATCACAGCATACCGTTCAACCTGAACATAATTTATTGAATGTTATTACAACTGCCAAGCGTAGCTAAATTTAGTGAAAATCGTTCGTTGATCACGCACAAGTTCATCTAGGTTATCGTCTTGAAAACCACCATCTGAATAACCAACAAAGACCAACGTTTGCGAGTTAATTTTATAAGAATAAAGAAGTTGTGTAGAAAAGCGACGACTCGTCTCATTAGGGCGATCATCTATGTGATCATACTTATACATATCAGCATCTCTTTCTACGTCGGTATATTGCACAACGAACTTTAAAATACTGCGCATATTAAATTGATAACCAAACCTAATATCATACTGATTAGCGGTGAATAATCGTTTACTGTCTATATCAAGCTGGCTGTAGTTATGGCTAAAATCAATATTGATATGCTTGTTCGCATCCCAAGTGGCGGTGGTCTCAAAATTAAATACGTCACCCAATTGCGTATTAGCATAATCTATTTGTTTACCTAAGCGAGTGAAAAACTGTAATCTCAAGCCAGAGATTGGAGTAAATCGTGAGTAACTTGAAAGTTGATTTTCATAGAAATATTCACCATTGAAATAACGCTCTCTATGAGTAAAACCCAAGTTAGCGTACATTTGCATCGGACCTTGAACTTCACCATTTATTTGATACTCTTCTTCAAGCATTTTACCGTCTTGGTCATAGGTTTTATCCCAATCACCAAAATATCCCCATTCGGTAAACGTGTCATCTTTTGTGCCATACCAAGTCTGATTACCACCTAAAACAACTTTTTCGTAATTTGCTTGTGACTGAAAACCTAAATCGGCACGAAAGTCTTCTTCAACATTGGTGTAATTAGCTTTAAGGCTATAATCACGAGTTTGATGAGAGTAAGCTACACTATAAGCATTACCCTGTTGCTCTTCTGCTACGTCAAAGTTCTTCGTTACAGCCTCAGGATTATCAGATTCTGAGCGAGCAACTTGATATCGAATACTGTCAAACTGGCTAAATGAATAGTTACCGTCGATTGATATAAGGGTATTTTTATAATCTGTTGCTTCGCGATTAGTCACTAATACACCGACATCGTTGCGCTCACCTACATCCATTTTATAGCGTGCAATCACAACTTCTGATTCATCATCTAACCTAGCAAGACCTGAACCGGCATTGCCAGGCATTAAGAATGAGGTATTCTTGTCATTGGCGACCATCAAGCCGTAGCTGTGCTGGTCAGTTTTTCCGGTTAATTTAACGCCTACATCTGGTTCGCCAATATTACGTGTATGCACAAAATTAAAACTGCTGGTGTCAAAATATGATGCGCCATCTAAAAAGAACGGCCGTTTTTCTGGATAAAATAGAGAGTAAGTGTTGTTTACATCTAGTTGGCCAGCATCTGCTTCAACTTGTGAAAAATCAGGGTTTATCGTCGCATTTAGTACCATATCTTGAGTAATGCCCCAACGGATATCTAAACCTGGCTCTACGTCTGCGTCGCCATTTTCCCAGTCACCAGGTACAACAGGCTTTTGATCTTGACGAGAAACAGTGAGTGTTGGTGTTAATTGGAAGTTTTTACTCGGCTTAATGCTTTTAAAACCGACCAATTGATCGAACTGACATAAATTACATTTTATGTTTCGATCGCGTTTATAGGTTGCAAGTTGGCTACGTACATCACGTGGGTAGTTTCTCCAGCCAGCAACATTCCATGTCAATTTACCATCAACTTGAGGGAACCTTAACGCAGTAAAGGGGATACTCATCTCAACGACATAACCCACATCAGTAATTCTACCGGCACTGTCCCAAATGGCGTCCCAAGAAGGATCTTCATTCCAACCGTTAGTATCATCCATGCGCATATCTGCTTGAGCGCCTAATGGGTTAACAAAAAACTCGTAACCACTACGTTGGTCATTAAACGTGTCAATAATAATTCCAACATTATCATCATTCCACAATGCATCACGATCGCGTAATGAGGCGCGAATTGCCTCAGGATTTGGATCATAAGCAATAATCGCTACATTAAAAGATTCACCATTTTCATAGAAAAATATTTCGGTTTTTACAGGTGCCGCTACCCCTTCACCTGGATTGTTTTCATATTTAAGCTCCATTTTTGTGGCACTTTGCCACACGGGTTCATCCATCACACCATCGACGACTATTTTGTCTTCATGGTGGATTAAAGCATAACTCTGTTTCGAAGATTCTTCGGCTTGTACAGATAAACTAACACTTAATAGTGTTAAGCAGGTAATGAGTGATTTTTTCAACAGTGAAACTTTCGACTTAACTTTATATTTTTTCTTTCGATTACTTTTATTATTATTTTGGTCAAACATTCGTTTGCTCGCAATTTTAATTTAATTACAGCTATTGTCGTAGTTAAAGTAAAAAAAGTTTACATGCAAATGTAAGCAAGTGTGTCAAATGAGTTTAAATCAATAAAAATCAATCAATTAACCAGTGAAATATTTTACATTAAAAGTACAGTTATTGATGATTATCAACAAAATCCTGGAGTAATTCGAGTAGAACTGGAAAATTCTTGGTACCAAGCCCTAAACGAAAATATGAACCTTCAAGACCAAACAAATAAGCGGGATAAACGAATATTCCTGTTTTCTCAGCAAGTTTCTCTGCCCATTTTAACATTGGTATTTCAGTATGGCACTTCACTAATGCCAATAAACCGGCTTTGGGAGGGTGCCAACTAAAATGCAGTTTGTTTATGTCAATAAACTGCTGAAACAACGTTATGTTCTGTTGAATAATTTGATTATTGTGATTGATGATTTTTTCATAATTCTCTAATGCAAGCTCTGCCAGCTTTTCATCAACGATTGAAGTACAAATTGATGCTTGAGTTTTTACCGCTAATAAATTATTTAATAACCTTTTGTTTTTCGATACTGCCCAACCAATTCGTATCCCTGCTAAACCAAAACTCTTTGATAATACCGATACTACAATTGTCCGTTCATAATCTAAATATTCATGCGCTAATTCAACCTGGTTAAAATTACTTGCCTGGGAAACATCGTCAGCTAAAAGGTAACAATTAAACTTCTTTGCTAGGGTTAATATTTGCTTCGAAAATTCACTATTTATAATACTACCACTTGGATTATGCGGTGAATTAAGCACAATTAACCGAGTATTTTCGTTAACTAAAGCGAAGAGTGCTTGTAGGTTAATTTGCCAATGTTGCTGAAAGTTGAGTGCTAAACACCTTACCTTTATGCCTAATTGTTCTGCCATTGTCACCAAAGATGGGTAACATGGTGTAATAACAACAATTTCCATTGCAGGGTGCTTTTCACCTGCTTTATTTTCAACTATCTCGCCATTAAGAAGTATCGTTTGATAAATGGCAGACAGTGCCTCTTGTGCGCCACAAAAAGTTAGAACGTTATCCTCGTCCAACTGAATTTTATGATTATTATAGTCTTGATGAAAAGTAGCGATGAGTGCGCGTAAATGACGACTTCCCCTTATCGATGCGTATGATAGCTCTTGCTCACCCAACAAATCGTTTAGACTAGTTTCACCTAAAGCACATAACTGTGTAGCTGAAAGACTCTGCCCACATGAATCACTCAAATTATGCTTAATCGTTACGTTTTTATTTGCAGCAAGTTGTTGTCCAAACGCAATATGTGCCAGTAAAGTGTTATTCATAGTAAGTTAGTGCTTCCGTTGCCAAACCGACATTTGTGTTGTGGTTTGCGTAAAAGTGCATTCGTTGTGCTTTATAACTCGCGTTAAAGGGTATGACGCTAAATATAGAAATTCTTTGTCCAATTGTTCGTGTAAACCATCAAAACCACTAACATTCTCCCCATTTATTTTAAGACCACCTAGCCAATTTTTTTTGTCAGTATATTTGGTTGAATACTGATGATCCGTTAACACAAACAAAAATCCTTGCTCGTTTAATCGATGCGATATATTTGCTAGCACTTCTTTCGGTTGATAACTATTCTCGAGTGCATGTTCAATTAGAATAGCATCATAGCCCTTGAACACCTCCTTTAAATTACAGGCATCCCCTTGACTAAATAATATATGGTCAACTGAGTCATCAATTGATAATTGCTTTAACGATACTTCATGGAAACTTTGTATTTCACCTGAGATCACTCCGGTATAACGCAGTGTTTTTTGCTGTTGAAGTTGTACGCCGTATTGAATATACCGTGCAGAAAAATCCACTGCGTCGATGTGATTGAAATGCTTTGATAGTTCAAAAGCTGTTCGACCAACACTACAGCCTAAATTCAACAGTTTATCCGTTTTGATGCCCTGCTCTTTTATGGTTTTTTGCAGTAACCGACTAATTTGCTGTGAATAATTATCAATATCTAATTGTCTACCGCCGTAATGACTGTCAAGCTCTAGGCAGACTTCTAAATCAGTTTCATAACGATTAACTGGTGTCGAGGGTATATTGCCATCAAAATTTTCAACATAACGAAACCCTGCATGCTGAGTAAAATGACGACGAAAGGCATAACGAGATGACTTTATGGTTTCGTTGCCCGTTGAAATCCATGAACCACCTTTAATTAAGTTATGTTTACCGTCAAAAGTCGGCGTAGAAAAGTCGTCATAAAGAGGGTGAACCTTAAAGCCATCATAACCATCAATGACTGACTCACTCCATTGCCAAACATTACCGATAACATCATAAAAATCTCCAGCTGAAAACTCATCGATAGGGCAAGAAGAAGCATAGTGCGCTAAGTTGGTGTTTGCAGAAAGATGCTCGTAGCTCGGTTTTTCGTCAGTTATATTTTCTCTCAAACAATGCCATTGTGCTTCTGTTGGCAGTGCAACATTTGCTTTTGTTGCTGCGCTTTTCCATTGGCAAAAAGCTTTTGCCTCAAGGTAGTTCACCTCTACAGGCCAACTCAGGGGTAAAGGTATTTCGTTCAGTAAGTTACGTTGAAAATATTCACCGTTTATTTGTCGCCAAAAGCGTGGCATTTCGGCCTGAGTATAGTTGAGCCACTTTTGCCCTTCTTCAGTCCAAAAATGTAATTTTTTATAACCATCTGCTTGTATAAAAGTTAAAAACTCTTGATTAGAAACCAGATACTTAGAGGCTGAGAAAGCAGTAACATTGACAGACAATTCGCCGTATTCGTTATCCCAACCGTAAGTTTCATCAGTCGATTTTTTTCCTAATATGATTGATTGTTCGCTAACTGATAATAATTCATTCTTGGGCGAAAGCGTAAAACGAGCACAGGCTGCCCATGGATTTTTAGCTTCTGCTGGAATAGTTAAATCAACTAAAGGTAACATTCGCATGATCACCGATGATGTTTCCAGATGAATTCGTTCATGCTCACAGCCCATTAATATCACCCAAGCTAAAGAGTCTTGTGTGATAGGTAATACTAACTCCATAGTATCAATAAGCTGATTAACTAAAATAAAGACCTGCTGTCGATATTCTCTAACTTCATCAACTTTAGGCCAATCGTAATGTTCACTGTTGAGATCGTCCCAACTCATTTCATCAACGCCAACGGCGCATACGGCCTCTAATTTAGTATTAACCCGCTGATTAATATATTTACCTAAAATCAGTTTATTAATAAAAAACGTGGCAGTATGACCAAAATAAAAAATAAGTGGATGGCGTAAAGGTTCCGGCCTTGAATAATACGCATCATCGTTATTGATCAAGGCAAATAACGACTCGTAGGTGGTCCAAGTATTATGAAAATAACTTTTCAGTTCAGCTCGTTTTTCAGCGGTTGATAGTCCATTAAGCTGTGGAGTAATATGTTGATTATTGTTTAAATTCATATTTTATTTATTGATTAATTTGAATGACTGAGGATAAGTTTTTGCTGATATGGTGTTAAAATCATATTCTTTAATTTGTCACCTAATTGCGACTGACCCGCTATTTTACGAAAACAAAAGGATTGAGCGGAAAGCTTATTTAAACGTTCACTAAACCAGTAATCGTTTTCAAATAATGATATTGCCCCTAATTCTGTTTTTAAAGCATTATCATACAATGAAAAAGGTAAATCTTGTTGGTGAGTTTCTTTACGAAGCAATTGCCGGCACTTACCTTCTTTATACACTTCAAGTGCGTCAATTAAATTTAATAATGCATAAATAATATTAAAATAAGCATTATATTGTAAACTTGAAGCACCGAGCCGATGTTCGATACGAGCCGTTTTTTGCCAATTCTGCTGACTAACTAAAACGTCATTATTATGGTCGTAAAGTAACGGTTCTTCACCCATCGCTTGATTATGTTTTCCTATTTCTTTATACAGAGCAATACTGCCTTGATGGCCGCCTGAAATATCGATAGGCGAACATAGTTCAGCTGCTAAACCATATTTACTTTTTAACGCTAAGCGTTCAAAGGCCTCCTCTTCAGGCAGGTAAATTAAGCAGCAACTTAAGCTAGTATCAAGAAAACATTGCTGTAAATATTCACCAAAACCATGCTTTACTATAATGTTATTGCCTTCACTATCAATAGCACTAATATTAATTTGTACAGCATTGGGAATGTGAACTGCGCGCGTTTCTGGGGTAAAAATATCACCACTCCCCTGGGCTAACTTACCTTTGTCTCCAGCCCAAACAACGGGCTTAATTAAGGTTTTATTGATCCCTTGCTCAGCGAATAAACGGGGCAGAATGCTTAACGCTTGGTTTAAGTTATCAGCCTCTTTTAAAGGCGATTGTCCGTTAAATAATGAAACATACTCCCACTGATTACTCCAATATTCTGGTACCAACTCCCCGTCAATTCCTGCCGTCGCCAAGTGACGATTAATTTTTTGATAGTCCAGTGAGAATTTTTCTCTATTTTTATCGACTTGAAAACAACCTTCTAATTCGAAATGAATCACAGGAGTAAAACCAAGCTGCTTTATATGGTTTTGTATTAATATAATGGCCTGAGCAGTTAACGGGGTTGTATTATTCATAAAAACCATGGTTTTCTATTGGTAAATAACTACATTGTTTTTACCGTTACGCTTTGCTTGATATAAAGCAGCATCGGCATGTAGATATAAGGTTTCACTTGTTGGGCTAAGTTTAGATAAACTAGCAATGCCAATGCTCACGGAAACTTGTAATCCCGGCGTTTTTATAAAAATCTGTTTGTTAATTTTTTTCAAAAAACGTTCTGCAATCCTCTTACATTGTTTTTCGTCTGTACGAGGTAGAATGCATAAAAACTCTTCGCCACCAATGCGACCAATAATATCTTCATTACGAAATACATCGTGACAAATTTCAGCTGTTTTTGTAATAACATCATCACCAACAGGGTGACCAAATTTATCATTCACCGCTTTAAAGTCATCAATATCAAACAAAATAATAGACAATTCAGATTTTTCTAACAAGACATCATTAAGGTAGTTTGATAAGTATTCAAATATATAACGGCGATTATATAAATTTGATAAAGGGTCTTTAATTGATAAAGAATACATTTTCTTATTGTTTTTATACTGAATAGATATCACGACAATAAGGATTGCCCCCCCACATACAATGAATATCAACAAATAGATATTTTGCAGTTCTTGTTGGCTCAATGATTCATTTTCTAAAGCAGTAACCTTTTCTCGTTGATGAGTAAGTGCTTGTTCAATATATTTTCGCTCAGTTTCCATAGCGGCACGTGCACTGGTTAACCGACTACTGGAATTTTTTTTCTGTAGCTTATTGTACTTTTCATAATACTGTCTGGATAATTGAAAAGCGGCTCTATCATCATTTTTTGCATGTGCAAGCTCTGAAGCAAGTTTTATCACTTCAAGCTGCCATTGTGTCCCCACCAATTCAGGTAATGACAAAAATATGTTTTCAGCTTTAGTCAACGACGCTTGAGCCTGTTCCAGATCACCAAGTATAATAAAACAGTGAACCTGCTGTTTGTAGAGCTCAGCATTATAATCAATCAAACCGTTCAATGTTAATGCTCGATTAATAACAGCAATGGCTTTTACACAATCACCTTTTTCAGCGAGGGTCATGCCTAAGCCATATGCTGAAAAAAAAGAAATATCCGTATTAGGGGTATATGCAATTTTTTCTTGGTAAAGTTTAAAATATCGAATCGCCAAATCGTATTTTTGCCAATCTCGATAGGTTGCGGCAATGCCATAGATCGCTTCAGAAATGTGAGCAGGATAATTTAAACGCTCATAAGTATTTAGTGCTTTTTGATAATATTCTATCGACTTTTCATAATCGTTTAGATACCCGTATATTGCACCATAAGTTTCATTTATTACCGCAATTAAAAAGTGTTCTTTTAATGAGTAGGCTTCAAGGTAAGCTTCTTGCATTTCGTTTAATGATAACTCAAACAATTCGGTTAAACTTTGTGTATATGCAAGCTCTTGTTTAGCGATAATAAAAAGGTAAGTTAACTTTTCTTTTTTCGCTAAGAACATAGCCTCACGAAGAATAAGTGCAGAATTAGCATACTGAGCATCACGTCGATAAATAAGGCCTTGATAAATATGAAGGCTACTTTGAATTTTTGCAGGGGTATTTGAGTCTATAAGAACTACAGCCTGAGCAACAGTTTTATTAAAATCATCATAGAAATAGAGTAAATTTTCTGCTTGTGCTTTACGAAGTAACCACCAAAGCTGTTGCAACTTTGGCATGTCAGTAAAAGTGTTTTCTAAAGCTAATATTTGTTGATATGACGGCAGTGGCTGTAAATGTATCTCTTCATCCATGTCCAATAGTCTGTTTGACATATCAGTTAAGTCTACTTTTTCCTCCGGTTCGAATTGCGCACTATTATATGCCTGTGATTGAGCACAGAAAAAAATAAATATAATAAAAACAAAGGAACAAACTCTAAAAAAATCAAACTTCATTACACATCCGTGATCAATGATCCTGCTAATTCATTCTAGTTATTTTACTTTAGCATAGACATTTTTTTAAAACGAGCCTAAGCAATACAATTGCTCTTTCAAGTTATAAATATCCTGTATTAGTCGTTATATAATTTGCTAAATGTACTTGCTTTAAAGCCTTGTAAATATTGTTCACCAACTTTTATTACTGGTACACCTCTAAAGTTTGTTCGACGAAACTCTTTTTGTCCCGCAGGGGTTTTCACATTACACAATCGATAGGTAATATGATGCTTTTCAAAGTATTGTTTCGCGGTATCACAATGCGGACAATTGCTCATGCTGTATAAAACAACTTTTTTCACTTTAGTGTTTTCCTTATGTAAGTCGGATGAATGAGCTTAATATTCAATGCCAGTTAAGTATTTTATTATACGTGATATTAACGACAGTCAAACATTAAAATACTTATATTACAGTAAACACAGTCAATGAATTATTTTAGAACTATAGAGTTTCAAATCTTTCGGTTATGATAGATTTACGTCATAACGTTATTGAATACATAGAGTAATAACACATGAAAAACGGCCAACAAAACACCACATCCTCTTTCGTCAAAACCTTTGTGTGGAGCAGGAATATTCGCTTATTTCATTGGTTGAATGTGTTGTCCGTATTACTGCTTATTATCGTTGGTAGCATTATTTATTTTGCGAGTAATCTTGGTATATCTACAAATGGTAAAATACTGCTTAAAACAATTCATGTGTCCATTGGTTATATTTTCGCAGCAAATTTAATTTTTAGGATCCTCTTAGGCTTTATCGGTAAAGGGTTCGAACGTTGGGGACAAACATTACCCTTTAATAAAGTATTCAATCAAGATTTAGCCGACTTCAAACAAAATAAAGGTAAAGTATATAAAGGCCATAATCCGATGGGGAAACTGATGGTTGGCGCATTGATGTTAAGCTTGTCGGTGCAAATGGTTTCAGGTTTAGTCATTGCTGGTACTGACATTTATTACCCGCCTTTCGGAAAGTATTTTGCTAGTAGCATTGCTCAAGATAAAAGCCAAATATCAATAATTAAGCCTTATAGTAAAGAAAATGTTGATGCTAATGCGTATAAGGAAATGCGCAGTGTTAGAAAGCCCTTTATTACTGCACACGTTTATAGTTTTTACTTTTTACTACTTTTGATCCCTTTACATATTTTAGCGGTGTGTTTAGTTGAACGACGTGAAAAAAATTCAATTGTTTCTTCAATGATCCACGGTTATAAATATTTACCTAAAGATAAAGAATAAAAATGGGCAGACAAAGGTGCGTATAAAGGTATTAACCATCAACCTTTATCTGCACTGAGATATTTTATATCAGGTTAACATCAACGACACCATTGTCTATTTGTTTGATTTTTAATGAGCTGCTTCGATAAACTAAACAAGTTTTTAATATTATCGTGAAAAACACCGAAAACTCTATCATTAACAACCCCGAAAAAAACAAATAAAACTGAGGGTTAATTACCGTAACCATCAGTGAAGCTCCAGTAAAAACATGGCAATAAAACAAAATTCCTGCTGATTTTTTATTGAGTAAGTCGTGCATGTTGGGCAAAAACTTCATCCCATCAAAATTTGTCAAGCAGCGTTGTTGTAAATGGGTATATGACAAAAATGGCAATATTTTACATAACATTCCGAGAATAATAGTCAGTAAATAAAAATAGAGGAATGCTGCGCTCAATAATAAGCTTTTCTTTGCTATAACTATCTCAGGAAGCCAATGTTCAGGAAAATAATAAAGTACGACAATCGCGGACAATGCATACGCAGCCAAACGCCACGCATTTATAGACATGTCAGGGATTTTCCGTTTACGTCGGCTAATAACATGCAATAAGACGAAATTGAACAATAAAAACATCACTAATAAAACGTTTAGTGCTGGCTCCACTAAGTGAGGAAAAATTAGCATATTAATCAAGGATAATAGCAAGATTACTGGAATCAATTTAGCTGAAAATGGAGGAAAGCTTGGCGCGACATGAAACATCGGAATAACTTGCAAACTAACCGCTAAAATTAACAGAGCTATCCAACCGATTCCTCCCCAAAGCGCATGAATATTGGTAAGTGTTTTATCACTATATATCGTTGGTAACAACATAAAACCAGCACTTTGCATTTGTATGATAATGCCTAAGATAACAGTAATGAATAATGCCAATATGCTATAACCAATAATCATGACGGTAGGGTTATGTGAAACTATGCTTTTGTGTAATTGCTGACTACTGTATTGAATAATCGCACGAACAATAGAAAAAATATAATAAGTAAAGCTTAAACCTAAGCAGATTATTGCCAGAATTTTAATACTGTACTGCATGGGTTCCACTGCAACAAACCCCCACATTAGTAACCCTGTACCGATAAAATGCACAGGATAACAAAAGCGCCCGATGCTTTGAACATTATTAAGGCCTACTCCTGCCACAACCGGTAGCATTTGTAATAATGCGCCCATCATAACAGGCGTTATAAAACCTAAGGTAAAGCCATGGGTTAACGCTAGCATTGACGGATGCCAGCGCGATAACCATAAAGACTCACCTGTCCAGAAAACAAATACAGCCAAGCCCATCATGAAAGCAATTGCGGTAACGAAAAACCGAAATGGGATATCTATTGGCGGTAGAGCATTAAACGACATGTCAGACATTTTCATAAAAGATTACTCTAACTGTTTGCCATTAACGACATAACTTGTTGATGCATGGGCCTTTGGTAAATATAAATAATAAAACTTTCTTCGGTTTGCTGCTGACAACAATATTGCCAACCAGCAGTGGTTAACTTTTCATATAAGGGAAAAGGCTCACGTCGATGATGCACTTGTAAAAACTGCTGTTTTGTTAGCAACGCTAAAGATTGAATAATTTTTGTCATTGGCTCCGGTGCGGGTAAACTGCTGACATCAAGTTTAATCATTTTGAAGGATTTATTAATATTCATTGCACAGTGCGCTTATTTGTCGCAAAACTCACTAAGTTGCCTTTTAACTTCATCCGTTTGTAGTATCTGCTGTTGGCACATTGGATAAAGCATCATTTCTTCTTTCATATTATGCTGTTGCATTAAAATCATTAACGTTTCTGACAACCCCAAAAATTTACTTTTGTCTTGTGTAGTCAATGTTTGATTAAGTTCACCGACTAAAGATCGTATTTGTTGATGCTCACCTCGCATCACTTGAGTAGGTCCAGCAGTCATGCCTGTTGCTTGTTCAAATTGTGGGAATAGAATATTTTCTTCTGCTTGCAAATGAAGCTCTAGTTCATTGGCGAAAAGCTGCCATTGGGCATTCGCATCAGACCAATTTTTTTGGGCAACTGCAGATTCAGCAAGTGTAAAAATATCATCACAATGGCGATGCTTTTCGGTCATAAACTCAGGGATAGTGCTCATGGAAAGTCTCAGTTAAGGGTGGTTTTTAGTAAAGCAATTGTAACTAGTGAATATTTTCAATTGTTGACCTACATTAAGAAACGAAAACTTAGTCAATTATTTATCGACAATTTGGCCACTAAGTTCAGCTATCATGAGCTATATCAATTTTAAGTTTCTACTTACCAAAACCCCTTCAAGATGTTGGATTCAATTTCAAGTGAAACACCTATAGGGGTATTGTGATTTTCAATTAGCGCTTGTTTGTACAATATAATTAATCTGTTAATTACAGGTGTGAAGTTAACACTGTATAAAACACCAGTTACTGTGTTAGACTTACAGTAATGATAGGTATTTCACCTTGGACACTCTATTGAAACTATATATTGCCGAAAAGCCCAGTTTAGGACGTGCTATTGCAGCAGCCCTACCCAAGCCTCATAAAAGTCAAAAAGGCTATATTGAACTGGGAAATGGTGATGTTGTTAGCTGGTGTATTGGTCATATTCTTGAGCAAGCAGATCCTGAAGTTTATAACGATGACTTCAAAAAATGGCGAATGGACCATCTGCCAATTATTCCCCAGCAATGGCAATTAACACCAAAAGCACAAACACGTTCACAACTAACGGTATTACGTAAATTAGTAAAGAGTGCCAGTGAAATTATTCATGCAGGCGATCCAGATCGAGAAGGACAACTGTTAGTTGATGAAGTTATTGACTATTTAAAGGTTTCGAAAACTAAAAAACGGCAAGTTAAGCGTTTATTAATCAGCGATTTAAACTTACCTGCAGTTAAACGATCGCTAAACACATTGCAAAACAATCAAGATTTCATGCCCTTATCAATTTCAGCGCTAGCTCGTTCTCGTGCTGACTGGTTATACGGTATTAACTTAACTCGAGCTTATACATTACAAGGTCAAAAAGTTGGCTTTAATGGTGTTCTTTCAGTTGGCCGTGTACAAACACCACTGTTAGGTTTGGTGGTAGAAAAAGATCGTCAAATAGCTAATTTTCTACCTCATGATTATTTCGATGTTTATGCAAATATAGTGACTCCAAGCGGTGAGAAGTTTACCGCAAAATGGCAGCCTAGCGATGCTTGTACGCCATATATGGATGAAAATAAAAAAATAACGAACAAGGCTCTGGCTGAAAACGTTGTAAACCGTATTACGGATAAACCAGCCATAGTCTCTTTAGTTACCGAACAAGATAAAAAACAATTTGCCGCGCTCCCTTATAATTTGTCAGCACTGCAAATCGATGCTGCAAAACAATTTTCGATGAACGCTAAATTGGTACTTGATGTTTGTCAGGCTTTATATGAAAAACATAAATTGATCACCTACCCAAGATCAGACTGCAGATATTTACCCGTAGAACATCATCAGCAAGCCAAAGCGATTATTCAAATTTTATCTAATTCGACTGACAAATATGCTGAGTTTGCTAAAAATGCGGATGCTGCAATTAGAAGTAAAGCTTGGAATAACAGTAAAGTGAGCGCTCATCATGCGATTATCCCAACAGAAAAGTCAGCAAATAATATTGCCCTAAATTCTTTTGAGAAAAATATTTATCAGTTAGTGGTCCGTCAATATCTTGCACAGTTTTACCCTCCTTATTGTTATCAACAAACGCAAGTAGATTTAGAGATAGCCCAAGGGAAATTCACGGTTAATGCTAAAGTGCCGCAGCAACTAGGTTGGAAGGTTATGTTTCAATCGTCTAAAGCAAAAAGTAGCGGACAAACAAGCAGCGCTCCCGAGTCTTTATCAGAACAACTTTTACCAAAACTCACCCAAGGTGAAACATTACATTGTCAACAAGGGGTGATAGTAGAGAAGGTTACACAAGCACCAAAAGCGTACAACGATGCAACACTGCTTAGCGCAATGACAGGTATCGCACGTTTTGTACAAAACACTGAAATTAAAAAGATCCTCAAAGAAACTGATGGTTTAGGAACCGAAGCCACGCGAGCAGGAATTATTGATTTACTCTTTAAGCGAGGTTTTTTACTGCGTATTGGCAAGAATATTACAGCAACGGAGATTGGAACATCCTTGATAAACGCATTACCTAAAATGGCAACCACACCTGATATGACCGCGCAATGGGAAGCAACGTTAACCGATATTAGCGAGCGTAAAAGTAATTATCAAAATTTTATTACCCCATTAACGGCAACATTAACAACAATGGTGGCTCAAGCAGAACAGCAGTCTTTTGATACGCTGCCAAAAGTTCCTTTTAAACGTAAAACTAAAAGAAAAACTCGCTTTAAAAAAGCAGGATAAGGACTTAATAAGCTCCCTGAACAAAAATGCCAAACATGGAAGCACTAATGGCTTAAAAGGCAATAAATCTCAGACAAGCCATCCTCAGCTCGGGCATTTCTTTAGTAGTGAACATCGTTACTCCTTGCGGTCTATTACGAAGTGACATCGCCTACATGGAGTAGGTACTTGTAATTTGCCGGGAACCAAAATAACGTGCATAGATGCACTAATGCAGCGAAGGCATAAATGACTTAGAGCTGCCACGACCGTTCATCCTGAACATCGTTCATCCTTGCCATCTATGGCACCGTGACATACCGTTCATCCTGAACATCGTCCCTCGTTGCCATCCATGGCACCGTGACATACCGTTCATCCTGAACATAAAAAAGCCCCGCGATAAAGCGAGGCTTGTGGAAAATAATATTACCTAAACTAATTAAGAATGCCTGTTAAGATTAATATCGATATAACAGCTAAACATAACAATAGCGTACGCTTTGCTAACCTCACCAATAAACAAGGTTCTGCGGTGCAATCATCGGGGTCAATCATAAAGTCTTCAGACTTTTGCGCTACATTAATAAGTAATTGATTGGGTTGTTTGTTTATGTCAAAAAAGTTTTCTAACCATACTGGCATTGCTTTTGAGAAGTGCCCTACTAACATATAACCAAAAGCAACAATGCGTACTGGCAACCAATCAACCCAAAATAGAATATCTTTTAATAACGGAGATTTACTGTTTTCAGCTGCACTTGTCGAATGGCATTCAGGGGCAGCTTCAGCACTTGCTTCAGTTTGAACACTCGTTTCATCGTCTTCAGTTTCAACGTTCGTTGTTTCAACATTTGACGATTCTACAGAGTCTTCTTTATCAAGTGATTTTGGAACTTCGTTCATCGTAACCAATAACCGATAAAACAATGCGCCTGCAGCACCAAATACCACAAAGAAAATCATAACGGCAATAAAATAGCGATAATTTAACCATACTAATAACTGACCAAAGCTCATCGGTGCGCTACTGGTATTTTGTAAAAGTTGGCTATGATGCAATTCACAGGTAGTCGGTTCGCCTCGAAATGCTGACATTAAGTAATCTTTATAACATTGACGAGTTTTCACACAACCAAAACAAACAATTAAGATCAGTGTTGAAAAAACTAAATAAAGTAATCCATCGTCAACAAGCTCGAGCAGTAAATCACAAATCACCACAGGGATGGCAATAAAGCTCAATTGCAAAATAATCGACTGTTTGGCTAAATCCATTAATTTAGAGCGTTTAAATAACCCAACATAAGCATGAAAGTAAGTTTTAAACTGCCACGCCGTTGTCGACAGATAACGCTCTGCGACCAATGCAATAAGTAAGCTAATAAGACTCATATCGTTTTCCCAATTTTTAATGCGCTTTAAAATGAAGTATATACCTTTTGGCATTGAATTAACTAGACTTTAAACAATGATAAAAGTGCTGCCAGTTAAAAGATTCGCCAGGATCTGTTTTTCTTTGAGGTGCAATATCACTATGCCCCGTTATATTGTTTTTTATTTCAGGATAACGATGCTGTAGTGTTTTAGTTAATTGCGCCAAGGCATGATATTGCGCTTGTGCATAGTTAATGTCGTCAGCCCCTTCTAATTCGATACCAATAGAGAAGTCATTACATTTATCTACCCCTTGATAAGAAGATACCCCTGCATGCCATGCTTTATCATCGAAAGAAACATATTGAATAATATGTCCGTCTCTTTTTATCAAACAATGGGCAGAAACTTTTAACTGGGCTATTTCTTCGAAATAAGGGTGAGCCTTAGCATCTAGTTTGCCTAGGAAAAAATCGGTTATGTAACCTCCCCCAAACTGCTTAGGCGGTAAAGATATATTATGTACGACCAATAAATGAATTTTATCAGCTTTATCACGCAGGCTAAAATGTGGTGATATTTGTTGCTCTTCATTAACGAGCCAGCCATTAACAATTGACATGATATTATTTTGTCCTGTTGATAATTTGTTTTTAGAGTCTTTCGTCATACAATAACGTTAATATTCAATTTTCAATAATCTGTGTAGAGTATGACTGAATTTGATTCGACAAACAAAATGGGGAAAATATTTATATGGTTAGCATGGTTATTTGCGTTAGCATTATTGGTCTTTTTCTTTCAAGATGTACTCGATAAGCAATGGGATCCGAATAAAGAGCCCCACGTTAGCTTAAATAACCAGGGCAAAGCAGAAGTCAAACTACAACAGAATCGTCAAGGCCATTATGTTGTACATGGTAAAATTAACGAATTGCCGGTGATATTTTTGCTCGACACCGGCGCAACTCAGGTATCAATTCCGGCTCATATTGCCGAAGAATTACACCTGGAAGGTTACGGAGCATCTAGAGTAAATACTGCAAATGGCAGCACAACCGTTTACCAAACTAAATTACAACAACTCAGTATTGGTAATATTTATTTGTATGATGTCAGCGCTCACATCAATCCTAGTATGCAATCAAATGAAATTCTATTGGGCATGAGTGCCTTAAAAAGGGTAGAATTCAGCCAAGTCGGTAAGCAACTTATTTTGCGTGAACAATGATCTAACTTTCGTGATCTAATTTAGGTCATTGAAGAAAAGTGATTTACCTAAGGTTATCTACCAAAGATAAGCGACTAACTTATAAAACTTAACCATTATTTACTAACAAGAGAACAATATTCAATGCTTTCTGTGCAACTACAACACGATATTCAAAAAACAGTTACTTGGGCATTATGTGAAGACTTAGGCGTTGAACACGCTGATGAATTAAAAAATAGTCAAGATATAACCGCTGAGTTAATCCCCGTCCAAAACACTGCGGTTGCTAATATTATTACCCGTGAAGATTGTATAATCTGTGGTGTTGCATGGGTGAATGAGGTTTTTGCTCAACTCGATGCAATTTATAATACCCAAACGAATATCACTTGGTTTGTAAATGATGGTGAAAGTGTTAAAGCAAATAGCACGCTATTTGAATTGTCTGGTAATGCACGTATCTTGCTTACTGGTGAACGTAGCGCTTTAAATTTTTTACAGTCTCTTTCAGGTACAGCAACATTAACCAGTACTTATGTGAAAGAATTATCAAACAGCAACACCAAATTACTCGATACCCGTAAAACGATGCCAGGTTTACGTAGTGCGCAAAAATATGCCGTTAAGTGTGGAGGTGGTGTCAATCATCGTATTGGCTTGTTCGATGCTTTTTTGATCAAAGAAAATCACATCGCTGCATGTGGTGGTATTGACAAATCGATTAAGACTGCGAGAAAAAATCATCCAAATAAAACAGTTGAAGTTGAAGTTGAAAATCTTGATGAACTAAACCAAGCGCTAAATGCAGGCAGCGATATTATTATGCTAGACAATTTTAGCCATGAAATGATTGAACAAGCGGTTACAGCTACGGCTAAAATTTCCCAAGGAAAAACAAAGTTAGAAGTTTCTGGCAATATGACCATTGAAACATTGAAGAGTTACGCAAAAGCAGGAGTCGATTTTATTTCTGTAGGCGCCCTAACCAAACATGTTACCGCTATTGACTTATCCATGCGATTCGTTTAATCGTTTATAATGGCACAAATAGTTAAAAAGTTGTTATATATTAACTACTTTTTTACTAAAACGATAAAAAAGTGAAAAAAAGTGTCACAAAATTTTACATTTACTGATTTTTGTCGCAGTATGAATTCAGCCCCCGTAATTACGTATGGAAATATATATTATGAAAAATGTAAAATCTTTAAGAAATAAATCTTTAAACAAAGCAAAGGGTTTTACCCTTATTGAATTAATGATCGTTGTTGCAATTATTGGTATTTTAGCAGCCGTTGCTTTACCTCAATATCAAAAATACACTCAAAAAGCACGCTACTCAGGCGTTAACGTAGCGGTTGACGGTGTCAAATCGGCAATGGCCATATGTTTAAGCTTAGAAAGTGCAACAGCAAGCTGTGATACAGCTGCAAAACTGGATTTATCTGCTCTTCCTTCTGCAGACGATAACTTAGCATCTATTGCGATTACTGCTTCTACTGGCGTAATTACAGCTACAGGTACAACAGCAGCTGGTGGATATACTAATGTATTAACGCCTACGGCTGCCGGTGTCTTTACGCAATCAGGTACTTGTGAAGCTGCTGGTTACTGTCAAGATCAATAAGAATACATAAAGGAATAAGTAAGGCTAGAACAACTTTAGTTCTCTTTATTTACATCTAAAATAATAAAGCTCCTTTGGGAGCTTTTTTATTCACAAAATTTTAGAAACTCTTCTTTCTACTCCACTCAAAAATGAGTTAAGCTATAGTTATAATTAACATTGTTTGTAAATACATAATATTACCCTTAATACGAATTAGGTCGAAATGAAAGGACATCATAAGCAATCAAGTGTGTTAGCAGCACTTTCTAAGCATGGTCTTGTCGCCGAAAACATGGTCGATAACATCAGTGCTGACTTCATTCAGCAAGCAAAACCTTTCATTCAGTTTCTAATTGAAGATATAAAATTAAATGCCGATAATATTGCCACCATATTATCAAGTAGTTTTGGCTACCCACTTATCGATTTAAACACTTTCGATACGGCTATAATCCCCGAAGGAATTCGCAACGAAAAATTGATCCGCAAACACAATGCTTTGCCACTGTTTTTACGTGGTAAGGTATTATTTGTTGCGATGTCTGACCCAACAAATTTAGATGCGTTAGAAGATATTCAATTCAATACGGGCTTTCCAACAGAATTAGTTTTAACGAATAATCAAAACTTACAGATATATATAGATAAAATTCTTGAAGAAGAAAGTGATGCTTTAGATATTACTGACATTGATGCCGAAGAACTCGCCGGTATCGACGTTCAAGAAGAACGCAAAGAAGATGATGTGGCCACGGGCGATAAAGAAGATGCCCCCATTGTCGTGTATATAAATAAAATTTTACTCGACGCGATAAGAAAAGGTGCCTCAGATTTACATTTTGAACCTTATGAGAAATCTTATCGTATCCGTTTTCGCGTCGACGGAATTTTAACTGAAATGGCAAGACCGCCCGTTTCGCTTGCTTCTCGTATGGCAGCCCGCTTAAAAGTAATGTCGAAGCTTGATATTGCCGAACGACGAGTGCCCCAAGATGGTCGAATAAAACTAGCATTATCAAAGAAAAAATCCATCGATTTTCGTGTATCAACTCTGCCAACGATGTGGGGCGAAAAAGTTGTAATGCGTATACTTGACTCTTCCAGTGCCATGTTAGGTATCGAAATGTTGGGTTATGAACCTGCACAAAAACAAATTTATATGGAAGCTCTAGAACAGCCACAAGGCATGATACTAGTGACTGGCCCTACAGGGTCAGGAAAAACAGTTTCTCTTTATACGGGTTTAAATATCCTCAATACTGAAGAGCGTAATATATCTACGGCAGAAGATCCCGTAGAGATAAATTTAGATGGTATCAATCAAGTACAAATTAATGTTCGAGCCGGCTTAACGTTCCCTAATGCACTTCGCTCTTTTCTTCGTCAAGATCCAGATATTGTTATGGTTGGAGAAATTCGCGATCTCGAAACCGCCGAAATAGCCATTAAAGCCGCGCAAACCGGTCATTTAGTTTTATCAACTTTACATACAAATTCAGCCGCAGAAACCCTTACCCGATTATTGAATATGGGGGTTCCCTCGTACAACGTAGCAAGCTCGGTCAGTATTATTATTGCCCAACGTTTAGCAAGGCGTTTATGTAGCCATTGTAAAGTTGAAGATGTGGTTCCTGAGCATGAACTTGAGAAACAAGGTTTTACCCCCATACAAATTAACGACATAAAACTATTTAGAGCAGTTGGCTGCGACCTATGTACGGGTGGCTATAAAGGTCGTGTCGGTGTTTATGAAGTAATAAAAATCAGTGAAAAGATGTCTACTATTATTATGGAAGGCGGAAACTCTTTAGATATAGCTCAACAGTGCCAAAAAGAAGGTTACAATAACTTACGCCAATCCGGTTTAGATAAAGCACACCAAGGTGTTACTAGTCTAGAAGAAATAAACCGCATCACAACCGGATAAAAAACTGGCTCACTATGAATTTTATGGATATTGACTAGTATTAAAAATATTATCAAATTTAACGTTTAAAGGTGAAACAACAAATGGCAGTATCAGGAGCTAGAAAACAAAAACTACCAGAAGCTAAAGCTCTTGATATTTTTATATGGCAAGGCGTTAACCGCAAAGGTAAAAGTGTCAGTGGTGAGCTGCCTGCATCGAGTATGTTGGAGTTAAAGGCTCAATTGCGTAAGCAAGGGATCACACCAGGTAAAGCTAAAAAGAAACCAAAATCACTTTTTGGTAATTCAAATGACAAGAAAATATTGCCTGCTGACATGGCTATTATTACTCGACAAATAGCGACTATGCTTGGCGCAGGTGTTCCCTTAGTGCAAACTGTTGAGATGATAGGTAAAGGCCACAGCAATGGTAATATGCAACGCTTGTTAGGTGATATCAGTAATAAATTACAGTCTGGTATTCCTTTGTCTGAATGTTTACGGGACCATCCACAACATTTCGATGACTTGTATTGTGATTTAGTCAGTTCTGGTGAGCAGTCTGGCGCACTTGAAACGATTTATGACCGTATAGCAACTTATAAAGAAAAAGCCGAAGCGTTAAAATCAAAAATCAAAAAGGCGATGACTTACCCTATTTCTGTATTAGTGATTGCTCTTATTGTTACCTCGATATTATTAATTTTTGTTGTTCCTGTTTTTCAAGATATCTTCGCTAGTTTTGGCGCTGAACTACCAGCATTTACATTATTAGTAATTTCTATCTCTGAATTTATGCAAGCTTATTGGTATCTAGGTTTAGCAGGAATATTTGCTGGCATATATTTATTTAAAAAAGCACATCTTAAGAGTCAATCCTTCAGAGACAGTGTCGATAAAAAAATACTGAAATTGCCTGTTATTGGTGACTTACTCGAAAAAGCCGCTGTTGCCCGCTTCGCTAGAACACTTTCCACCACTTTTGCCGCAGGTGTACCTTTACCAGACGCTTTAGAATCTGCTGCGGGTGCTTCTGGTAATGCTATATTTCGTGATGCTATTCTTGATATCCGCGCTGAAGTATCATCTGGTATGCAAATGAATTTAGCCATGCGTAACTGTAAAATATTCCCTGACATGGTAATTCAAATGGTATCGATTGGTGAAGAATCAGGTTCAGTTGATGACATGCTTGCTAAAGTAGCCACTATTTATGAACAACAAGTTGATGATGCGGTAGACTCGTTAACCAGTTTGTTAGAACCAATGATCATGGCAGTTTTAGGTATTGTTATAGGTGGCTTAATTATCGCTATGTACTTACCTATTTTCCAAATTGGCCAAATAGTTTAGCCGTAATATTTTAGAAAATAATATTTAAACTCATAATAAAAATTAAAAAGAAAGGTTCTATCTTGTCTGAATTTATCCATCTGTTAGAAAGTAACTCACTGTTTTTTTATAGTTTCATCTTTGCTTTATCATTAACGATTGGTAGCTTCTTAAACGTAGTTATTTACCGATTACCAAAAATGCTTGAACAGGGATGGTATCAGGAGTGTCGAGAATTTCTTGCTGATGAGCTCAAGCAATCATCAACAAAAGACGTTGTTCCTCTTACATTGTCAAAACCTGACTCCACTTGTCCTCACTGCCAACATAACATTCGTTTCTACGAAAATATTCCCGTGATCAGCTGGATATTTTTAAGAGGAAAATGCAGCCAATGTAAAAATAAAATTTCTGCACGTTATCCTTTAGTTGAAATATCCACTGCTTTACTAAGCTTGGTTATTGCACAGCACTTTGGCGTTACGCTTATCACTTGTTACGCCTTAATACTGACTTGGGGTTTAATTGCTTTAACAATGATCGACTTTGACCATATGTTACTGCCCGACCAAATTGTTCTACCTTTGTTGTGGTTAGGGTTATTGGTTAACTTATCAAATGGTATCGTGCCTTTACAAGATGCTGTTATCGGCGCAGTTGCAGGTTATAGCAGCTTGTATCTAATTTTTTGGCTGTTCAAAATGGCGACTGGCAAAGAAGGTATGGGGTTCGGTGACTTCAAACTATTTGCCTTGTTTGGCGCTTGGATTGGTTGGCAATTGTTACCCGTACTTATCTTAATGGCTTCTGCTGTCGGGGCAATTATTGGTATCAGTTTAATGCTTTTTAAAAACCATCAAAAAGGTCAAGCAATACCCTTTGGGCCCTATCTTGCCATAGCAGGCTGGATCACACTTTTATGGGGCGATAAAATATGGTCTTGGTATCTTCAACAAGTACTATAACCAATTATTTTAGTAAATGATTACAGCGAACTATTACCATGAATAATTCAAATAAAATCGTTATCGGTTTGACTGGCGGCATAGGTAGCGGTAAAACCACCATTGCCAATTTATTTGCAGAGTTGGGTATTGACATTGTTGACGCAGACATTGCTGCGAGAAAAGTGGTAGAAGCTAAGAGCCATGCACTTGTTCAAATTTCCCAACACTTTGGTCCGCAGTTTATTCTCACTGACGGTACACTAAATCGTCCATTATTACGAAGCCAAATATTCAGTAATGAACATGACAAATTATGGTTAAATAATTTACTTCATCCTTTAATAAGACAGCAAATGCTTGATGAAATTCAACTGAGCCAATCGGCCTATTGTTTACTCGTTGCCCCATTGTTAATAGAGAATAATTTACTCAGTTTAGTCGAACGAGTTTTAGTGATTGATGTCACTGAAGCTGAGCAAATAAAGCGTACTGCATTGCGTGATCCCAGTTCAAGGGATGAAATTAGACGCATAATTTCCAGCCAAATTCCAAGAACAGAACGCCTTCAACATGCAGATGACGTTATCGATAATGGTGAAAGTGATCCAACCATTATTAAAAAGAATGTTATGAAGCTAGATAAAAAATATCGAAATTTGTCTAAAATTCAATAAACCCTTACAAATTTCAATGTTTTTGGTAAAAAATATTCGCCATTTCTGCTAGGTGTGGTTAGTATAGAAAATTAAACACTAAACTTCATTGATGACAATAAGTTAATGACCAAAATTTTATATGAACATCCGCTCAATGAACGGATACGCAATTATTTAAAAATTGAGCATTTGTTTACTCAAGCAAATGACTGTTTGCACAATAAAATTTCTGTAAGTCATCAAGTATTCTTTAACGCTTTATTCGCTATTATTGACACTTTAGAAAGAAATGATGTTCGTGGTGATTTGATCAAAGATCTTGAAAAACTCGAACAAAACTTAGTCATTTGGTCCCAAGCCCCTGAAATCGACAATAGTATTTTAGCTGAAAACCTTAAACAAACCATTGAGCTTATTTGTCAATTAAGAAATAACTCGCCTGTATGGGCTCAGCTTAAAAATGACAAATTTCTAGCGACATTAAAGCAACGTTTTGCCATGCAAGGGGGCAGTTCAAGTTTTGATTTGCCCCAGTTACAATTTTGGTTACATCAAGACAGCGAATTGCTGGCTAAAGATGTTCGTGGCTGGTTAGGAATGTTAGAACAAATTAAGAACTCTTTAGATCTTGTACTCAAATTTATTCGCCAACGGGCAAGATTTAAGCAAATAGATACAGAAAGTGGCTTCTATCAAGATAATGGTGAAGGGGTTTTATTACTTCGAATTAAGGTTGATCAGCAACTACCTTATTATCCAACCGTAAGTGGCAATCGTTTTCGTTATTCAATTCGGTTCATGTCTCCTTGCGATAAATCCGGGCGTAAATATTCCAATAATGCCACTACATTTGAATTAGCACGCTGTTAGTATATTCCTAATTTAGTTCCTATAGTATAATTCCTATTATTAATAGCATTTCAATACAAGCCATAATTATGACCCTAAAAGTATCTTGTCCAACCTGTCAAAAAGAAGTTATTTGGCAAACAGAAAGTAAATTCCGTCCCTTTTGCTGTAAACGTTGCCAACTTATTGATATTGGTGAATGGGCTGACGAAGGGCATAAAATAAGTCAGCCCTTACAAGGTGATGTTCAAATGACAGAAGAAATGCTTGATGCGCTAGAAGGAGAGTTCCTGCAAAACAATAAATTTTTTGTTGAGCCGGAGTAGTATTTTTTATTAAAGCTGATTCATGACTTTTTGAACCAGATTAATGATTAGTTCTGTGCAATTAATGTGTCAACAATTGCTTTATTGGCAGCGGGAAAATCTAACTCTACTAGTTCATTTAAAGTAAACCACGCTGATTCCTGACCTTCCTGCGCAATTGGCTCTTGTTGAAAATTATCAACGATATATACATCTAAGAATACGCTTTTGTCACCATAATCATGATTAATTTCAATGAGTGGGTAGCAAGAAAGAGTATCAATAGCAATTTCCTCTTTAAGCTCTCTGTAGAGCGCCTGAGCAACTGTTTCACCTTTTTCCAGCTTACCACCAGGAAACTCCCACTTTCCGCCTTGATGGGCATTCTCAAGTCGTTTGGTTAAGAAATATTGTTGGTCACGAACAATAACGCCAACCGCAACATGCACAATTTTTTTCATTGAAATTACCTTTATTTAATTACTCATGATCTATACAGCGTCAATATTTTTATCAAAGTATATTGATATATCTGACATAAAAAACGCCAGTGAATTACTGGCGTTTTGCTGTCGTATTGAAAAATAAATAACTGTTAAGTTAGTTTACCGTGACATTGCTTATATTTCTTACCTGAGCCACAAGGACAAGGTTCATTACGACCTACTCGTGGCATTTCTGGCTTTGATTCAACACTGCTTGCTGATTCATGCGTGTACTCTTTTGGAACATCTTCAGCTTTACGATGTTGTTCTTCAACCGCTTCAACATCTGATTCAGCGCGAATTTGAACTTTGCTTAGAATACTAATTACATCATATTTCAGGCTTTCTAGTAGTTCACCAAATAGCTCAAAAGATTCTCGTTTAAATTCTTGTTTAGGATTTTTTTGAGCATAACCACGTAAATGAATACCTTGGCGTAAATGATCCATCGCAGCTAAATGCTCTTTCCAATGAGAATCTAAACTTTGTAACATAACGGCTTTTTCAAATTGACGAATTACGTCTGCACCGACTTGCTCTTCTTTATCGGCATAGTTGGCTTCAACTTCAGCTAATAATTTTTCACGTAATGTCTCTTCGTGCAGTTTGCTGTCTTCTGCAAGCCATTTTGCAATGGGAAGCTCTATAGATAATTCACCTTTAAAGCGCTCTTCAAGACCGGTAATATCCCACATTTCTTCCAACGACTGTTGCGGAACATGCTGATCAATAATGCCCGTTACCACGTCAGTACGAATATTTTTGATAACATCAGCAATATCATTTTCGTCCATTAACTCATTACGTTGTTCATAAATAACTTGGCGTTGATCATTAGATACATCGTCAAACTCAAGCAATTGTTTACGAATATCAAAGTTGCGACCTTCAACTTTACGCTGCGCATTTTCGATGCTTCGGGTAACCCACGGATGTTCAATAGCTTCGCCGTGCTCCATACCTAATTTACGCATCATGTTTGAAATACGCTCTGAAGCAAAAATTCGCATCAAACCATCTTCCATTGATAAATAAAAGCGCGTAGAACCTGCATCACCTTGACGACCAGAACGACCACGTAATTGATTATCGATACGACGTGATTCATGGCGCTCAGTTGCTACGATATGTAAGCCACCTAACTCTAATACTTTATTATGCTGTATTATCCATTCTTCTTTCGCTTTAGCGATGCTCTCTTTACTTTGGTCTTTCAATTTAGCAACGATTGCATCAAAATTACCGCCTAGCACAATATCTGTACCACGACCGGCCATGTTTGTCGCAATTGTGACTGCGCCAACTTTACCTGCATCAGCAACAATTTCGGCTTCTTGCTGGTGGAATTTAGCATTTAAAACTTTATGCTTTATTTTGGCTTTCTTTAGGAAGTCAGATAAAAATTCTGAGGTTTCTATGCTGATGGTACCAACAAGAACAGGTTGCCCTCGCTCAACACAATCTTTAATATCGGCAAGAATAGCTTCAAACTTTTCTTCACCGGTTAAATAGATTAAATCAGCCATGTCTTTACGGATCATTGGTTGGTTAGTTGGAATAACAACCGTTTCTAAACCATAAATATGATTAAATTCAAATGCTTCAGTATCAGCTGTACCTGTCATTCCTGATAATTTTTCGTAAATACGGAAAAAGTTTTGGAATGTGATAGACGCTAAAGTCTGATTTTCATTTTGAATATTTACACCTTCTTTTGCTTCTACAGCTTGATGTAAACCTTCTGACCAACGACGGCCTTCCATTGTACGACCCGTATGCTCATCAACAATAACAATTTCGTCATCTTTAACGATATAGTCAACATCTTTTTGAAATAGTTTATGTGCGCGTAATGCGGCCATAACATGATGTAACAAGGTAATATTGGTAGCAGAAAATAATGAGTCTCCATCTTGAATAAGATCTTTCTCATTCATGATTTCTTCGATTCTAATTTGACCACGTTCGGTTAAATATATTTGTTTAGATTTCTCATCAATGGTGAAATCACCTTCAACAAAATCAGTTGATTGACCTGTATCTTGGTCTTTATCTTCTTCGTTTTGAAGAACCAACGTAGGTACAACTACGTTAATTTGTCGGTAAAGTTCAGAACTGTCTTCTGCTTGACCAGAGATAATCAATGGCGTTCTTGCTTCATCAATTAAAATTGAATCGACTTCATCAATAACAGCAAAGTTCAATGGTTTCTGTGCACGTTCATCAGGCGAAAACGCCATGTTGTCACGTAAGTAGTCAAAACCAAATTCGTTATTCGTCCCGTAAGTTATGTCTGAGTTATACGCCGCTTGCTTATCAGCTGGAGCCATACCTGCAATATTACAGCCTACGGTCATATCCAAGAAATCGAATAAAGGACGACACCAATCTGCATCACGTGTAGCTAAGTAATCATTCACTGTTATAACGTGAACACCTTTGCCTGTTAATGCATTTAGGTAAGAAGGAAGCGTAGCGGTTAATGTTTTACCTTCACCAGTTCGCATTTCAGCAATTTTACCGTCATTTAAGACCATACCGCCGATCATTTGTACGTCAAAGTGACGCATACCAAAGACACGTTTACTGGCTTCTCGTACGACAGCAAAGGCTTCTGGCAAGATACTCGAAAGCGTTTCTTCTTTAGCTAAACGCTCTTTAAATTCTGCGGTTTTTGCTTTTAGTTCTTCGTCAGAAAGAGCTTCAATTACTGGCTCTAGGGCATTTATTTTTGCAACTTCTTTATTCATTTGTTTCAGTAATCTGTCATTACGACTACCAAACATTTTTGTCATTAACTTTACAAACATCTTGTTAAACCATTTTGCTATTAGAAGAAATTCTTCCGCTGAAAATAAGGCGACCAATAATGATCACATAAATTGTTTTTATTTTGCTTTTCTATATACGAACTTAATTGGATCTATCTGTGCATTATTACGTAAAATCTCGTAATGAACATGAGGTCCTGTGGAACGCCCTGTACTCCCCATACGCGCAATAATTTGTCCTTTGCTCACAACTTCTCCTACCTTAACTAATAATTTTTTGTTATGACCATAACGTGTTTTTAACCCTTTACCGTGATTAATCTCGATAAGTTGTCCGTACCCGTAACGGTCACTAGCCCAAGTGACAACACCTGATGCCGTTGAAACTATAGCGGCATCTTCCTTGCCGGCGAAGTCTAAGCCTTTGTGTACTGCTGGTTTACCACTAAAAGGGTCTTTGCGTACTCCGTAGTACGACGAAAGCCACCCTTTAGTTATTGGTCGACCAGACAAATAACTCGTATTTTCTATATGGTGACCCAAAGTCACAGATTCAAGCGTAGTTAGTTGATTTTCTTCATGACGCAAGCTTTCTTCTAATATTGATATTTCAATTAACATTTCTGCTAATGATTTTTTATTGTTGGTTTGGCTTTGTAACATTGGGCCACCAACCGGAGGTAACTGCTGGAAATTGAATTCATTTTCAGGAATAGATGCTTCACTGGCTAAACGATCACCTAAGGCATTTAACCTTAAAACTTGGCTTTGAAGCTCAGCGAGTTTCATCGTTAATGCCGTTAACTGCTGCTCACTTAACTGGTTTACATCTATTTTAGCAGGAGCATTCAATGCAAATGGCACGGTTTGTGGCACTTCATCAGCTGAAAATAATAAATGGATGACAAAGCCCGAAATAAGGGCGAAAAGAGCAACAGCAGACAACCAATGTAACTTATTTAGTCTCATTGAAAATCTAACGTTCTTTCCACGATATAGTAGTGTTAAACTCATAATTACTTAAATACTATTCCAAAGTAGGGTGGTTAATGGCACGAAAAACAAGAAAGCCTTCAGATATGTCAGAGCTATTTCAATCATCGAAGGGCACTTTGGCACAAATAGCGGCAAAAACCAACTCTTTAACTATTTTGTCTGACATTGTACGTCAAACATGCCCTGACCTGCCAGCAGATGTCTGGCATATTGCCAATTTTAAACAAAAATCTTTAGTTATTGAAGTAACATCTGCTGTTTGGAGCCAACGATTACAGTTTGAGCGGATGAATATTTGCCGCGAACTTGCTATCGCTACCGACAATTCTTTCGATCAAATAGAAATTAAAGTCTCACCATATCGTAATAAAGTTGTTTATCAATCAGAAGACAAAACTGTTGAACCATTGCATATTTCTCAAAACACCGCTAACCAGCTATTAGCGGTAGCTAAAAATGCACCAGAGAGTTTAAAGAAAAAATTAGAAAAGCTCGCAAAACATGCCATGAAAAATTAACCATGGTCGGGCTCTCATATTTCTATTCAATATATTATCTATCTTAATTTATATATGCACTCATTGGCATCCATGACACCGTGTTATACCGCTCATCCTGAATATAAAAAACCAGTCATTTGACTGGTTTTTTTAGCTATTTATGTCTAATAAATTTCAATTAAAAAGCGGCTGCAGCAACTTCTTGATATTGAATTGGTGAAGGTGTTTCGTCTTCGTAAGTCACCCACTCCCAATTTTCTTGTTGTTTAAACACCTCTCTTAATAAGATGTTATTTAAACCATGACCCGATTTAAAGGCATTTAACTCGCCTAAAATACTGTGGCCACACATAAATAAATCGCCAATCGCATCAAGTATTTTGTGCTTAACAAATTCGTCATCATAGCGAAGCTCAACTTTGTTAAGCATACGATATTCATCAAGTACAATGGCATTTTCTAAACTGCCACCTAAAGCTAAATTGTGCGAGCGGAGTAACTCGATATCACTCATAAAGCCAAAGGTACGTGCGCGACTGATTTCTTTAATAAATGAACAACTTGATAAGTCCATACTCATGGTTTGACAAGTTTTAGAAATAACAGGATGTTCAAATTCAATAGCAAAATTAATTTTAAAACCATGGTGAGGTTGTAATTCTGCCCATTTATCGCCTTCTTCAACGCGAACTGTTTTCTTTATGCGAATAAAACGCTTTGCTACGTTTAATGTTTTAATGCCTACCGATTGTATTAAATACACAAACGGTAAGGCACTGCCATCCATAATTGGGATCTCAGGAGAGTCAATATCAACAATTAAATTGTCAATCCCTAAACCTGCAGCAGCTGATAACAAGTGCTCGACGGTGGAAATCTTCACACCTTGTTCATTGACTAAACACGTACATAAAGTTGTTTCACCCACAGCTTCAGGTGTTGCTGGAATTTCAACAATCGGATCTAGGTCTACTCGGCGAAAAATGATGCCGGTATTCGCTGGCGCAGGACGGAGAGTCAACTGCACCTTTTCACCTTTATGTAAACCAACACCAACGGCGGTTACATTTTCTTTTAATGTACGTTGTTTAATCATAAATGCCTTATTAAGCTTTTATTTACCTTGAATGCACCGCCTACTTTTGACGGGCGCATAATATAGCAAAAAAACTTAACAAAATCAAAAAAATCAGCTTTTAGCTACCCTTTGTGTAAAACATGACTGTTCAACCAGTAATGTTCTGACAACAAATCAATTTGAATAAAGAAAGTCAGTAAAGTTCACTATTTTCATTCATTGACGACCAAATAAATAATGTCAATTAATCAGCTTGCTTACGTAAAAACGCAGGAATATCTAAATAATTCTCTATATCGGCTGCAGTTTGAACTTGTGCATTGCTGTCTTGCATTGTTATTGGTGCTGAATTTATTTCTGCTTGCGGGCTAGCAATAAACTCTTGTCCTACGGCAATAGGTGTAACAGCTGGCGCAGGATTTACTAAGGTTATATCAGGCTTGCGTTCTGCACCGATACCAGTGGCAACAACTGTTACACGTAATTCGTTGCTCATTTCTGGATCAATAACCGCGCCCACAACAACTGTTGCGTTTTCTGATGCAAATGCTTTAACAGCATTACCAACAGTTTCGAACTCATCAATACTAATATCCATACCGGCTGTAATATTAACCAAAATACCACGAGCACCAGCTAAATCGACATCTTCAAGCAAAGGGCTTGAAATTGCAGCTTCTGCCGCTTCTTCTGCACGATCTTCACCTGATGCGATACCAGAGCCCATCATTGCGGTGCCCATTTCTGACATCACAGTACGCACATCGGCAAAATCGACGTTGATTAAACCAGGTCGAGTAATAAGTTCAGCAATACCTTGAACGGCGCCTAATAAAACATTATTCGCTGCTTTAAAAGCATCAAGCAATGAAGTGCCTGGGCCTAATACTTTCAATAATTTTTCATTTGGAATAGTAATTAATGAATCAACACTTTTCGATAAAAATTCGATACCTTGATCAGCGTAATTCATACGCTTCTTACCTTCAAACGGGAAAGGTTTTGTAACAACGGCAACCGTTAATATGCCCATTTCTTTTGCTATTTCCGCAACAACAGGAGCTGCACCCGTTCCTGTACCGCCACCCATACCTGCTGCGATGAAAATCATGTCGGCACCTTGCAAGGTTTCTTTTATCGTTTCTCTGTCTTCTTCCGCGCTGCGACGACCAATTTCAGGGTTTGCGCCAGCACCTAAACCTTTAGTTACATCAGCACCTAATTGCAATGTTACATTGGCTGCTGAATTACGTAATGCTTGTGAGTCAGTATTTGCGGTAATAAACTCAACGCCTTCGATAGTCTGACAAACCATGTGTTCTACTGCATTTCCGCCGCCACCACCGACACCAATGACTTTGATTACTGCTTCTTCGTTATGATCTTCCATCAATTCAAACATTTTCTCTCTCCGATTTTTATTATGTTTTGTCCACCAAAACAATTTCTTTATAATTTATTAGCATGCTGCAGCATGTTAATTTTACATTTACTAGTTACTAATTTTCTAAAACTCGCCTTTAAACCAAGCTAAAATTCGTGAAGTGATACTAGCAATGCCTTCACTTTTTTTACTTTCTATACTCTGTTGTTCATTCGCTTGCATGCCGTAATGTAATAAACCGACAACCGTTGAATACGTTGAGTCATCAACATACTCTTGTAGACCACTGGTATCTTTTGGTTTAGCAACACGTACTGGCATTTGAAAGACTTCTTCTGCAAACTCAACAACGCCTTCCATTTTTGCTGTACCACCGGTTAATACATAACCAGCGGCAATTTGATCTTCTAACCCTGCTTCTCGTAACTCGTCTTGAATAAGCTCAAAAAGCTCTTGATAACGAGGCTCTACTACTTCGGCCAATGTATGACGAGACATTGAACGTGCAGGTCTACCACCAACACTGGGTACTTCAATATTTTCTTCCATGCTCACCATTTGGCGAAGCGCACAAGCGTATTGCACTTTAATGTCTTCTGCGTGACTTAATGGTGTTCTAAAAATTTTGGCTATGTCACTTGTCACCTGATTTCCTGCCACCGGAATAACAGCAGTATGCCGTAACGCGCCACCAGCAAATACGGCAATATCCATGGTGCCTGCGCCCATATCAACCACACAAATACCGAGCTCTTTTTCATCATCGGTTAACGTCGCGTAACTGGATGCTAAAGCAGAAAAAATTAATTGGTCAGCTTTTACTTCACAACGTTCGACACATTTAACGATATTTTTCGCCATATCATTAGCACAAGTAACAATATGCACTTTGGCTTCCATACGAACACCAGACATACCAATAGGGCTTTTTATCCCATCTTGACAGTCAATACTGAATTCTTGTGGCAGCACATGCAACATACGACGCTCAGCCGAAATAGGTACTGAACGAGCGGTATGAATTACGTTATCAACATCTTCTTGAATCACTTCTTTGTCATTAATAGGCACCATACCGTTTTCATTTTGACAACTGATATGTTTTCCTGAAATGCCTAAATAAACCGAACTTATTTGGCAATCGGCCATTAATTCAGCTTCACTGATAGCGCGTTGAATTGATTGAATAACCAAATTCAAATCATTAACGCCACCTTTATCCATACCTCGTGCAGGCTGATTTCCAACACCTACAATGCTTAATTGATTGTCTGGTGTTATTTCACCCACAGCAACTGATATCTTCGACGTACCGATATCTAAACCTACTACCAAGTTTCTTTCGTTTACTTTTGACATTAAAATTAAGCTCTTTGTTTATTCTCTGCGGTTTTCCAACCTACAGCGAGTCCGGTGTCATAGCGTAAATCAACATAATCTACCTGCTGATTTTCTTTCTTTGTTTTTATTATTTGTGGATATACGTCCATAAAACGCTGCACCCGTTCAATTTTATTTTCTCGACCTAAATTTAGTGTCACACCATTATTTAAGGTTAACTGCCAAGAGTGACGCTCGGTAAGCAATAGTTCATCAATTGATAACTCACTAAATTTCAGTAATTTATTTAAGTTACTGAAATTACTCAATGCTATATTTTCACTTCCTTCTGGCCCAAAAAATGACGGTAAAGGCGCATTTAAACGCGTCGTATCTGCTTGAAATGCCTTTCCGTATTGATTGATCAAAAAGTCGCCATTCCATATCGCTACTGGCGTTTGGTCAACCACGTAAATTTTCAATTCATTCGGCCATTTTTTGCGTACCGATACCGAATATACCCAAGGTAGTTCAGCGACTTTTTTTTGTACGTCATTCACGTCTACATTAAAAAAGTTGCCTAAGTTAACATTTTCAATCGCGCTCTCAATATCTTGTCTATTGGTGAATGGTATTTCACCACCAATAACAATAGAGGTAACCGGTGTTGATTCTTCAGATGACATTTTTTCATTCAAAAACCAACTGAACGAAATAATAGTAATAATCACAAGGACAAAAAACGATACACCGAGCCAAAATGACCAATGTAATGTTTCTTGTTCTTCTGTCATTGTTGTAGCCAATGACGTTTGATTTTTACGTTTTTTTGTCATGGTTGTTATGCCGATTTCCTTGTACTTATTTCTACTATTTTCGTCACTAGCTCACTAAAACTTAAGCCAAACACTTTTGCTGATTTGGGCACTAATGATGTTTCTGTCATACCGGGTACTGTATTTACTTCAAGTAATTGCCATTGGTTTTCGTTATTTCGCATAAGATCTACTCGCCCCCAGCCTTTTGCTCCCGTAGCCTTAAAGGCTTTAAGTGCTAACACTTTTAATGAACATTCATCTTCGTCACTTAAACCCGCAGGGCAATGATATTGCGTAGTCGTCGATTGATATTTCGCTTCATAATCATAAAATTCATTTGGCGTTTCCATATGAATAGCAGGTAATGCTTCATCACCCAATATGGCAACAGTGTATTCGGGCCCATTGATCCATGCTTCAACTAAAATCTCTTCATCGTACTCAAACGCAGCGGTTAATGCCTGGTGCAGTTCAACCGCTGTTTCTGCTTTTGCCATGCCAATACTTGAACCTTCATTTGCAGGCTTAACCATGACTATATCGCCTAAATTTTTAAGTATTTCTTCTGCTTCAGTCTGTTTATAAGCCTTTTTTTCAACAATACTAAATGGCGCTGTGGGTAAACCTTGTGCTTGAAAAACTTGTTTACTCCGTATTTTGTCCATGGATAACGCTGAGCCTAAAACATCTGAGCCAGTGTATGGAATGCCCATATACTGCAATGCGCCTTGTACACAACCGTCTTCGCCGCCTCGACCATGCAAAGCGATAAAAACACGGTCAATATTTCGCTTGGTTAAATCGCTTAAACAGAACCCTTGTGTATCAATTAATTCAACATCAAAACCAGCTTCACGTAGTCCACTAGCTATAGCGCGACCAGAATCAAGTGATACTTTTCGCTCTGCTGAATCTCCGCCATATAAAACGGCTAATTTTTGGTCATTAAGAGCCGTCACTTGAAGCTCCTTTTGTTTTTACCTTAACGTCAGCATTTAATAATGTATTTTGAACGATTTTGCGCGCAATAACGCCAATAGTGCCCGCACCTTGGGTGATAACCATATCGCCATCTTGCAATTGTGTGTGCAATAATTCAGCTAACTTATCTGAATCACTTACATAGACAGGCTCAATTTGGCCACGTTGACGAATACTACGGGCTAAACTTTTACTGTCTGCGCTGCTAATGGGGGTTTCACCCGCGGCGTAAACATCAAGCAAAAACAAACAATCAACTTCAGATAACACTTCAACGAAGTCTTCATACAAATCACGAGTACGTGAATAACGGTGCGGTTGAAAAATCATCACCAACCGTTTTTCTGGCCAACCATTACGCATGGCTTTTATCGTTGCTTTGACTTCTATTGGATGATGGCCATAATCATCAACCAAGATCATTTCGCCATTTTCAGTTGTTAAGTTAGCCAGTTGTTCAAAACGTCTACCGATACCAGCAAATTTTTCCAAAGCGCTAACAATAGCGGCATCAGCAACCCCCTCATCTGTAGCTACCGCTATGCTTGCTAAAGCATTTAATACATTATGTTCGCCGGGTAAATTTACTGACATTTCAATATCGGCAAAACCTTCACGTTGCACTGTAAACTGACTTACACCACCGCTTTGCAGAAAATTTATTGCGCGTACATCAGCATCTTCACTAAAGCCATAAGTGATCACCTGACGACTCATGCGTGGCAATAATTCACGCACAACCGGATTATCGATACAAACGACGGCTAATCCGTAAAAGGGTAAGTTGTGTAAAAATTCAATATAAGTGTCTTTTAATTTTTCAAAATCACCTTGGTAAGTTTCCATGTGATCTTCGTCGATATTGGTGATCACAGATACCATAGGCTGAAGGTGTAAAAATGAGGCGTCGCTTTCGTCTGCTTCAGCGATTAAATATCGACTTGTACCTAAACGTGCGTTTGTGCCCGCACTATTCAATAATCCACCAATTACAAAGGTAGGATCTAAATTACCTTCAGCGAAAATACTCGCAATTAAACTCGTAGTGGTTGTTTTACCATGTGTGCCAGCAATTGCTACACCATGGCGAAAACGCATTAGCTCTGCTAACATTTCAGCACGACGTACTACTGGAACTCGTAATCTTTGAGCGTTCAATAACTCTGGATTATCAGCACTAATTGCTGTTGAAACGACAATGACACTTGCTCCAATAATATTGTCTGCAGCGTGACCAATAGTGATGTCTGCGCCTAAAGCCGTTAAACGTGTCACTACTTGGTTTTCACCAATATCTGAACCGGTTATTTGATAACCTTCGTTTAATAATACTTCAGCAATCCCACCCATGCCCGCACCACCGATACCAACGAAGTGGATACGCTTAACACGGCGCATTTCAGGTACTTTAATAGGTGTTATATTATTAACAATTTTGTTTGTCATTGTATTACTCATTAGTGAACTAACCCCGCGCAGGTATCGGCAACGCGATGTGTTGCATCAGCGTGAGCAGCGTCGTGTGCAGATTTCACCATAGATTGCACGACGCTGTCTGAAATAAAGAGGCTGTTAAGCATTTGCGCCAAGGTTGTTCCGTTAAATTCTTTTTGGGATAACAGCTTCGCCGCACCACGAGAAACTAAATACATCGCATTTTTAGTTTGATGGTCGTCAACAGCATGAGGTAAAGGTACGAAAATAGCCGGTTTAGCCGCCATTGCTAATTCTGAAACCGTTAAGGCTCCAGCTCGACAAATAACAATGTCTGCCCATTGATAAGCTGCAGCCATATCTTCAATAAATTCAGTAACTCTTACTTTGTCTTCTGACATACCAAATTCTTGATAACTTTCTAAAACAGAGGGCTGATTACCACGACCTGTTTGATGCCAGACATTAATATTTTGTAGCTGAATTTGTTTTAATGCTTGCGGTACAGTGTCGTTTAGTACTCTAGCTCCAAGGCTACCACCAACGACTAATACCTTTTTGCTACTACTTGGGTGCTCTGGTACTAATGGTTTTAAATTTGTTATTTCTGTACGTAATGGGTTGCCGACTACTTGAAAACTAACACCTTCCGCAAAAGCATTTGGAAAGGCACTTAAAATTTTTGTCGCTATCTTCGACAAATATCGATTTGTCATGCCTGCAACTGCATTTTGCTCATGTAGCACAAGTGGGATTTGCATTAACCACGCAGCAAAACCGCCAGGGGCACTGGCATAACCGCCCATACCTAATACAACATCAGGCTTAACTTTACGTAATACAGCAATAGACTGCATAACTGACTGTAATAATTTAAACGGTGTTTTAAAACGCTCTAACCAGCTTTTATTTCGAACACCGGCAATATTGATAAAAGAAATATCAAAGCCGTGTTGAGGCACAATGTCTGCCTCCATACGCTTTTCTGTGCCCAGCCAATGTATTTTCCAACCTTTTGCTTGCAGCATTTCTGCCACCGCAATTCCAGGGAAAATATGTCCGCCTGTTCCACCAGCCATCACTAATAAAGTAGGTGATTTATTGCTAGTTTCGTTTTTAGATCCAGTCATATTGTTCGCCCTCCTTATGTTGTTCTGTTTTAGGTATTGTTGGTGTTTTATTTACCGTACTATTTTTTTTATCTTTACTTTTTTTGGACTTTTTCTTACTCGTCGCTTGTATGCTTTGCAAGCGAATTTCATGATCTATTCTCATCAGAATAAAGACAGCCATGGTCATGATAATCATCGAACTGCCACCGTAACTTAATAACGGCATAGTTAAGCCTTTTGTTGGTACTATACCTGCGCTAGCCCCCACATTAACTGCCGCTTGAAAGCTCATCCAAATACCTATTGCGTAGGCAAAAAAGCCTTCAAAATACTTTTCTTTTTGTACTGCTACTCTGCCAAGTAGTAATGCTTTTATGACTAAAAACATACTCAATAATAAAATGACACTTATACCAACAAAGCCAAATTCTTCTGCTACAACTGCCATCACAAAATCCGTATGCGCCTCAGGCAAATATTCTAGTTTTTGAATACTATTTCCTAACCCTTGCCCTAATACCTCACCACGGCCATATGCCATCAGTGATTGAGTTAATTGATAACCACTACCAAAAGGGTCTTGCCATGGATCTAAAAACCCAGTGACACGTGCCCATCGGTAGGGAGAAAAATAAGCGAGCGCGGATAATAAACTAATGCCAACGGCAGATACACAAACAAATTGCCAAAGTTTAGCGCCAGCTAAAAATAACAAACCAAAAGTAGTGACAAACATCACAATAATGGTGCCTAAATCTGGCTGCATTAATAACAATGCTCCCAGCACACCAAAGACAACAAGCGGTTTAGCAAAGCCTTTTACGTTCTCCATGACTTCATCGCGACGACGCACTAAGTAGGCAGATAAATAGCAAAAGAAAAATAATTTCGCAGGCTCTGCCGCTTGAATGGTAATAGGGCCAACAACAATCCAACGAGTTGAGCCGTTAACTGTACGTCCAACCACTAAAACCACCAATAAAAGTAAAATACCCAGTAGCAGTAAATGACCACTGTGTTTTTGCCAAAGCCCCATTGGAATGCTCATTGTTACAACCGCAACACCAAGGCTTAAGAAAATATAAATTAAGTGACGCTCTACAAAATGAAATGGATCGTTAAATAACCGTTCAGCTACTGGCATCGATGAACTTGCCACCATGACTAAACCTATCATGTACATACTGATCGCAAGTAACAAATAACTACGGTCAAAAGTAGCGTTGCTTGGACCTTGCTCTGTAGATAACCATTGTGGCAATTTAATGCTATCAAGGCGAGAGAGAACTGATGCTGTCATTAGTTCTGCTCCTTTTGTATTTCTGTTTCGTTTGCTAAGCTAAGCTTATTTACCGCCGCAACAAAAACATCTCCGCGTTGGGCAAAGTTTTTAAACATGTCTATGCTGGCACAAGCTGGTGAAAGTAAAACGACATCACCTGGTTGAACAATAATTCCAAGCGCACACACAGCCTGTTCAATACTGGTTACTTTAATACTCGGTTTATGCGCGTTATTTGCTATCAAGCCAATTTCATCACCGTCTTTACCTAAGGTATAAACTTGCGCTACATGCTTGGCTATCACATATTGAAGGAGAGAAAAGTCTGCCCCTTTACCCTCACCACCAGCGATAACATACAAATTGTTATCTGGTGACATAATTGCCGCTAAACCTTCTATAGCAGCCAAGGTTGCACCAACATTGGTCGCTTTCGAATCGTTGATCCATTGCACGTCTTTATAAGTTGAAATTAACTGACAGCGATGAGCCAAACCATTAAATTTCACAAGGTGCTTTAACATGTCTGCAAGTGGCCAGCCTGCGCTGTGCCCTAATGCTAATACCGCCAAACAGTTCATTGCATTATGCAAACCCGCAATAGGTAACTTACTGACGGCAATGAGAGGCATAGCACCGAACATTAACTGTGATTGACCAGCAATAACGTCAACACCAAAATGCCCTGCTTTTGCAATGCCTCCCCCAAACGAGGTAGTACTTATCCCAGCAGGCACAATATGAGTATTCATATCATCACGATTAATCACTGCTGTTTGGCACCCTTGATAAATACCCTGTTTTATCAAAGCATAATTTTCTAATGTTTTATGTCGGTCTAAATGGTCATCACTTACATTTAGCACTGTTGCTGCAATAGCATGCATACTACGTAAAGTTTCTAATTGAAAACTCGATAACTCTAGTACCAAGCAATCTAATGATTTTTGTGATTGTTCCAGAACAGGTACACCAATATTGCCACCTAGTTCAACTTTTTTACCGAGCTTTTGCCCGATAAAAGCTAATAATGAAACAACGGTTGATTTACCATTTGACCCTGTTACCGCCAAAATGGGGGTTGTATGATTTTGACAATAAAGCTCAATATCCCCCGCTACAATACAGTTTTCATTTAACACATCTGCAATAGCGGCAATACTGGTATCAATACCAGGGCTAACCAATAAAATATCTGCAGCTGCAATGAGATCAGCATGCCAATTTCCAAGTGACAATGGTGTATTTGGAAACTCTTGTTCAAAGTCCTCAACGGCTATAGCGTTATCCCGGCTGTCATTCACCGAGCAATTTAGGCCATTCTCTTTCAAATAACGCACACAAGACAACCCTGTTAACCCAGCACCTAGGATAACAATGTTTTTGTCTGTTAACTGCGCTAATGCTAGCGGAGCCTGTGAAGTGTATTGCGTCATTTTCTTTTTTAAACCTACTTTTTTAATAATTATTATGGGCCGTGATTAACGAAGTTTTAATGTCGCTAAACCAATTAACACCAATACTAACGATATGATCCAAAAGCGGACGATTACCCTTGGCTCTGGCCAGCCTTTTAACTCGTAATGATGATGAATCGGCGCCATACGGAAAATACGTTGGCCACGTAATTTGTATGAACCAACTTGTAAAATTACAGAGACTGTTTCCATAACAAAAACACCGCCCATGATGAACAACACGATCTCTTGTCGAACCAAAACGGCGATAACGCCCAATGCAGCTCCCAATGCTAAAGAACCAACATCTCCCATAAATACTTGTGCTGGGTAAGTGTTGAACCATAAAAACCCTAAACCTGCGCCAACAATAGCGGTACAAACAACGACTAATTCACTGGCCAATGCGATATGCGGTATATTTAAATAATCAGAGAAATTTACGTTTCCCGTCATATATGCAAATATGGCAAATGCACCTGCAACCATTACGGTTGGTACAATTGCCAACCCATCTAGCCCATCCGTTAAGTTAACCGCGTTACTAGTACCAACAATAACAAAATAACTCATCACCACGTAAAAAATACCAAGTTGGGGCAATACGTCTTTTACAAACGGAATAAGCAAACCTGTTTCTTCAGGTGTTTGTGCAAATTGATACAAAAACAACGCGGTAGCTAAACCCGCAATGGTTTGCCAAAAGTATTTCCAGCGTGCAATTAAGCCGTTAGAGTCTTTGCGAATAACTTTTCGATAATCGTCAACAAAACCAATAGCTCCAAAACTTGTGATAACAAAAAGCACGACCCAAACATAGGTATTACTTAAATCCGTCCAAAGTAAAACACTGATAACAATTGAAGCTAAGATTAAAATCCCGCCCATTGTTGGCGTACCTGTTTTGACTAAATGGCTCTCTGGGCCATCATCTCGCACGACTTGACCTACTTGCATATTTTGTAAATAGCGGATCAATTTCGGTCCAAAATACAACGAAATAATTAACGCGGTTAACGTACTTACAATCGCACGAAATGTAAGGTACGAAAAAACATTAAAAAAGCTGTAATACTGCGTTAAATATTCACTTAACCAAACTAGCATGAACCTGTCTCCGTTGATTTGTTTTCTATAATTGACGAAGACTGCACTATATTTTCACGCCAGTTAATTATATCTTTCACTACATTTTCCATACGGGCGCTACGTGAACCTTTTACTAAAATTGAGATGGGTTGTTGCTCATTTTCCAATAAAGAAATTAAGCGATGTATTAACGTTGTTCTTTCACTAAAGTGTTGACCATTAAAGGCATCCGCTGTGCTTTGACTCAATACACCGATTGTTAGCAAGTCATCGATTTTGCAATGCTTAGCATATTCACCTACTTCTTGATGATAACCACGCGCTTGTGCACCTAATTCTCCCATATCGCCAAGGATCAGTATCCGGCGACCAGGATAACTTGCCAATAAATCGGTAGCGGCTTTTATAGATTCCACATTGGCATTGTAGGTGTCATCAATTAACTTAAAAGTGTTTGTTAACTGGTGTAAGTTCAATCGACCTTTAACCGGCGACATTTCTGCAAGACCTAAGCGAATATCGTCGAGGTTTGCACCAAATTCTAAAGCAATAGTCGCCGCAGCAACCGCATTACATACATTGTGTTTGCCCGGTACCGTTAATTCGATATACGCATAGCCTTGGTCAGTGTTTAACTGGAAGCTGGCACATCCGTTTTCATCAAGCACAACCTCACTGCAAAAACAGTCGGCCTCTTGATAGCAAGAAAACGTTCTAACGTCTTTGTCGGTTAAACGCCATTGCCATTTATTGGCAAGCTTGCAATCTTGATTATAAATCGCAACGCCATTACGGGTTAACCCTTCAAAAATCTCACCTTTAGCACGAGCAACACCACATAAATCGCCAAACCCTTCTAAATGAGCTGCCGCGATATTATTGATAATAGCAACATCAGGCTTCACCAGTGCTGAGGTATAAGCTATTTCCCCCATATGATTAGCACCTAACTCCACCACAGCAAAGTCATGCTGCTCTTCGAGACGTAATAATGTTAGTGGTACTCCAATATCGTTATTGAAGTTTCCTTGTGTTGCTAAAACACTCCCTAAACGCGACAAAATCGCTGCCACCATTTCTTTAACCGTGGTTTTTCCACTACTACCGGTAATGGCAACCGTTTTAGGAGCAACTTTATCTTTAACATAAGCAGCAATTTTGCCTAATGCCTTATGGGTATCGTCGACAACGATTTGAGGAATATTAATTTCACATTGATGATCGACAATCACCGATCCGCAGCCTAATTCAACCACCTGATTAAGAAAGCGATGCCCATCGAAGTTGGGACCTTTAAGTGCAAGAAACAATTCACCTTCTACTAATGAACGGCTATCAGTCGTAATACCACCGATTGTTATATTATCGCCGACGAGCTTGCCATTTATGGCTTTAGCAATCTCAGCTAAGCTTAATGGGATCATAATATTGCTCCGACGGTTTCACTTTTATCTTGGTTACGCTCATAAATGGATTTAACAAATTCACGTTCGTTATAATTAATTTTTTCATTGCCGACTGTGATGTATTCTTCATGGCCCTTTCCGGCCAGCAAAACGATGTCATCTGCTTTTGCGTTAGCTAACGTTGCTAAAATAGCTGACTCTCGGTCGAGTAATGTGGTAATTTTTTCTGGATTTTTGCACCCTGCCAGCATATCGACAATGATGTCTTCTGCTTTTTCATTTCTCGGGTTATCCGTTGTAAATACAACATGGTCAGCACCGTTTTCTGCAACTTGTGCCATCATTGGTCGCTTACCTTTATCTCGGTCACCACCACAGCCAAACACGACCCACAATTCACCTCGACAATGGCTTTTACATGCACGTAGTGCACTGACTAAAGCATCAGGTGTATGGGCGTAATCGACAATAGCAGTAGCTTTGTTTTTAGCATTGAATGCTTCCATACGGCCTATAATGGGGGTTAGCGATTTAACCGCTAAAGCAATCACACTCAATGAAATATTTTTACTTATCAGCACAGCAATTGCGGCGAGTAAATTTTCAACATTAAAGTCACCAATTAATGCACTTTCAATTTTCTGCTGACCAAGATGGGTATTAAGCGTGAATTTAACGCCATTCGCCTTCATTTCAATGTCACAAGCTTGTACATACGCTGAGTATTGCGAAATGTTTTCAGCTTTGCCATAAACAACAACAGGTTGCTTATTTGGCCAATCAGCTAGCCAATATTTTGCTTGCTCATCATCACCGTTAATAATGGCGACTTGCGCAGAATTATGGCTAAAAATTTGATATTTAGCATTGGCATAGTTTTCCATAGTTTTATGGTAATCAAGATGATCACGTGTCAAATTTGTAAACACAGCAATATCGAGTAAATCAGCCATCACACGTCTTTGTTCAAGAGCGTGAGAAGATATTTCCATGGCAACGTTTTTACAGTTATCAACCGAAAACTCAGCCATTAACTGATGTAATTGTGTAGCCGCTGGCGTTGTGTTTTCAAGTGCTTGTAATGCATCAACTTGTCCTGCGCCATTTGTGCCTATAACTGCAGTTCGTTCTTGGCAACTTGCTAATAATTTTGCAACAATCTGGCTAGTACTGGTTTTACCATTGGTGCCGGTAATGCCGATCATCGTCATCGTCTGTTGAGGATTTTGATAATAGGCTTTAGCAAATGAAAACAGCTGTTTATTTAATTGATAAAAATACACTTGTGGTATTTTATTAGCAGAATCGACTTTAGGGAGATAAACCATATTACCGTGTTGGTCGGCACTCTTACATTCAGCGATAATTAATGAACAACCTGACTCAACCGCTTGAGCAATGTAATCGTTACCGTCTTGCAGGCTGCCTATCACCGCGCAAAACACATCACCCGCTTTAATTTTGCGAGTATCATTCACTAAATTTCCAAAAGTGTTGGGAAAGCTTGCCTGTTCAACCAATGATCCTGTATCTACATTAACGGCACTAAAAACATCAAATAATTGGGTTTTGTTCAATGAGAACTCAGGCATCTGCTTGCTCCTGCTTTGCTTTTACAACAGGTTTAACTTTTATTGAAGCAGGTCTAACATCAGCAACACGTTTTGCATCAGGTGCAATATTCAATACCCGTAACGCGCCTTTCATGACTCTTGAAAAAACTGGCGCAGCAACTTCCCCGCCATGATACAAATCACCGCTGGGCTCATTAATCACAACAACGACCACAATATCAGGGTTCGAAACAGGGGCCATTCCAGCAAACAAGCCAACATATTCGTTACCATAACCACCTGCAAAGGCTTTAATAGCCGTACCGGTTTTTCCACCAACACGATAGCCTTCGACTTTGGCATTTGGGGTATGTTCGTTAACAACACTCTCTAACATCTCGACAATTTCTTGACTTGACTGTTGAGAAAAAACACGTTCATCTTCTATAGGTAATAAATCAAGCGTGCCCTTCTTAATAATGGTTAATGGTTTTTTAATCCCACCATTAGCTAGCGTTGAATAAAAGCGCGCGAGTTGTATCGGAGTTGCAGCAACGCCATGTCCCCATGATAAAGTAGCTAACTCAAATTTTGACCAGCGTTGACGGTCATGCATAATTCCTGAACTTTCACCAACTAAGCCAACACCTGTTTCTTCACCAAAACCTGCATCAAAAAACTTATCGAGTAGATATTCTTTCGGCACAGAAAGCGCTAACTTGGTTGTCCCCATGTTAGATGAGTGAACCAAAATATCAGTAATGCTTAATTTGCCGCGATTAATAGGATCGTCAACTCTTCGGCCACCTAAACGCATCCAACCTGGGTGTGTATCGATAATGCTATTGGCCTTTGCTGAACCAAATTCTAACGCCGTTAATGCCGTTAAAGGTTTTAAAGTTGAACCTGGTTCGTAGAAGTCGGTAATCGCACGATTACGAAAACGATGAATTGCTGTGTTACGACGGTTATTAGGGTTATAAGATGGGCTATTAACTAATGCCAAAATTTCGCCAGTATGAACATCAGTAACAACCACTGAACCTGATGTTGCTTTAAATGCTTTTACCGCCCCTTTAAGCTCTTTATAAGCAATTGCTTGAATGCGTTGATCAATACTGAGTACGATATTTTTAGGCTGAGTAGAAGCTAGATCTGAAAGTATTTCAATCTTTCGACCTTTGGCATCTTTTCGGTATTTTTTCTCACCATCAGTACCGGTAAGCAACTGATTATAAACTCGTTCAACACCTTCAATCCCGCTATCATCAACATTTGTAAAGCCAACAACGTGGGCGCTAATTTCTCCAGATGGATAAAAACGTTTCGACTCTTTACGAAGGTGGATGCCTGGAATTTTGAGTTCTTTAATGTAGTTTGCCATTGCAGGTGAAACTTTACGTTCAACATAAACAAATCGTTTTCCGGGATTTTTAACAATTCGAGAAGTCAGTTTATTAACATCTCGCCCTAAAACATCCGCCAGAGCTTGCCAATGCTCTTGCATGGCAAGGGCATTATTTTCCATAATTATTTTAGGGTCTGCCCAAACGGTTTCAACAGGAACACTTATAGCAAGTTCTCGGCCATTGCGGTCAACAATTGAGCCACGTTGCACGGTATGAGAAGCCGTACGTAATGACCGCATATCCCCTTGTTTTTTCAGCATGTCAGGTTCAATGATTTGAATATAAGCACTACGAGCAAGTAAACCTGCATAAACAAGCACAATCAGGCCAACCACAACGTAAAAACGCCATGCCACCGAAATTTGCTGTTTATCTGGTTGTTTTTTCACTAACTTACTCATTGTAGTTTAATGATGATTTCCGAATTAATGTTCGGCCTTTTCATCTGTAATAAATTTCTAGCTTTACTTTCTATCGTACTGTGTTCTGCTAAGCTATTTTGCTCTAACAATAAATTTCGCCATTCAATGTCTAACTCATCTCGTTCAGTTAATAAAACTTCCAAACTACTCGTCGTTTGTCGATTTAAATGGGTAAAATAAATCACCGAAAACGCTGAAGCTACCACCGTCAATAACAACAAATAAATAAATATGTGTCGTTGAATGTCGTGCAAAATCTCGAGTGGCAATGCCATTTTCGAGTTTGCCATTACTATAAAAGTCGCATTAACGAGGTAATCTCATTGCAACCCGCATAACGGAACTGCGTGATCGTTTATTTTCTTCAACCTCACTTTCACTTGGTTTTAAACGACGACCAATAAGTTCTAGTTTTTTGCCTTTGTTTAATTCTTCTTCACTGATCGGCAACCCTCGAGGAACTTTTTTTCCTTGGGAATGCTTTTTCATGAATTGCTTTACCATACGATCTTCAAGTGAATGGAAACTGATCACGACAAGACGACCATTTTCAGAAAGTACGGATAACGAACAAGCAAGTACTTTTTCAATTTGCTCTAATTCGCTATTGATATACATGCGGATAGCTTGGAAGCTACGTGTCGCAGGATGCTTTTTAATTTCGCGTTGCGGGGCAGTTGTTTGAATGATCTTTGCTAATTGTCCAGTACGTGTGTAAGGTGTTTCTTCACGAGTATCTACAATAGCGTTGGCAATACGCCAAGCGTGTTTTTCTTCACCAAATGTGCGTAATACCCATGTGATATCTTCAACATCAGCAACGGCTATCCATTCTGCCGCAGTTTGACCACGAGAGGTGTCCATACGCATATCTAATGGACCATCATTCATAAAACTAAAACCACGTTCAGCTTCATCAAGTTGCGGTGAAGACACGCCAAGGTCAAGTAAAATACCATCTACTTTTTCAAGCAATTGGTGCTTGTCTACTATGTTTTGTAAATCAGCGAAACCTTCATGTTCAATGGTAAAGCGAGTATCGTCAGCAAATTTTTCAGCTGCTTTTATAGCGGTAGGATCTCGGTCAATAGCAATAAGTCTACCATTTTCAGAGAGTTGAGACAGAATAAGACCGGAATGGCCGCCGCGACCAAAAGTACAGTCGATATAGGTGCCATCAGGATTAATATCAAGCCCGGTAACTGCTTCGTCAAGCAATACCGAGATGTGTGACTTATCTAATTTCATTTTAGGTCATACCATTTTACTTAATACCAAGTGATCAATTCGGTATTGGGTTTATTAACTATTTTTAGTCTTTTTTTCTTTATTAATTAAAGTGATAAATCTAACAAGCGTTCAGTCAGTTCAATTTCACCAGACTGAATTTGGCTAATGCCTTTTTGCATTTGCGCTTGCCATGCATTTTCACTCCAAATTTCAAACTTCTTCAATTGCCCAACAAGCATGACGCTTTTTTCTAAGTTTGCGTGTTGACGTAACGGACCATTTATTAATAAACGACCACTCTTATCAATTTCACAATCAGAAGCATTGCCTAAAAGTACTTGTTGTAACAATCGCTCTTGTGGGTTCATGCTCGACAAACCACACAATTTCAATTCAATTTCTTCCCATTCAGGAAGCGGATAAAGGAGTAGGCAGGGATGTTGAATATCGACGGTACAAACCATCTTTCCTTGGCAATCAGCAAATAGCTCTTCGCGGTACTTTGTCGGTACCGTGATTCTATTTTTACTGTCGAGCGTTATTGCGCTAGTGCCTCTGAACATAATCCTACTTTATTTTTTAGCAATCCCTTAAGATCCACTAATTCCCACTTTATCCCACATTGATACAGTTTAGTGAGAAAAGCGAAGTCATGTCAAGCAAAGATTGGATTAAATGATCAGGCCGAACGCCAATAAAATAAAGGCTTTTAGCAAAGCTGATGAATTTGTGGGGTTTTGTGGATCATGGCCCCAAAATGCGTGCTAAATTTAATTTTTCAGACTATTTTTGAGAGGAACACAGGCGGTTAGTGACCACTTACTTGATACCTACGAGTCCTATTATTAATAGCCAAAAAGCGAAGAATAATTTCAGTTTTGTCGCCGAAAGATGAGTGACTAAAGTCTTTGCAAACATACCACCAAGTACTGCACCAGGGCCAGAAAATAGGACAACTTGCCAATATACATCAAATTGAATAATGATATGTTGCCAAATAGCCGCCCAAACAGTAAAGGCAGAAACAATAACGGCTGCCGCAACCGCCATACTAATATCGAAACGGCGAAGAATTAAATAAATAGCCAGTAATTCACCAACCCCTACCGATAACCAAGCCGTAAGTGCTCCCCCCAATAAACCTATCGTTGTCAAAGCGAGCCAATCAAAAAGGTAAAGCTGACTCCGCTCACGGTGTGGTTTGATAAAGAAAATCGTGGCAATAATAAAAAGCCCTAACACGAGGGAAAACCAACTAAAGCTATGATGTAAAGACGTTGGCGAAGTGAGGTTATTGCCATAAACCCACCAAAGGCCAATAATCGACGCAATACTTACGATGCTGATAATACGTTTAAAACCTTGCCACAAACGTAATTGTGTTTTTTCATTTTTATAATGAAACCACCAAGTGAACGCACCAGCGGTCATACCAAAACATTGAATAGCGAAGCTTGTCGCTAACGATTGTTGCTCAGTAAAATTGAGTTGATTAAATAGTGGAATAAAAACGACACCGCCGCCCGCTCCGGTTGAGTTTGCAAAAATAGCACCTAAGACACCAATAAAGCTGAATAATCCGTATTCACTTACACCATTTAACGTTATCGGCGACAGCAACAGCATCAATAACCAGATTAAAATAAACGGTAGGATAAACTTAGGATTAGTTAAACGGAGAAAATTCATCGGTAATATTAATGTTTGCTTTGGCTATTTGATTTTTCAGTTAGGAATACAATGGCTTCTGCTGATAAGTTTTGACTAGATATATAACTGCGCCCTTTTTCATGTTTTATTAGCCAGCCAAGCTTAGTTTTTTCGATAGACAATACTTCCGACCATAATAAAATTAAGCTAGCATAAAATGACTTACTCTCAATTCCCTTGTCGTCAATAGTTAACTCAACATTACCTTTGGCTGCTTTGCTGAGCATTTGTCGCATTACCCACCACGGTTTTTTATAATAAGTACTGACCGCTTCAAGAATGCCTAGCGCAAAAACAAACCAAGCCGCATACGGGTTCATTTGAGTAAACAACACGAGTAATATTCCCGCAACGGTTAAAACCACAGATTTTTTATAAGCATTAAAGGTAGTGTCTATAATAGCTGACTCGCTATAACATTCTTGAAAATGGGCTTTGTCGAGTTGATATGTTGTTGAATAGGAAAAAGGCTGTGACATGAGACAAATAAAACTAAGGTAAAATAATGACGCTATTTTACCCTAGTTTCTAATAAATAATGAAGTAAATCGTAATTAAAAAAAATCGATACACAAACGACTTAAAGATACATGTTCAAGTCGTTTGAATGAATGTACTTAACTATCATCATTTACTGGTGGGTTAACAACATCTTCGGCTGTGATCTCTTCTGCAGGCATCTCAACATCGACACGATCAACACGTTGCAAACCTCGTGGTAACTTATTACCACGACGACCACGTTCACCTCGGTAATGTTCAACATCACTCGCTTTTAGCGTTAACTTACGTTTACCTGCATGTAGTGTCACCGAGCTTTCGGGCGAAATTACGTTTAATAAGGTAACAAATTCTTCACGGGTTTTTGCTCTAGCAGAAGAAATGTTAATAATTTTATTACCTTTGCCTTTACTCAATATGGGTAAGTCTTTAATTGGAAATACCAGCATGCGACCTTCAGACGTTATAGCGAGCAATAGCATTGTATCAATATTAGCAATGGCTAAAGGTGTGTTTACTTTAGCATTAGCCGGTAAACTCAATAATGCTTTCCCATTTTTATTACGACTGATCATGTCAGAAAATTGTCCAACAAAACCATAACCTGCATCACTACTAAGTAAGTATTTACTTTCGTCATTAGCCATTAAACTAGTTACAAAAGTTTCACCCGTTGATAAATTAAAACGCCCCGTTAATGGCTCTCCTTGGCTGCGTGCTGTGGGTAGAGTATGAGCATCTGTGGTATAAGCTCGACCGGTGGAATCAATAAAGACCACAGGGTTATTGCTACGCCCTTTTGAAGAACATAAATAGCTATCGCCAGCTTTATAACTCAGTGTTTCTGGCTCTATATCATGTCCTTTCGCACAACGTGCCCAACCTTTGTCAGAAACAACAATAGTGACGGGTTCACTCGGCACTAAATCTTTTTCTGAAAGCGCTTTTGCTTCGCTACGCTCAATAAGTACTGAACGGCGATCGTCACCATATTTCTCTGCAGCTTCTTGAATTTCTTTTTTCATCAGCGTATTCATACGTGCTTTTGAATTTAATATTTTTTCGAGATATTCACGTTCTACATTAAGCTCTGCTTGCTCAGCTCTTATTTTTATTTCTTCGAGTTTGGCAAGTTGGCGAAGTTTGATTTCTAATATTGATTCAGCTTGACGTTCAGATAAATCAAATCGAGAAATTAATTCAGCTTTTGGTTTATCAAAGTTTCGGATAATCTCGATGACTTCATCAATATTTAGATAAGCGATCAATAAACCGTCTAATAAATGCAAACGAGCTAACACTTTGTCAAGACGATATTGTAAACGACGACGTACTGTTTCACGACGATATTCAAGCCATTCAGACAGAATACCACGCAAGTCTTTTACCGCAGGCTTGTTATTCAAACCAATCATGTTCAAGTTAACACGGTAACTTTTTTCTAAATCGGTGCTGGCAAACAAGTGATTCATTAACTGTTCTGTATCGATGCGATTAGAACGGGGGACAACAACTAAGCGTGTCGGGTTTTCGTGGTCAGACTCGTCACGTAAATCAACAACCATTGGGAGTTTCTTTGCAGTCATTTGCCCAGCAATTTGTTCGAGTATTTTTCCGCCCGAAGCTTGATGAGGTAAAGAAGTGATAACTATATCACCTTGTACTACCTCATAAATTGCACGCATTTTTATGCTGCCCTTACCCGTGCGATATATCTTTTCTATATCCGCTTTAGGGGTAATTATTTCAGCATCGGTAGGATAATCAGGGCCTTTAACATATTCAAGTAAGTCGCTAATTTCAGCTTTAGGTTGCTCAATTAGATGAACGCAGGCATCGGCAACTTCACGAACATTATGAGGCGGAATATCGGTAGCCATACCAACCGCGATGCCGGTAATACCGTTTAATAAGATATGTGGTAATCGCGCCGGCAACGTTTTAGGTTCGTTCATTGTACCGTCAAAGTTAGGCGTCCAATCAACGGTACCTTGGCCTAATTCTGCCAGTAAAACTTCACTAAATCGTGATAGACGTGATTCGGTATAACGCATTGCGGCGAAAGATTTCGGATCATCTGGCGCGCCCCAATTTCCTTGTCCGTCAACCAGAGGATAACGATATGAAAACGGCTGTGCCATTAATACCATAGCTTCATAACAAGCAGAATCACCGTGCGGATGAAATTTACCTAATACATCACCAACTGTACGTGCAGACTTTTTATATTTGGCACTGGCAGATAAGCCTAATTCAGACATAGCATAAACAATACGTCTTTGTACGGGTTTCAAGCCATCACCGATATGTGGTAGAGCTCGGTCCATGATCACGTACATTGAATAGTTTAAATAAGACTCTTCGGTAAATGTTCGAAGTGGTCGCTGTTCAATACCTTCAAGGCTAAAATTAAGCGCGTCTGACATGAATTAATTCCTGAATAGTCACTTTGCAAGGCTAACTAATAGGCTTACTGATGACTTTGATTATTATTTTTAGAGTATATTTGGCTAGACTCTAGCTTATATGATTATACGAGAAGGGAAAATACTTCTTTATAAATATGTCTAAATTAGTCGGTATTATTTTGGCTTTGATCTTTAAATTGGCACACACGATTACGACCATTTGCTTTTGCATAATACATTGCAATATCTGCAGCATTAAGTAAGTCATCAAAGTTATGCTCTACTTGCTCTAAACAAGCAACACCAATACTGACCGTAATTTGTTGGTCAATGTTTAATGAAGAGAGATCTTTATTGGCAACTTTTTCTCGTAAACGCTCAGCTATAGCTTTAGCTTCAGAACAACCTACTCCAGGTAATATACCTGCAAACTCTTCTCCGCCTAATCGAGCCAAAAGATCCCTAGAACGCATTGTTTCGTTACTGAGTTCGGCAATAATTTTTAATACTTCATCGCCGATATCGTGTCCGTGATTGTCATTAATCGTTTTGAAAAAATCAACATCAAGTAAAATGACACTTAAACTTTGCTTTTCTTTGACTGCTTTCTCAAGCATTTCAGTGCCTTTTTCAAATAGAGTACGTCGGTTATACAAGTTAGTTAAACTGTCCGTTTTAGCTAAATATTTTAATTTTTTCCTTACTTTCATTTGTCGCATCAGCAATATAAAAAAGATAATAACGGTAATAACCAAAATTATAATATTGCGCTGCTGAGAAAACCTTTTGTTTTCTACAGCAATGATTTTTAAACGCTTAATTTTATTTTGATTGGCTAATAATTCATTTTGCTTAACTTTATGATCTGTTGCATATGTTTTATTTAGCTCTTGAATCTTCTTGGCCCTTATCGCATCAAAATAAATACTGCCATTACCAATATATTTTTCTTTTGAATCGAAGGCTTTCTTAAATTCTCCGTGGTTAGCATAAGCTTTTGCTAAAACAAGGAACACTTCTGAAAATTCAGGTAAAACCTTTTGCTTATCTGGAATATTTTTCCTCAACGTTAATGATTTTTCAAACCAACTAATTGCCTGGTTTTCATTACGAGAAGTATGTTCGACTAATCCTTTTATAAAGAGTATTAAATATTGCTCGGCGGCATTAAAGCTGGAGTTGATTTCTTCAAGCTGTAATAAAACGTCTTCAACTTTAGCTATATTTTCAACAGACTTTTTTTGTGCAAGCGACAATAGAGACAAAATACGATCATTAACCGGTAATGGTTCTTTACTTTGTAAAATATTTTCAGGGCCTAGTGAAACGCTTATGCTGCTTTTTTCTTGAAGAGTTACTTCTTCAGCAGCGATAAAAGGATGTGCGATTGAAGAAAATGCCAAGCTTGCAAAACAAACATTGAGTAATGCACACCACGGTGTAAAAGCCCAAGAAGATGATTTCATTAAACACACACCTTATTTCTGCCTAGGTTTTTTGCTTTATACATCAATACATCCGCATCTTTTAATAATTGGGAGAAACTTGAGTTATTTTCACTTTGCAAGGAAGAGATACCAATGCTCACTGTAACTTGTGTCAAATCTTTATATGACCAGACGTTATTCTGTATGCTTAAACGCAACCGTTCGGCAATATCATTGGCATTTTGTTGTGATGTTTTCGGTAACAATGAAATAAATTCCTCACCGCCAAATCGACCAAAACAATCATTTTCACGCATAATTTCATTGGCTAGCCCAGCAATATCTTTTAACACTTTGTCACCAGTACTATGACCAAAAGTATCATTTATTAGCTTAAAGTTATCAACATCAAGCATTAATACGCTAAAGCACTGATTTTCTTTTATCGCTTGCGTAAACATTTGTTCACCCAATTCCATTAAACGCCGACGATTCACAACACCCGTTAAATCGTCAATTTGACTGATGTGGACTAAATGTTTTTGACTCTTTACCATTTTAAGTAAAAACCAAGCGAGTGTTGCGATAATCAAAGAGACTAAACTGATCAGTAACTGCATGTTTTTCTCATGATATGTAACATCGTTCAGTTGCATGACTTGTACTGATTGTTCTTGTTCAAGAATCTTATTTTGCAAGTCTGCTTGTTCACTTTCAAAACTTAGGCGTAACTCCTCAATTTTTCCCATATTTGTATTTTGCTGATCTTTAAATAGACGGGTTAAAAATTGTGACTGTTTCTTATATGCTTGTTGGTATCGTTGTGTTTTATAGTAAATCTGAGACTGCAAGTACATTAAGTTGTAATGTGAGAAAGTATTTTTAGTTTTAGTGTTTCTCGCTAATAACTTCTCCGCTATATCTAAACTTTTAAGCGCTTCATCATATCTTTTCATCACTTCAAGTACGAATGCCTTGTTTACATTGAAATATAACAAAGCATTATGTTGCTGTACGCCTTCAAGGTATTTTTCTGCAACAGTAACATATTGATACGCTGCGTCTAAATCAGGTACTTTTTTGACGGCATGCGACATTGCCAAGCGAGTATATATGCCACCTAAAATCTCATTGTTACTAAACTTATCACCACTTTCGATAATTTCTTCAAATAATAGAATCGCTTGTTCATAACGACCTTCATCCATATGATTTATAGCTATATTTTGTAAACTGCTTAATGCATAAAGCTCCATACCAGCTTTTTTAAAGTGCTCATAGGATGCTTGATAAAACTTAACTGATTTCTTAGGATTATACATATATGAGTATAAAATCCCCAGTTCACTATTAACTGACCCTTTAAGTTCATTATTATCTAATGTATTCGCAATAACTAGCGCGCTATTGAGCATAGTCAGCGATTTTTCATATTGTTCGGTTAGATAATAAATAGCCCCTAAATTAACTAAACCATCAGCAATGAATTTTTTATCGTCTAATGACTCAGCTACTTCTAGGCCATTGAGATAGTTTTTAACTGCGCCATCAGCGTCACCTAGATTTTCTAAAGTAAAGCCCCGTAAATAAGACAGTTCGGAAATTAAAATGGTTGGGCTCGTCAAATGTTGCGCTATTTTTAATCCTTGAGATGCTGCAGTGTGCGCCAATTTATATTGAGAGATTTCAATATAAAGTTCTGACAATACTTGGTAGTATTTCACTTGGTTTTCAACACTTAAGACATTAATCTCAGTATCGTAAGAATTTAATAGTTCGAAAGCATCGGTAACATTAGTGTTTTGTAATTTTTCAACACGCTCGACAAAAACAATGAAGTCTCGATTAATGAGACCTTCATCGGCATATGTATGCACAGATATAAATAAACAGCAAAAAATCAAGGCAATTTGACTGTAACATTTTTTTAACAAATTCAACCTCTTATTTATTGTTTTAGTTATCGATTGGTGAATTCCAATTGCAGTATAAAACGATTTAAAGTGAATGATAAACCGTTATTTATAATTAATTATTTTTCAAATAGAAAGAGAACAAATAAAACTAGAACAACGACAGTTTTTGATATAAATTAGCAACGTTTTTAGCTTTATAAAGTCCCTGTAGCTCAGCTGGATAGAGCAAGCGCCTCCTAAGCGCTAGGTCGGACGTTCGAATCGTCTCAGGGACGCCAAAAATCAATACAGCAATTGTTTTTAGTTGTATCAGCATATTCTACATTTTGTCTATTTGGCGATTGATATTATCTTTCTCTGAAAATAAAATCATCTACGTTCATTCTGAACA
>Ga0209292_1000234_pt1 | contig 77552 bp, 46 predicted proteins | sample GOMGulsemesocosm_2_FD_184634 | JGI IMG/M metagenome (GOLD analysis project Ga0209292, IMG submission 184634) | Methane-oxidizing microbial communities from mesocosms in the Gulf of Mexico - GOM9C Gulf of Mexico (SPAdes) (version 2) | ecosystem: Environmental > Aquatic > Marine > Cold seeps... | reverse complement strand
GATTTCATTTTACCATGGCTTAATTGGCGGGATAGTGAATTAGCAGTAATGGCATGGCGAAGTTATCTTTGGTCACCAAGGTTACATAAGGCTTTGTTAGTGACAATTAAGGATGATTTACTAGATACCGCTAATCATTATCTAGAACTCATTGATCATAAAGAGCAATATGCTAGATTTTTGACTTACTTAGCATTACAAAAATATGATGAATACAGAGTAACTGAGCTGGCAAATGCATTTAAGTCATTACCTAGAGAAGCGCTAAAGCATGTTGCTTCCTCATTAAATGATTCTTTATCAAATTCAGGTGATAAATTTGATGAATATTGGGAACATCGAATAAAAGTATTCTTAATTAAAACCTGGCCTAAACAAGCGATGATTACAGAGCAAACTGTAAACCAATTAGCTTTATTGTGTTTAAATACTAAAATCTATTTTGCTGATGCATTTGCTATATTAAAACATAGCTTGAGGCAGATTGAAGATACTGAATATCTCGTCAGGAAGACATTAGATAGTAAATTAATTTGTTCACTTCCAAATGAAGTGTTGGGGTTTTTAAATCAATTAATTGTAGACGAACCAAGGTTTAGACCACCGAGTAAGCTAAACGAATGTTTAGCTAAAATGATCGAGTTTGCCCCAGGTATTGAAGGTGATGAAAGATTCGTTCGCCTCAATACAATAGTAAGACAGTTTGAATAATTCGGTATGCTCAATAAAGTGTGTAACATGGTTTAGAACTATAAATTAAAGAAGGGTGATTAACTCTATAAACCGACTTCATGTATAGGGTGTTAAAGGTGTTTAATACATTAAAGCAAAACAGAGGAAATTATGATGCTGTTTTGTTTTTAAGTTAATTGGTTTCCTAGTTAATGATGGAAAATGAACAGCAACGTTGGGAAATGCTAATTCCCCATTAAAATAAGAACACTGAGGCTAATTATATTAAAAGCTAAAGGCAACAGCCTAACGCTACGTAAAGTTTATTGAGGAATATAAACAAAACTTATTTTATGAACGTAGCGTTACGCATAAGCAATTGCTAATAATTTGGACAACTAAATCTAAAACAGGATCTACTTGTTCATTGGGGATTGGTGTTTTTATTTTTTCTAAAAGTACTGATTAACTTATTTATATCAATAAGGTGCGAACACCAGTCAACAGTAGATCCGATCTATTGTTAAAGTTCGAATGACAGCATGCGTGATGAAAAAATTACCGTCGAGATAGCCAATAAGTCAATTGCTCCATTGGCGTGTGCGAGATCTCTTACAAGCGCGTAGGAAGTTAGCTGAAAAGCGACTAGGTAGTTACTCTAGATTACCTTTAGCCTACTGATTAGAAAGCACTTTATTTTTATTTTTTTGGTTAGACAATATTGGGGGAAATTGATCTCGGTCAAGAGCCTATTGCCAATACACGGTAATCCTCTATTATTAACCACATGGAAAGGCAGCACAGCAATTATCAGGATGATGATGCAAATGCTCGCTAAATAAATTGAATAAGGAAATTTAATTTACGTGTACAACTAATAATAAGATTGACCCCTTGCCGTTAGTTTAGTTCACTTGTTTGACAGGGTTTGTTGAACTTAGCAATTTGCAGGATGCAAGATGATAGTCAGGATGATTATCGACATGGAAGTTTTAAGGACGTTCTTTGGATGGAACGAATGGTTTATCGGGATGATGAAACCACAGGGATGACAAAGGACACGCTGCAGGACGCAGTAAGGGATTTATCGGGATGATGAAACCACAAGGATGATAAGGGACACGCTGCAGGATGCAGTAAGGGATTTATCAGGATGATAAAACCACAAGGATGATAAGGGACACGCTGCAGGACGCAGTAAGGGATTTATCGGGATGATAAAACCACAAGGATGATAAGAGACACGCTGCAGGAAGCAGTAAGGGATTTATCGGGATGATAAAACCACAAGGACGATAAGGGACACGCTGCAGGAAGCAGTAAGGGATTTATCAGGATGATAAAACCACAAGGATGATAAGGGACACGCTGCAGGAAGCAGTAAGGGATTTATCAGGATGATAAAACCACAAGGACGATAAGGGACACGCTGCAGGAAGCAGTAAGGGATTTATCAGGATGATGAAGCCGCAAGGACGATAAGGGACACGCTGCAGGAAGCAGTAAGGGATTTATCAGGATGATAAAGACACAGGGATGAAAACACGCTAAAGGATATAGCGTAAGATTTGCTGAACAAGGAAAAAAGGTATTTAGAATCATCTTTTGATAGTTGTTAGGCTTTGGCGTTAAGCCATAAAAAGGACTGCCAACGGAGTGGTAAAGGGATGGTTCTACGGAGTGACCGAAAAATGGATGGTGCGTATCACTGGCTGGTTTCGTACTAAAAAAAAGGGTATATCGTTTATTCGTTATACCCTTTTTACTATCTATCGTTTAAGATTTTAACGATGATAGTATTATCTCTAAAGCATTGGTGTAGCTAAACATTTTGGCGATAGGCTGGTGTTTCAATATCTAAAACATGAGTGCCGTTAAGTTTGGCATAACCAATGTAATAACTCTCACCGTCACTACTAAACTCAAATTGATAAGTCGCTCGCCAACAGAAATGGCCTTTGCTATTACGCGATGGCTTAATGCTTGTTCTGGCGACAGTCAACACCTGCAACGCGTACTTGTCACAATGCACATCGATCGCCGCCTTAGCAACCTCTGCCATCACTCGTGTCTGCCAAAATAACCAGCCACAGAAGATAAGTACGATGATCGAGATGATCTCAAATAATCCCATTATTGCCCCGCGATAAGGTTAGCAATGTGCCCAGCGAGTAATTCGCTACGCTGTGGATAGCGCAGCGCAGCAAGTATATGCACGCGCGCACTGGGTATAGCAACGAGATCTGAAAATATTTGATTAAACACATCTTGCTCTAGCTTTAATGTTGCCACTGCTTCTAAGATGGCGACGGCACAATCGATATCGTCAATCAGTTGCCAATAACGCGCGGCGATGATGACAATGACATCTAATTCTTGCGCGATCAACTCACTGGCGAGTAACTTACTTAGTGCTTGGCGCTGAAAGCCGCTTCCTTTCGCGTGTGATAGAGCACGCGCGCAATGTATGCTTCTAACCAAGTCGTTGTTTGCCAGCGCATCGCTCAGTAGCGTCAATAATGTGGTGGCGATGTCAGTGTTGACCGTATTGTTTTCTAAACTACAGCACAGCGCGCAAAAAGATTCTATCGGCAGCTCTGGCAGCGCCTTAACAATGGCCTGGCTAAACAATGGGTCATCACAGCGGCTAGCAATGTCACTCAGGCCTTGATAAGCCACTTCCTGCCACTGCGCATGTTGTGCTTTGTTTTGTAAGTATGTTAACGCCGGCGTCATATGCTCGCTGGCTGGCAGATGCATTACCTGCTTAACTAAGCTATTAAAGGCTGCAAGTTTTTGCTCTGAGGGTTTAAAGATCAGTGGATTGTGATCGAGCGCAGATTGCTTCTCTTTGTCGGGTGTTTTCTCCATACTTTTACCCAGTGCCGCAACCACCAACTCTAAAAACTGACTACGAGAAGCCTGCTCTAGCAGACCTCGTTCATCCAATGGTAGCTTTAGAAACCACACGTAATGCTGGGCGCTGCTGTTCTTATTCCAAAACAAAATCGCAATCCATGCATGTTGCTGTAGCGGATAAGGGTAGGGCAGAGCAGCGTTTTCAAAGGCGCTAAAAGCATCGCTGGTAATTTTTTGTACCTTGCGGCCCATGTCAAAAATACGATACTGGCTGCCTGATTGCTCTAAAAATTCACTGAATGTATTGATATGTTCCACGGTATGACTCATGACAAAATTTTTGGCTATTGTAGCAACCATTGTGCGCTATTGGTATGATACGCCGATATTATCTTAATGGTGTAAACCCGAATGAATAAAGCAGCACAAGTAGACAGCCTTTTAGGCCAAATCAACCAAGAAATGATCAAACAAGATCTTTGGCAGAGTACCTTACCATCAAAAGAAGCATTGGCCAGCGAAGAACCTTTTTGCTGTGATACTTTATCTTTTGCCCAATGGTTAGAGTTTGTGCTGTTACCTAAGATGCAGATGTTAGTGGACTCAAATATGGAGCTACCACAAGAATTCCTGATCTTACCGATGGCGCAGCAATCTTTCGCCAAAATAGCACAAGATACCATTGAGTTAGAACAGCTTATTGGTCAACTTGACGCTGTTTTTGCTTAAATGGAGACGGGCGTTTCAACACCTGAAGAAATACAATGGCCACCACTTGAGATCATCTATCAAGATGAATTTATGGTGGCGATTAACAAACCTGCGGGTCTGTTGGTGCATAAAAGTTATTTAGCACGCAAAGAAAAGCATTTTGCGATGATTATGTTGCGTGATCAAATCGGCCAATATGTCTATCCAATTCACCGGCTTGATCGACCCACCTCCGGCGTGCTTTTATTTGCTTTGTCGAGTGATTTTGCACGCGAGCTTAATCTGTTGTTTAGCGAGCGTCGGGTTGAAAAAGGCTATGTCGCCTTAGTTCGGGGTTATTTGCACGGTTGCGATCGGCTTGATTATTCACTCAAAGAGATTTTGGATAAGATTGCTGATAAAGATGCCGACCAAGACAAAGAGCCGCAGAGTGCCATCACCGATTGGGCTAATATTAGCACCTGCGAATATCCTGAGCCGATAGGCAGTTTTGCAGCAGCACGTTATAGCCTGGTGGCATTAGCGCCGCAAACAGGCCGCAAGCATCAATTACGTCGTCACTTGGCCCATCTTCGTCATCCGATCATTGGTGATACGACCCATGGCGATGGCAAGCAAAATAAATACATCAAACAACATTTTTCTGACATGCGCTTGATGCTGCATGCAGCGCAGCTGACTTTTGAACATCCCCACAGTGGTCAACAGATACGCCTAACAGCATCGCTGCCAAATGATTTCATTAAGCTCACCCAATCGCTTGGCGTGACAGATGTGCCGTTAAATCCAATTGAACATGTTGCGGCTCAATTGGATTTAAACCAAGTTCAGATTACTTAATTTTTAGCACCGTCCACACCAGGCGGTGATCTGACGAGGCAGCGCGGTCTTTGATCAACCGATAATTGCGATGGTTTTTTTCAGGCCAAAATACGCCATTGTCAACTACCTCAAAACCAAAACTTGACGGTAACACGTAATCGGCGCGCATTCCCCAATACGCTGTATGGTATTTTGACAAAGCATTGTCCGCTTTGTGTAAATCGCCTCCTTGGCTTTGTGGTACTCGGTCATCATTGGTTAATTTGCTACTTAGCAATGCTGAGATTGCTTCTTTGCGCGAGTTGCCCTCGGTGGCTGACGAGTTTTGATCCCCCATAATCACAAAATGACGTTGCTGAGCAATACCGCCGGTTACGCCTTTATCATCATAGATATACTGGCCTTGTTGCGGGGTAATATAATCGAGCCAAAAGCGCACCTCATCATGGTTCTTACTGCCGTTACGATCCTCTGGTCCATCAAATACTGGCGGCGTTGGATGCGATGCCAATAAATGAACGGTGGTGCCATTAACATTGACCGGCACATCCCAATGAGACTTCGATGACAAAGGGTATTGGCTCCATATCTCATCATTGTAGAAATACTTTTTGCTGCTCGGCACTACCGGGCGCAGTGCACCGGGCATGTCAGTCCATTTAAAATGTTGGAACGTTCTAACCTTTGCGGTATCAATAGGGTAGCGTGATAACACCATCATGCCATATTGGCCTTCAAAGTAGCCAAAACCCCAAGCATCCCCTTGCGTTCCCGTTGCTTTGCCATCACCCGTTAGATCATAAGGGCTAGATTTTCCCGTATTAACTGGCGCGTAATAATAGTAGGGATAATCGATAGCGTTGACATCACTGTGCTGCGCCACGTTAAGATACTCTTTAATAAAGACCTCGACACCTTGCGCGGGGTTCTCAATGTAATCAAATTCATTGAGTAGAATAATATCGGGACGAGTGCGTTGAATAATTTCCGCAATGTTCTTAATCTGTTGATTTCCATTTTTTAGTTGGCCAATCAGTACCTGATTGTTGGTGCGCTTAGCATCTCGGCCAACATAGTTGGTGGCGTCCATGGAGACGTTAAAGGTGGCTATTTTAAGGTTGGTTGAGTTGACTTTATTTTGCTCAGGCTGGGTCATATTACATCCTAGCAAGGTCAGCGTAAGCGCTGCAGTGGTGATTAGTTTGATCATAAATTTTTCCACATGATTTGTAGAGAGTAGAGTATACAGGATAAAAAAAATGCCAGTCAATTGACTGGCATTTTCGTTACTAAATACTATGTTAAGTTGCGATTAGAACTTGTAGCTAACACCAACTTTGATACGCCACGTAGAACGCTCTGCGTCAAAGTATGTTGGTGCGCTGTCGCTATAACCTTCACTGTATACATATTGGTTTGCGTCGCGGTCAAACTCAAGTGAAACCAGGTCACGATTATTGTAGAAGTTGGTGTTGTATACTTTACCGGCACTGCTATCGATTAGGTTAAGAAGGTTCTTAACGCTAACGTAGAATGAACCTTTGTGGTCATCCATGAAGCCTGGGATTTCCTGCTCAAATTTGAAATCTAAGCGACTAACCCAAGGACCAGTCTCAGTATTCTTAGGCATAATTTGCCCAGCGTACTTATTCAAGCCATTTTCTTCTAGCACAGCATTTAATTGCTCGTAGCTGTAACCATCGGCGTAACGTACCGCACTATCATCTGCGCCAGATGGGATGTATGCAAGGAACGTGTCGCGACGGAAGTTGTTTTGGCCACCAAATGCGTCATAACCGTTTTCGAAGTTCCAGCTATATGGACGACCTGAGCTGCGCTCGCCTTGTAGCGAGAAGCGAGAGTTATAGCCTTCAAACAACTCGGCGTTGTAAGAAAGGTTTAACTTAAAGCTATGCTCAATTTCATAACGGCTGGTGCCAGCAACAAGGTTGTTACGATCCGCTGAGTTGAATTTAGCGTAGTTTGAGTTAGCCGTTGAGCTAGTACCACCAGAGAGTTCTGTTACGTCTTGATTAGCGTATGACAGGTAGAAATTAACGCCACTTTCAAAGCTCTTCTGCGCGCTGATGCTAAATGTCTTACGTTTACCACCACTCGCATTAGTTAATAAAATATCAACCGGATCACTTGAGCCTACATCATAAACATTACGTCCATCAGGGCCAACCACGATATCCCCGGCTTCTGACGACTCACGATATAGCTCTTTCCATACTACGCTATCCTTTGCAGTAACGTACATGTAGTTTGCTTCGAGATTCCAATCACTACCTAACAACTCGCCGAAATCAGCAGTGTAGTTAACGGTTAGACCAAGACGCCAATCAGATGGCAACTCAAAATTTGGATCGATAGCATTAACATCGCCATCACCTGGAGAAAGCGTTACGCCAGCAGGGATCGAATCAAGTGTTGGGTTGCTTTTGTCAACGTCGCTGGTATTAGCGCGAACATTGATTTGACCATCGTTTGAGAAAGAGTTTGAGATCCATACGTTTGGCGTACCGCCGTAGAAACGACCGAAACCACCGCTAAGGGTTAAGTCATCTTGTACTAACCAGTTAAAGCCAACACGTGGTAGGAAGATATCTTGACCGTCGAGTGACTCAGTATTGTCATAGCCATATAGGCCAGTAAAGCGAGTGTTTTGACGGATGTTACCCGATGTGCTCACTTTTTCGTAACGGATACCAGCATTTACCCAAAAATCGCTATTAACTTCCCATTTGTCTTCAATAAACAACGTAGTTGTTTTGATCGAAAATTCTGCCGCTGCATCGTTTGCTTCGCCAGTGTAAGCATTCGAGTAGCTGTAGCTTGCTGCTTCTTGATTACGGAAGTCTTCAATTGAATTAAATGACCAGTAACCTAATGAGTAAGGTACAAACTTGTTAAATACATCAAGTTTCTGCACGCCAACACCAAAGCTAATGCTGTGCTCATCAAGCAAGTATTCGCCGTTGATATCGATGTTAATTGCATCGTTATCAAGCTCATTGGCATGACGGTAAACATCAGTCCCTAGATAAATATCTGCCGCATCATTCTTGATACGAACCTGTGCAAGACCTTGGCCAGCAAAGGTTGTTTGCGACGTAGGGTTGTCTTTGATCGCTATCTTAACTTCAGTAGAGAACTCATCACTCCATGAAGAGTACAGCTGTGCAGAGAACGTCTTAAGGTCTTGGCTATTGTTATACCAATGGCTCGACAGACCAAAACGGCTAGAAGAAGTATTTTGTGGGCGAATAGAATTACCCGTCGTATTTTGGTAAGTGAACGATGCACGATGATCGTCGTTGATGTTCCAATCAAGTTTTAACAAGATTTTTTCATCTTCTTCATTTAGACCAGGTAGGTAACCACCTGCGTCGATACCATATACACTGTTTGCGATGCCAATAACGTCATCAAGTACTGCGGTGGTTAAACCATCAATTTGATTTGAAACGTTTGATCCTTCAGGGCCGTAACGATGTACGAAAGGCTTTTCAGATTTTTCGAACGCGCCGAAGAAAAACAGTGTATCTTCGATTAATGGACCGCTGAATGAAACGCCGTAGGTCTTGCGGGAGAAGTTAAGATCTACTTTTTCGCCATCTTCATCTTTTGGGGTGCCAGCAAGTGAATCACTTGAGTAATCGTAGAAGAACTCGCCTTCAAACTCATTGCCACCAGATTTAGTCACAGCGTTAACTGAAGCACCGGTAAATCCGCTAGCCTTAGCGTTAAATGGTGCGATGTCGATAGATACTTGGTCGATGGCCAATAGTGAAATTGGTGAGCCGTTAGTTGGGTAACCGTTGCTGCTTAGTCCAAAATCATCATTTTGCTTAACACCGTCAACAGAGATACTGTTAAAACGAGGGTTAACGCCACCAACTGACATTTCACCGTTATCATCATCGCTGATGTTAACCATTGCATTTTGACGCAATACATCTTTTAGATCGCGATCAAATGAAGGGGCGTTGTTTAGTGCATCGGCACCATAAACGCTACCAATACCATTCTTTGAACCGTTGATCAGTGCGTGACGTGTGCCCACAACACCAATACGTTCAACTTCTTGGGCCATGCCCATAGATACTTCGACGCGCTGAACTTTACCTAATTGTAGGAATAGGTCGTTTAGTACCTGATCTTGATATACATCAGAATCTACTAGTACCTTGTATGGACCACCAACACGTAAGCCACTTGCCAAGAATACACCAGCATCGTTTGCTTTTAGTTTTTTTACACTACCAGAAGGTAGGTGAATGATGGTGACTTCAGCTCCAGCGATAGGTTGGCCTGATTTAGTAAGAACCTTACCGCGCATTGCTGAAGAGGTGTCTGCAGCGAATGCAGAAGTTGCTATCGTTAGTGCGATAGCGACGGCACTAGCGGCCGCTGTTTTTTTAAGTAACTTATTCATGTTTGAACATTTCCTTGATGCTTTGAAGCAGTTAACAAAAGTTAAATCGTATTGCTGAGTCTAATTATAAGTTAGTGTCATAAAATATCGAACTTTTATGACACTATGAAGTCATAGTAAAAATTACCTATTTTTACCAATATTTATTAGATTAAAGTCTAAGTTAGTTAGTGTTTTATACACTATTTCTTATATTAAACAGATGTTTACATGTTGTGGCTGTTTTTAGTTTAAATGCCCGACATCTCTATCATCGCGTTGAATTCATTGGGTTTTTAATATTGTATACATTTCAGTAGTGTGACGTCAATCACACTGTTGTTTGTCGAAATGCAAAGTTTGTCCCACAAAAATGCCGTTCGGTACATATTTTTAACAAAAATAAACATCTCACCAACAACCCTATATTGTCAATAGTTGATAAAACATGTTATTTTACTGGTGATCTGTACAGTGGAATGTGTTCTTGAAATTATATATAGCAGAAAAACCTAGTTTAGCCAGAGCACTGGCCGATGCGTTGCCTAAACCATTGAAGAAAAGTGATGGTTATATAGAGGCGAGTAATGGTGACATTGTCACCTGGTGTATTGGCCATCTGTTAGAGCAAGCCGAGCCTGAAGCCTATGATCCAAGTTATAAAAAATGGTCAATCGAGCATTTGCCTATCATCCCTAGTCAATGGCAACTAAAACCTAAGCCTAAAACCAAAAAGCAGCTTGCGGTGATAAAAAAATTGGTTAAACAAGCTAGCGCCATCGTTAACGCCGGTGATATCGATCGTGAAGGGCAGATTTTAGTCGATGAAGTGATTAACTATTGTGGTGCCACTAAGGCTAAAATTGCCAATGCGCAGCGCTGCTTGATCAGCGACATGAATTTAGCGGCGGTAAAAAAGGCGGTTAATAACCTCAAGCCAAACAAAGATTATATTCCGTTGGCGGTTTCTGCGCTCGCCCGTGCACGTGCAGATTGGTTATATGGCTTAAACATGACGCGGTTGTGTACGCTACAAGGGCAGAAATCAGGCTACCAAGGGGTACTCTCGATTGGTCGCGTGCAAACGCCGATACTTGGTTTGATCGTTAATCGCGATTTAGAGATACAACATTTTGTTTCGAAACCATTTTTTGAGGTTATCGCCAATCTGCAAACCAGTGATGGCGTAAAGTATCAAGGAAAATGGAAACCAAGCGCCGCTTGTGAGCCTTATATGGATGAGGAAAAACGGGTACTATCAAAAAAATTAGCGATGAACGTTGTTGAACGCATTGCAAATCAGCCAGGCATCATCACTAAGGTGAGCCAAGACAAAAAACAGCAACAAGCGCCGCTACTCTTTAGTCTCTCAGGCTTGCAAATCGCCGCAGCCAAAATTTTCGGCATGAGCGCCAAAAATGTGCTCGACATATGCCAGCAGCTCTATGAAAAGCATAAACTTATTACTTATCCACGTTCCGATTGCCAATATCTGCCTAAGGAACATCTCGGTGATGTATCGGCGGTAACCCAGGCGATCAGTGAGGTATCGTCGAAATCGGCGGCCTTATTAGAGTCAGCAAACCTAAGCCTTAAGTCGCGGGTGTGGAATGATAAAAAAGTAGGTGCTCACCACGCCATCATCCCCACCGCCAGAAATAGAGCGACGGGGTCACTCTCTAGCGATGAGTTAAAGATCTATGAATTAGTGGCGCGCCAGTATATTGCGCAGTTTTATCCAGCGTTTGAATTCTTAGACAAGCAAATCGATAGCGAAATTGCTGGCGGCTTGTTCATTAGCAAGCAAAAAGACATCATCAGTCTGGGGTGGAAAGCGCTGTTTCCAACATCGAGTAAGAAGCAGCAAGCGGATGAGTTTGCTGCGGTTAATCTGCCCATGGTCAAACAGGGCGAAGCGATTCAATGCCTTAACGGTGAGCTAGTGGAAAAAAATACCAGCGCGCCAAAACACTTTACCGATGCCACCATATTGGGCGCGCTGACAGGCATATCAAGATATGTTAGTGATGCCGCGATTAAGAAAGCCTTAAAAGATAGTGACGGGCTAGGGACCGAGGCAACCAGAGCTGGGATCATTGAATTGTTATTTCGGCGTCAGTATCTTATTCGAAAAGGTAAGGAAATTCATGCCACAGAGGTTGGCATTAAACTCATTAGCGCACTGCCGGTGCAAATATCTCAGCCTGACATGACCGCCATGTGGGAATCTCAACTTGGCGCGATTGCCGAGCAAGCCTGCACTTATCAGTCGTTTATCGGTGGCGTCGAAGAAAATTTAACCGCGCTGATTGAGCAGGTGAAGAACATCAGTTTTATCGGGCTACCTACGCAATCGATCAAAAAAACGTTTAGAAAAAAGAGAAGTTATCGTAACACAGGACCTGCGAAAGCAAAATCGTAGCGCCACGGGGTACGCAGCGACGGGTGGTGGGCACTAATGCATTGAAACTTAGCCATTACATTGATAATGTGCGCAATTGTCATTTATCTTAGGATGCGCGTGAGTCTGCTTACCTTAGCCCTATTTTTACCCGCCTGTTTTGCATTAAACATGGTGCCGGGACCCAATAATTTGCTGGCGATGAGTAATGCCCAGCGGTTTGGCTTTAAGGCTGCCTTTGTCGCTGGTTTCGGTCGCCTTGGCGCATTTTTGGTGATGATATTTTTGGCCGCGATGGGGCTAGCGACCATCTTGTTTGCCTCGAAAACCCTATTTCTACTGGTTAAAATAGTCGGCGCAGGATACTTATTTTGGGTCGCGTATCAATTGTGGCATTCAAATGTCGCCGATGTTAGCAAGCAACCCGCCGTCAATAAAACCCTTGCTCAACTGGCCAAGCAAGAATTTCTGCTTGCCGCAGGCAACCCTAAAGCGATCTTGATTTTTACTGCGTTTTTACCCCAATTCATCGACGCGAGCCAAGGCAGCGCATTTCAGTTCTTGATCTTAGGAAGCATCTTTCTCAGTTTAGAGTTGTTAGCTGTGGCTATTTACGCCGGTTTTGGCGCCTATTTAGGTCATTGGTTAAAGAAAGGTAATGTGCGACGCTTATTTAATCGCGGGTGCGCGGCGTTTATCGGTGTGATTGGATTAAGCTTGCTAACTGAGCCGCAACGATAATAAAATAAATGGCCTAATATTAAATCGGCTATTATGTTTTCGTTTGACGCTTATTCACGCTCGTTTGGTTATCAATAATGGCTTGTTCGATGCAATCGATTCTGTCTTGACCAAATACAATCACATCAGCGTATTTAAGGCTAGGCACTCCCCACAGGTTGTGCTGATACAGTTCGTCGAGATTACGCTCAGCCCACGTTCGCCAGTCATCACTATTGATAAGTTGCATCGCTTCTTGCCAGTCTAGTCCAACACGTTCAACCAGTTTTTGTAGGCCCTCTGATGTGTCGGAGCGAATACCCTCGGACCATACACCGCGGGCGTAACTGGCTAAAAATTCGATACCTTTACCGCGTGATTGCGCCATTTCATACAGGGCGTAACAGTTTTCCACACCTTTGCCCAGAGGATCGCTGATACGGCCAAATGGAATATTATGTTGCCTCGCTTCACGGTTTGCATCGTGAAGAATATAGCGCGCTTTATTCTTAGGGACCGGCATTTTCCGCATGACCATGGGCAACACGGGTTTGACAATGAGTAGCAGCGAATAATGAGTCGCAAGTTTGATTGCCCGCTCGAGCGCGATGTAGGAATAAGGACTGCGAATCGACCAATACATAATAATAGGAAATCTTTCTGTATTGATCAGGGTTAAGGGAGCGCTTTGTGTGGCGAGAGGGCGACAAAAATGTCGATGGCTTGCAGCATACCTAATCTCTGTTGTGGCAACGAGATTGACGCCGAGCTGATTTAGGCGTCGCTCTAAGTATTGTAGCCGATCTAGCCCCCAGTACCATTCGTTACCATAATGAAGCATGGCACCTAAATAGTGGCCGCTATCGGCTAATAACTGTTCATTGGCCGCCAAATGATGTCGATACGCTTGCATATCTGTAGCCATGGATGCCTGCATGAGAGCGTTAAGGATGGCTTCATCGTCATGCCAGTACGCTCGAAATAAGGCCAGGGCATTTTCTAAATAGTTAGGCTGTTGCTCCCAATGTAATAGTTGTGTGGTTATCTGTGCATTGCGCTGGGTCGAATTTTTTGGCGGTTGGTCTGGAAATTCAAGATTATAGAGCTTAGCTAAGTGGGTGCCATCACGAAATGCATTATCTTGCCAACGCTGGGGTGCAGGGTACATCTGCGGCTGTTTGTTAAGCACTGTTCTAAAATCATAGTCAATTTTAAAACGCCGCTGAAAATCAGGCAGAACTTGGAGTAATAAATAACTGTAGGGATCGTCAATGGCCAAATAAACCGTTACGCGATGGGGTTGTGTGCTGAGTCTGCGTCGGCTTTCGGTTAGTAAACGCTTGAGGCATAAAAATGGCGTACTTAGTATGGTGTCCGCAAGGTAAGGTACTAATATGTTGGTCATTACTATTCCCAAATTTATCTTTGATCAGCCAATAGCGATAAAATAGCAATGTTGCATAGTTTAATGCGCTTATCAACATTAGTGTGTCTTAACGGCTGTATAAACAATAAGAAAAGTAAAAAATAGGAAATATTTTACTTACTATAAATAAACGACAGCATACTATATACTAAATTCAATTTTATTAGTCAGCAGGGAGTATCTACGTGAGCGTTCAGAGCCACCTAATTCAGCAAACGGTTAACGGTATATTAGAAACACTGGTCGATTTTGATGTCGAGACGCCAATAATTCTCAAGGACAATACACTCGCTAAGCGTTTAAACGTAAGTCGCACGACGATCCGTACCGCCCTAATCGAGCTTGAAAGCAAGGGCGTGATTAACATCAATGGCTCGCAAAAAAGTGTGCTGCGCGCCGCGGTTAAGGCCGATTTCATTGATACCAGCGAGGGGGTCTCATCGAAAGAAGAAATCATCGAAAAGTATTTCCTAGAGCTGATTAATCACGGTAAATTGTTGCCTGGTGACAAATTTTCAGAGTTAGAGCTGGCCAAAGGCTCTGGTTGTAACACCATTACGGTGCGTGAATTTTTGATCAAGTTCTCTCGTTTTGGTTTGATCGATAAAAAGCCGCGTTCTAAGTGGCAAATGGTCGAATTTGATGAAGAGTTCGCGATGGAGCTGGTGGAATTTAGACGCGTGTTGGAAATGAACTCGATCACTAAACTGCTTACTGTGCCAAAGGATCAACCGGTATGGCAAGAGCTTGGACAATTGTTAGATAAACATATGGATGTGTTAGGTGATGTTGAAAATCGTTACACTGAACTGAGCGAATTAGACCGTAAATTTCATTACATCGTGCAACGAGCGTCTGGAAATCGTTTTTTCATGCAGTTTTTTGATGTGGTATCACTGATTTGTCATTATCATTATCAGTGGGACAAGAGTGATGAGTTTGAGCGCAATAAAGTGGCGCTCGAGGAGCATGTTGAGATTATTACCCAACTACTGGCTCATAATACCTCGGGGGTTTTAGCCGCGATGGAGACTCATTTAAATACTGCTAAAAAAACGCTACTGGCGTCGGCACATGGCTTAGTCTAGCGCTTTTTTAAAAGGCTGGAGAAATACTCCAGCCTTTCTTTAAGGTGATTAAGGCTGCTCGGTCAGCTTAAAAATCTGTTCCATTGGCAGCCACTTCTCACCGTCTTTGGCCCACGGTAGTGCTTGCTGAAATTGCCACATTAGGGTCTCCCACTTTTGTACTTCAGGGCAGGCGGCATCGGCCTTATCTTTTGCTATTGGATCAAAAGCGTCATCCACTTCCATGATCATAAACAAGCGATTCTCAATCAGGTAAATTTCCATCTCAACAATGCCGGCATCACGAATGCTTTTGGCAACCGCGGGAAAACCGTTACCCGGCTGGTGATAATGCTTGTACTGCTCGATTAGCTCAGGATTGTTTTTTAGATCGGTGGCTAAACAATGACGGGTCGTTTTCATAATAGTTTCACTCATTCTACATCGGAAAATCGGTAAGCTGCTGATTAAAAGCGGCCTTAGAAACAATAGCGCCTTTGTGCTGAATAACGCACGCAGAGAGCTTAGAGGCAAACACGGCAGCTTGCTCTACACTTCTGCCAATCAGTCGTGCGCTGAGATAGCCACCGTTAAAGGCATCGCCGGCGGATGTGGTATCTACCACGGTTTTAACCGGATCAACATCAATATTAGTGCGCTGACCATCGACGCTGACTAACATGCCGGCGGCGCCGTCTTTAATGATGATTTCGCGAACACCTAACGATTCGAGAAAATCAGCGACATCTTTGGCATCTTTAGCCCCGTACAATACCATGTGATCATCGACCCCCGGCAGCGCAACATCGGCTAAACTAAAGGCTCGCGCATAGCTATCTCTAGTCTCATCGAGCGATTCCCATAGGGCGGGGCGATAGTTTGGGTCAAATACAATCTTGGTACCACCCGCCTTTAATTCGCTGATGTAGCGCCATAATTGCTCACGATCTTGAGCTGATAAAATCGCGATTGAGATACCAGAGAAGAAGAAAAGGTCACTGCCCGCTAATCGGTTACTGCCGCCATCTTCGCTAAGAAAACTAACCACCTGTTTAGCGGCAGAGCTGCTGCGCCAGTAGCTAAAGCTACGCTCTCCCTCATCATCAACATTTATCATGTAGAGCCCCATCTGGGCGGTCGTTGAGCGGTACAATAAACTACTATCGAGCGACTCATCATCCATCATGGCGATCATCTGCTGACTAAGACTGTCGTCACCGACCGCACTTAAAAACTGCACATTGGCGGCATCGTTAACACAGCGTTTGATATAGATGCCAGTATTAAACACATCACCAGCAAATTTCTGTCGATACAAACCGGGTTCTCCTGCATTGCCTAACTCGACCATGCACTCACCCATTAATACGATATTACTCATCATTTATTACCCGTCAAATCAATTAGAGTGTCTTTATCACATCAGCCACGGTGAAGCCGCTTAATAGTGCTGATAAGTGTTTAGCCACGTTGTCTTTGACCGCTTGGTTTGCTTTGAAGTCATCGCCAAAAATAGACTCGATACTAAAGAACCCAGCGATAATACTAGCGCTATCATCAGCGACAAGGGCGTCAATACTGGCAAATTGCTCGGCCAATGGATCGACAATTTCACGACTCTCAAGCAATGACTTGCGGATAAACTGCATCCAACAGGCGAGTGAGAAACATAGCTTATCGACACTACGATTAAGCGCAAGGTTGTCCCGAATTATTGGCAGCAGACGCATTTGAAGTTTTTGCGAGCCATCCCATGCGATTTGTGCCAACAGGTGGCGAATTTCTGGATTTAAGAAACGCTCAATAATTTCATTGGAATAAAAATCAACATCGAGTTCTTGCGGTGGCACAAATGAGCCAATCACTTCATCGTTGGCGAGTGCGCAGATGAACTTGTAGAAGCCTTTATCGCTGGTCACATCATAAACCGTTTCAAAACCAGCTAATGAACCTGCATAGGCTAGTGTTGAATGTAGGCAGTTGAGTAAGCGCAACTTGGCCTTTTCAAAGCCGTCGACATCGTTAGTAAAGACTACGCCAACTTTATCCCACGCTGGGCGTTGGCCGTTCCAGTTGTCTTCGATAACCCACTGGGTGAACTGTTCACGCTGAATTGGCCATTCATCTTGCGCGCCGATCGCCTTTGATACAGACTCAACGGTGTAGTCTTCGGTTTTTGGCGTGATGCTGTCAACCATGGCATTTGGAAAGGCAACATTATCATCAATCCACTGTGAAAATTCGCTATCTAGTACGGCTGAATAGTCAAGCACTGCGCGGCGAAGCTTGTCACCGTTGCCCGAGACATTATCACAACTTAGCACGTTAAAAGCGCCAATATTGTTGGCACGGCGTAATGCGAGCCCTTCCACGATAAAACCGATGGCACTAATTGGCTGACTCGGGTTACTGAGATCATGGGCAATGTCACTGTGCGCGACATCGAGCGCGCCATCAGCGCCCAAGCAATAACCTTTTTCGGTGATCGTTAGGGTGACTAAATGGGTGGTGGCGGCGCTCAAACGAGCCAGCACTTGTGGCGTTTGTTGACTGGCGACGAGTACTTCTTTAACCGCGCCAATAATTTGATAATTAATCTCTTTATCAAGAATCGCTAGCGTATATAGGTTATCTTGCTTGGCCAAAACGTCACGTGCGGTCGCACTGCGCAGTGAGACACCACAAATGCCCCAGTTGCCGCCTTCAAGATTCATCGCATTTTCGGTGTATACCGCCTGATGAGCGCGATGAAACGCGCCCGGGCCGAGATGCACAATACCAATTTCGGTATTTTCACGGTCGTATTTAGGGGTAATAATTGCGGGGTTATTGCCAACATTTGACACTGTTTTATTGTTTAATAGCATGCTTAATATCAACGGACTCGGTTACAGAGTCACGCCGCCTTTCCAAATTGAAATTTCTTTAAATTGATTGATCTCGTTCTTGGTTGCCTTGCCTGAGGCTATTTCAAGTAATAGATCGAAGAATTCTTGAGTACATTGATCTTGAGTCTTGTCCAGACGTAACAATTGTCCGGCATCATAATCAATCCAATGGGCTTTGCGACCCGCTAGGTTGCTGTTTGATGCAATTTTTACCGTCGGCACAGGCACGCCTAACGGGGTGCCGCGACCGGTGGTAAATAACACCATATTGGCGCCACTAGCGGCCAATGCTGTCGATGAAACCGCGTCATTGCCAGGGCCTTGGAGCAGGGTGATACCATTTTTTTGGACCGCTTTTTCGCCATACTTGATCACGTCTTGGACCGGCGCGTTGCCGCCTTTTTGAATGGCGCCAAGGGACTTATCTTCGAGCGTGGTCAAGCCACCGGCTTTATTGCCCGGCGATGGGTTTTCATACACAGGTTGTTTGTTGTCGATGAAATACTGTTTAAAACCATCCACTAGGTTAACTATCTTGTCGTAAACTTGCTCGCTAGCGGCGTTGTTCATTAATACCTGCTCAGCACCGAACATCTCGGGAGTTTCGGTCAAAATAACCGTGGCACCGTAACTCGCCATCTTTTCGGTGATCCGTCCTAACAACGGATTCGCCGTTAAGCCGCTTAAACCATCAGAGCCGCCACACTTCATGCCGACGGTGAGTTTAGATACCGGGCAGGGGATACGTTTATCACTGTCCATCTTCGCCAACAGCTTTTCGATATGCGCCATGCCTTCGGCTTCTTCATCATCTACTTCTTGGGCGTTGAAATAGGATATTCGGTCGCTAATCGCATCCGGTAAATCCTCTACTAGCGACGACAATTGATTATTCTCACAGCCGAGCCCCAAAAATAGCACCGCACCCGCATTCGGGTTTGAGGCTAAAGAGGCCAACAACTTTTTGGTTTGAGCTAAGTCATCGCCTAGCTGAGAGCAACCAAAAGGGTGAGTGACGGCAAGAAAATCATCGGCGCGATCAATATGGATGGCTTTACATTGGCGTACCAACGATTGCGCAAGGTGATTAACACACCCGACACTATTAATGATCCATAATTCATTACGAATACCCACTAAACCACTGCTGCGCGGGTAACCCATAAAGGTTGGCATGTCGCCGGACGGTGTCGCTAAGTTATGCTGCGATGGTTGATAGGCATAATTACTATCGTCACTGAGCAGGGTTTTTAGATTATGGGTATGGATCCAGTCACCGGCATGAGTATCACAGGTGGTATAGCCAATTGAGTAGCCGTATTTAAAGATCTCTTGGCCTTTGGCTAAATTAGCTAGTGCGATTTTGTGTCCACGACCAACATCTTCGTTAAGCACTACTTCAACATCATTGACATTGATGACGTAACCTTTAGGGATATCTTGCAGCGCGACAACAACGTTGTCGTCGCTATGGACTTGAATCGTGGCTCTCACGGGGACTGGTACTACACTCATACTATTATTTCTCTTAATCTTTTTAACGGCGGTTTAAACTTGGTAAAAACGACGGGCATTCTTTCCAAAAATATTATCTACTGCATTGGGTTGATGCTGATCAACATAGTCAACAAGCAGTTGTTTCACGGCGCTGTATTGCGCGGCGACTAAACAGACAGGCCAGTCGGAGCCAAACATCAAACGGTCAGCGCCAAACACATTAAACAGGGTGTCGAGATAAGGCTGAAAATCTGTCGCCGTCCAATTATCCCAATCGGCTTCGGTGACCATGCCTGAGATCTTGCAATAGCAGGTCGGATTTTTAGCTAACTCGGCCATGCCGTGTTGCCACTGTGTAAAATCTTCGCCTGTTTTTATATTTGGCTTGGCGATATGGTCAATCACCACATGCAAATTAGGCACTTTGGCTAGCATTGCTGTGGCGGCAGGCAGCTGATGAGCAAATATCAACAAGTCGTAGCGATAACCTCGCTCTGCGAGCAACGAGAGCCCCCGAATAAAATCGGGGTTTTGCATAAACGCAGGATCAGTCTCGCCCTGAATGACATGACGAAAGCCAACGATTTTTTGATGTGATGCTAACTGATCAAGCTGGGCGCCTAACGTCGGACTCATCAGATCAATCCAACCGACGACGCCTTTTATCAACGAGGTACTTTCCGCCAGACCCGAAAGCCATCGCGTTTCTTCCATCGATTGACGCGCCTGCACTACAATGCTGCCAGCAACACCATTAGCGCTAAGTGTTTGTTCCAACTCTTTCAATTGAAAGTCTTTCTTTAGAACGCCCATCGAGTCGTCGATCCAGTCGTATTCGACGGGATCAAACGCCCACAGATGATGATGTGCATCGATATGCATGTAAGACCTCGTTAGTTTATTTCAATCACTGCTTTAACCACGCCAGAGTCTGGCTTAACCCACTGCGGGAAAACCACTGGGAAATCATCAAAGTTAGTTTTGTGCGTCACCATGCAGGTAGATTTTGCGCTGCCATTGCTTAAACAAGCCACCACATGTTCGAAATCTTGTTTGGTGGCATTACGACTGCCCTTTAACGTGGTCTCACGTTTGTGGAACTCTGGATCGTTAAAGCTAATATCGGCTTTAACCACGCTAACAAATACTAAGGTACCGCCGTGTGCCAACCAACCAAACGTTGACTGCATTGCGCCGGGGTTACCGGTACAATCGATAATCACGGTCGGGAAGTCGCCATCGGTTAATTGCTCAAGTTGTGCCTTAACATCACCCTTACAATCAATCACTGCATCGATGTTTAATTCACGCTGGGCAAAGTCTAAACGGTCATTGTTAACATCGGCTAGGAAGGTTCTTGCACCGGCTACTTTAGCAAACTGAGCCGCGCCAAGACCGATAGGCCCTGCGCCTAATACCATCACTGTATCATCTTTTGATACTTCACCACGACGGACAGAGTGCGCGCCAATAGCGAGACATTCGACAACCGCAAGCTGATCAAAAGGTACTCCTTCGGTCACTACAACGTGAGAGGCAGGCAAACATAAATATTCACACATGCCGCCGTCGCGGTGCACGCCAATGACTTCGATATCGGTGCAACAGTTGGTTTTTCCGGCGCGGCATGCGATACATTTGCCACATTCGAGATAAGGGATAACGTATGCAGGTTTACCGATGGCTAAATCAACCCCTTCACCAACGGCTTCTATTTCACCAGATAGTTCATGACCAAGTACGCGTGGGTAAGTAAAGAATGGCTGATTGCCACCATACGCGTGAATATCTGTACCACAAACACCAATGGCACGGATTTTAAGTAATACTTCACCCGCCTTCGGTTGTGGCTTATCGATTGTTACTAGGTTTAGTTCGCCGGGTTGCTCACAGACGATTGACTTCATCATAATTTTAATTCCAGTTGACGCCGATAGTGTATGGCGACTTATTTAGTGTTAGAACACTAGCATTAAACTGCTGTGTACTTTCTTTATAATGTACACCTTATGGGGCTTTTTTTAAAGGGCTATTTGTATTTATTTACGGTGGCGATTACTGATAAAAACACAGGACATACCGCGCCATGCCATCAGTGGCATAGGGGGAGGGGAAGTTTTATATTCGTGGTGTCTACCCGCCGTGACGACAGGTAGACACGATTGTTTTCTAGTGCTCGATCAGCACTTGTGGTTGGCCGATTGCAGCGCTTTGATGGCTGGCTCTTATTTTTCCGGTAAATGGCTGATAGCTGTTGGCCGGATCGTTGTTGTTTAGCGGATCACCGACCATTATCTTAAGTTCGTCTAATTTGGCGGTTAAGTGCTTAATAATGACGTCGCTACCTGGCATGTTAGAAATGTCAGTCATTTCATCGGGGTCATTTTTTAAATCAAACAACACCGTTTTCTTAAGCAGCGGGTAATACACTAACTTATGGCTATCGCTACGAACCATGCGCTGAAAGTGGCGGTAGCTGCCATAGATATACTCATTTAACTGCGCTTTTTCGCCGCGCACCAATGGCATCACACTCGGGCCTTGGACAGACTCAGGAAGCTCAATACCTGCTAGTTCAGCGGTGGTAGCAAAGATGCTGTTGAGATAAAACATCCCTTTGGCTTTTTTACCAGCCGGAATGTCTTTACCAACCATAATGAATGGCGCTCTGATGCTGTGGTCATAGACACTTTGCTTGCCTGCTAAACCGTGTTTACCGACCGCAAGACCATGATCTGAGGTAAAGATAATATAAGTATTATCGGCGTATGGAGAGGCTTCAAGTTTGTCTAAAATACGGCCTATTTGATGATCAAGGTGCTCAATCATCGCGTAGTATTCACCAATAAAGGCTTTCGTTTGATCTTTAGTTCGAGGAAACGTCATTAAGGCTTCGTCGCGAATGTTGTAATCGCCTGAATCTATAAGCGGCATTGGGCGGTAGCTGGCTGGCAACTTCATTTTCTCCGCTGGATATTTATCAACATAAGACTGTGGCGATTGGCGCGGATCGTGCGGGGCTGTGAAGGCAACGTACATAAAGAATGGCTTATTGTCAGGCTTACTCGTCTTATCATCTAAATAACCAATCGCTGCGTCGGCAAATGCTTCGCTAGTATGTTGGTCTTTTTGAGATTTTTTCCACTTAACATCTTGGCTAAAGTCGGTTAGCCAAGGTTTCCACTGGCCGCCTTTACTAAGGGGGGCCATGCCGCCTTCGTGCACAGCGCTGCCGATATCAAAAGAGCGGGTCAGTGCATCGGCACCAACATGCCATTTTCCGGTCATAAAAGTCTCATAACCGGCTTTTCTAAAGGTTTCACCCATTAAAGGATGACTGGTTTTATTCGACTTTGGCGAAAAGCCAGTGAGGTGAAGATTACGCCCGGTGTTAATCATCTGGCGGCTTGGCGCGCAAACTGCGCCCGACCAAGATCCCTGATTGAACACGTGGGTGAACGCCATGCCAGAGTGGGCCAAGCGGTCAATGTTCGGGGTACTAATATTGTCATTACCCAAGGCATGGATGGTATCTATTGCCTGATCATCGGTGATGATAAGTAAGAAATTGGGTTTAGTCTCTTCTGTGGCACATGCTGAGGTCACTGCGATACTCGCAATAGCACAGGCCGTTAGAATAGACCGTGACAGCGATTTGAAGGTGGAACCAATGGTGTTGTATTTACTCATATTCGACTCTAAGTTTTGTTTATTATATGTAAACTTCATTGCGTGGGTAGCGCTTACTAGCAGAAGAAGCGGCATTGAGGCTATCACCGCCGCTTCTTTAATATTTTATTTATCCTAAGCTTTATGGATAAAGTGAGCACGGTAGCCATAGATGGCGATAACGACAAAACAAAGCAATGGTAAGATGAACGATGTCTGGACAGAAGGGATATCGCCAATCAGTGAAGCGCCATCGATTAGACTACCTTGTAACGGTGGCATCAATGCGCCGCCAACAATAGCCATCACTAAACCGGCCGACGCAAGACTTGCATCATTACCCGTGTTCTTAAGTGCAATACCATAGATAGTAGGAAACATTAGTGACATGCATGCAGATGTTGCGACTAGGCAGTATAAACCGACCATACCGCCAATGAAAATGGTGCCAAATGATAGGGTTAACGCGCCCGCTGCAAGTAATAACAGCAATTGCCCCGGGCGGATCTTACCCAGCATAAAGGTGCAAATAAAGCGGCTCGCTAAAAATATGCCCATCGCGACCATATTATATTGTTGCGCCTCGGCCGCCGTTAAACCAACAGATGTCATGCCGTAGTGAATAATAAAGGTCCACGACATTATTTGCGCGCCAACATAAAATGCCTGCGCTATTACGCCTTCGCGATAAACAGCACTGGAAATTAACCTTACGAAGGTTTGTTTGAGTACGTTAAGCGTAAGGGGCTCGTCATGGGTAATGGTGTCGGGTAATTTTGCAAACAAAAACAGGCCAAACATAATTGCGACCACAACAGCAATAGCAATATAGGGTCCGCGTACGGTTATAAGGTCGGCGGCCTGCATTGCTTGGTGAGCTACCTGATCTGATTGTGCAAACTCGCTTAATGCCTGAGTGAGCTTGCCATCTACCACTGATGGCAACAGATCGTTGTACTCAGGATGTGCGGCTTTCTCTGCGGCGCGGAACTCTTCAACTTTTAATTCGCTCAAGATGTAATTTGAAGCCACCATCATGCCGGTTAATGAGCCAATGGGGTTAAACGCCTGAGCTAAATTTAAGCGTTGAGTCGATGTCTCTGGTGAGCCCATCGATAATACGTAGGGGTTGGCGGTTGTTTCCAATAATGCCAAGCCACAGGTAATGACGCACAGCGCCAGTAGGAAATAATTAAATTGCGCGGTCATGCTCGCCGGTAAAAACAGTAATGCGCCGATGGCGTACAAGGCCAATCCTAATAAGATACCTGATTTGTATGAAAAGCGGCGAATAAAGATTGCCGCTGGAATCGCCATGATGCCGTAGCCAAGATAGAAGGCAAACTGCACCATGCTGCTTTGAGCATTGGTGATCAGGAATATATCCTTAAACGCTTTAACTAAGGGGTTGGTTACGTCATTGGCAAATCCCCAAAGCGGGAAGAGGGCGGCAACCATAATGAATGGCAGGATATATTCCTTGGCCAAAATAGCTGGTTTGGTATTGCTGGTCGGAGCAGCACTATTTGATTTTATTGTTGTTTGCATAATTTATTCCGTCAATTTCAGGCGCTGATTAATCGCTAATCGGGTGCTAATAGCATTAACTATTTGGCTGAACACTTCTAAGTTGTTGATAAGTAGTTTTTGTTTGAGCGTTAGGTATCAAAACCGATGAAGTGTCTTTTATTAATAGTTAACATTTACGTAACACTAAACTCTAAGCGTTGCTATGTCAACGAATAATACGCAAACCTATATCAACAGGGCCTCGCGATACATCACTAAAACCTCCACCTAGCACATTTTACAGATAATAAGTCTTGTGCACTATTCTCACGCTAAACTTATCATTATCAGTGAGACTAACGAGGGTAATAGACGGCCAGTGTATTATTATGAATATAATGTCGTTAATTGCGCTGCACCCGGTGTTTGGTCTGCTCGATATTGATTAGACACGTAATGGTGTACAAAAAATGTGTGTTTATTCTTTACAAAGGTCATTATGTGGTTTACATTTCTTTACATTGTTAAGAAATGCTTAATTTAGTGTCACCGGCTGGATAATTAATATTCGGTAACACTAAATTGCACCATGGTTGGGATTTTTAGTTGCGGCTGATGTGAGCTAGTTATTAGATTGAGGCAGTCACTATCCTTATTAATCTCGACATAAAATATATAATAATAAGTCAGAGGAAAAACATGAACTTCCCACACAAAAAAACACCGATAGCAACCTATGTTTGTTTAGCAATGTCACTCTCTTTAAGCAATTCGGCGCTAGCAGCCGATGAGGCCAGTAGCAAGAAAGCCGACTTAAAAGATGTTGAAACGATACAAGTAACTGGCGTTCGATCCAGTTTAACCAGTGCGCTAGCAGCGAAACGCAGTTCAGATGCTATTTCAGATTCTATTATTGCCGAAGAAATCGGTAAATCCTCTGATGAAAACATTGCCCAAGCACTATCACGTATCTCCGGTGTTTCGTTAGATCGAAGTGGCGGCGACAATCAAACAATTACGGTACGGGGGGTTCAAGCATCACTCAACGATATTAAGTTAAACGGTATCTCAATGTCGAGTAACACGGACAACCAGGCGGTTGATCTAAGTCTATTTTCAGCAGATATCCTAAGCCGTATCGATGTGGTCAAGTCACCGAGTGCTAATCAGGAAGAAGGCTCGTTAGGCGCGTCAATTAACTTGCAAACGCGTGCGCCACTATCGGCTAACAAAAATACTAATGTCGCAACAGTTGAAGCTCGTTATAATGACGTGAGAGGCGACACCACCCCGCGTTTTTCTTATACCGGTATTTATCAGTTTAGCGATAAAGTTGGCATTGCAGGTTCGTTGTTTTACGACAAAAAAAATGTTCGTAAAGAAGAATTCAATATATTTGATGCAAGCCTAAGAAAGTTTGACAATAATCCTAGCAAGCCTGCTGCTAAGCGCACTAGAGTATATAATACAGATGGCGACGAGCTGATGGGTGTAACCTATGCGGTCGCTCCTGATTTTCATCTGGCGCGGATGAATCTTGATGATAAGCTAAAAACCGGTGGCACGGTGACGCTCCAGTATCAACCGACCGACGATACCGACATTAGGTTTGATGCATCTTTTTCTCGCCAAGAGATAGACCATAAGCAAACTCACACGCGTTTCCATAATATGCACCTAACCCCTTCTGAAGTTATTGTTGCGCCAGGCGATGACAACACTGCCGCCAGCGTCGTTAGTATTAAGTCAGGTCGAGCGATGGGTATGATTCAATCTGGTGAGTGGTTAAATACCACGGATAATTTAGTTTTGGGTCTTCAATTTGAGCATGCACTAAATGAGTACTGGATGCTGTCTGGTCGTATCGGTCATGCTGCAACCGATCAAGCCTATACTGACGGTTATAGAATGAATTGGTTTGCTAAGACCAAAAGTGCTGTAAACGACTCATCAAGTTGGTGTGGAGTCGACTATCAAGCCGGCCCACAAGGGGATGTGTTGCCTGAATTTAATCATTGCGCAGGTTTTGATGGCAATGATCCTTCCTCTCTCGCCTTAGATCAAATCCGTTCAGACCGTCGTGAAGTCGATGACACTAAAAATAGCGTTTATTTTGATGCCAGTCGTGCATTTGATGGCGGCTTCATTACCTCTATTGAATTTGGGGTTAAATACACAGATCGTAGTAAATCGGTTAGTGCCGATGAGCTATTTTTTGGTAAAGATGTGTTTGAAAACCGAGACCCGGTTTTTGCTAGTGATATAGAAGGATCTGCTGGAAGTAGTATCACCGGCGGTGAGTTCTTAGACGGCATCGCGCCAGCGGGATTCCCAACCCAGTGGCTCTATCCTGATGTTGACGCAACCATTGCGCATATATTTCCTAATGGTTTAAGTTCTGATCTGTTTGTTGCCAACCCATTGAAAGCCTGGGCGGTTGATGAAACAACTTATGGCGCTTATGTGCAGGCTAACTATGAGTTACTTGATGGTGACCTAACTGGTAACTTTGGTATTCGCTACGCCAATACCGACGTTGAAGGGGCAGGGACCTCGGGTAACGAGTATCACAAAAAATTGAAAATGCTGGAGAAAGATGCATTTGGCCGACCGATCGACAAGGTGGGAGCTGCCATTAGCGATCAGCATGATTATGATAATTGGTTACCGAGCCTAACGCTTAACTATCAAGCTGGCGATGATTTAATTCTTCGTGCATCAGCGGCTCGTGTTATGGCACGTACTGGCCTTGATGGCCTTAATCCCGCTATCACAGTAAAAGCGAGAAATGTCGAGGAAACCCCAACAGCCAGGGGCGGCAACACGAAACTTGATGCGTTTGTGGCCGATCAATATGATCTAGCGGCGGAATGGTACTTTGAAGAGGGCGGATTGTTATCTGCTGCATTATTTTACAAAGATTTTGGTAGTTTCACCTATAAAACCACGGAAGCAATGCAGTTCGATAATCAAATCACGGGTGATTGTGTAATCGACCGAAGTGGTCTTGATAAAGCAGATAAGTACGAAATATTAGCTGGCCCTTGTGCCGATATTCCGTTTAAAAACACTGTGAACGGCGGTACAGCATTTATCAAGGGTGCAGAGATAGGTTATCAACAAAACTATGACTCGCTACCCGGCGTACTGAGTTACTTGGGATCTTCATTTAACTATACCTACGCCGACAGTGAGGCGATTGTTGACCCAACTAACTCTGCACATCCGTTTAACGGCCTACCGTTCTTAAACACTTCTAAGCACTCTGCTAACGCTACCCTGTACTGGGAAGATGAAAAGCTTAGCGTACGTTTAGCTTATGCTTATCGAACAAAGGCGCTAACAAAGACCACGAGTAAGAACAGTAGCATCGTCAGAGATGACCGAGGCACCTTAGATCTATCGGTTAACTACGCGATCACTAAAGACATCAAGCTTACCTTTAGCGCATCTAACCTAACCAATAGCTATGATCGACTTATCAATGTTGTCACCGATCCTAAGGCGACAGGACTCACTAAAGAGTTAAATGGTGATTTGAGCGATATCCCTAGCGGTCGTACAAATGCTATCTTTAATTATGGTCAAGATTACCGTTTATCGGTTAGATATAGCTTCTAAATAATTTAACCATCGTAATGGGCAGTTGATTCTGCCCATTTTTTGTCTGCAAATCCAATATTCCAACGTCGCCTCCCTATGGTGTTAAACTAACCGTAAACCGTTTACCCCCACTACTCCCTATAAATTGTATTAGCACTGTCCCAATGAGCTGTGGCTGCTGTTTTTATTAGACAAAAGATCAAGTGCTTAATTTTACTTTAGGCATTGTAAAGACCACCAATTACCCGACATTAGTTGTCTTTATAAGCGACAAGGCGTAGCTGTCTTAAAAACGCGGTGGACACGCCATTACAAATTATATTGAGGGATAATTGTGGACTGTTGTATCGCTGATGGGCAGGTAGAGCGACGTATTTGTCCATGGAGGGACATATTAGAGCAACGCAGGGAGCAGATTGCCGAGGATGCCAAAGCCGGGACGGCGGTACTTAGAGTTTGTCTGGAACCTGGAACCTGGAACCTGGAACAAAAAGTCTGACCGTTCATCCTCGGCTCGGGCATCTCGATAACTGCTCCCTGCGTTATCCTAATGCGCACATCCTTGTGCGAACATGCTTCGCTCTAACGACTACATCTATGTAGTAATGAACATCGCCGCTCTTTGCCATTGCTGCCATGGATGGCAGTACTTAGATTTTGCCGGGAGCATAAAATCTGTGCTGCCATGGATGGCAGTACTTAGATTTTGCCGGGAGCATAAAATCTGTGCACACGTGGATGTGTGTACTTAGATTTTGTCTGGAGCATAAAATCTGCCTTGGCACCGCGGCATTGCCGCCAGGGACGGCAGTACTTAGAGTTTGTCTGGAACCTGGAAGAAAGAGTCTGACCGTTCATCCTCGGCTCGGGCTCCCTGCTTCGCTCTAACGACTACATCCATGTAGTAGTGAACATCGCCGCTCTTTGCCATCCTTGGCACCGCGGCATTGCCGCCAGGGACGGCGGTACTTAGAGTTTGTCTGGAACCAAAACTCTGACCGTTCATCCTGAACATAAAAAAGGGAGTCTCTTGAGACTCCCTTTTTACTAGTAATCGGTTCAGTTTAGCGGCAAAGCTGAAGATAGTATTTCGCCTTGCCGCACAATTGGTCGATTTTAATGCGCAGTGCTATTACGCCTTCCGGCGGCGTAGAGACACTAAACCGAGCAGTGTCATGAGACCTATCGACAATGATCCGGCTAGGCTTTCTTCTTCTTCGGCTTCAATGGTTATTGTCATCTTGGCTGTCGATGTCGCGCCGCTTGCATTGGTCACACTCACCGTTATGTCAAATTGACCAATATCGGCATGAAGAGGCGTACCAGAGAGTTCGCCCAAAGGGCTTAGCTTTAGCCAATAAGGACCGTTGAGCTTGCTATAGGTAATAACATTGCCCTGCGTATCTGTTGCTTGAACGGCAATATTTGCACTGTAAGCAACGTTTTGAAACGCACTGTCGAGTGTGATTACCTCTGTCTTGAATATTGGCGCTACGTTGACGGCTAAAGACATTGTCTCTTGTGCGACTCCACCTTTAGAATCAGAAACACTAACGGTAATGATATTACTGCTTTTAGCACTTTGGCCAGGTGTACCGCTTAGTTCACCGCCGGAGCTAATCGTTAACCAATCAGGGCCGTTTACTTTGGTAAAGGTTAGGGTATCACCGCCCGCATCGTTGGCTTGAGCGGCGATGTTTGCAGTGTAAGCAACACTGACGCTGGCATCGGCTAATACAATATTTTGTGCCAGCGTTGGGGCTTGATTAAACTCAGCCAACAGACCCGGATCCTCGACTCGACCATTTTCCAGACCATCGGCATCATATATTCCGCCATCAACAATTTGTAGCTCAATGCAATTGGCACCAGCGGTTAGACCATCGGTATATAGCTCAGATAATGGGGCTGGGCAGCTACCTTGTGCATCTTTAGCAGCCGATGAAATACTGTTATCACTGTCGCTAACAAACGTGGTCCAACCGTTTTCTTGAGTGTACTTACGATATTTAGTTTGCTCAGTAATAACCATGCCATCTGCTAATGGATAGACGACTGACGCTACGCCGCCGTGATTTAAACCACTGACGGTGAAGTTTATTAGCGTGGCACCCTTAATGGCAGCGTAGCCTTCATCGGTTGTATTGTTTAATGGCGTACCACTATCATCGGTAGTGTATTGAACTAGTTCCTCTGGGGTAAGCGTGGCCGAACTGGCCAATATTCCCCTAGCGGCAGCAGCAATAGTCCCTAGCGATAATTCTAGCGTGTTGAGGGTTTGCAATGGTTGCTGATTAAGGCCAATTGGTAGTTGGCTTCTATCATCGCTATTATCGAGATAATCAACAATGCCATCGCCATCGCTATCAAGGTAGCCTTCGTCGAGGTCTTTTTTGCCATCGTTATCGCTGTCTGACTCTGCTGACAACGGTGGTAGCGATGGAGCGACGATAACGCCGACGCCCAGTGAACTCGATAAGCTCTCTGGCGTATTATTTTCAAGTGCTTGGACATTGATAGTGTAAGGTCCACTTAGCGCTGCGGGATCAAATGTGAATGATTCACCGCTAGCTGAAAATGCGTTTTCACTGATGCCCCAGTCGACATCGTGTAAGTCTTTGTCATTGATATCCCGGATATTGGCGGTAACAGTAACAAGGCCTCCAGTGGCATCGATATAGGTAATCGCATGATGTGATTTAGCGTCAATATTACTTAATGTCTGACCACCCTGACTAAAGGTTAAACCAACGATTGGCGCCGTATTTCCTGCGACTACCGTTAGTGTAACCGATGGTGATGATGGCAATTGAGCGTTGTCGGCATTGGTTAACGTTAGCGTCGCTGATTCATTGGCCTGAGCACTAGAGATAATAGCGACATCGAGAGTCTTAGGCTTAGCATCTTCAAACACTAACTGGCCGGTTTGGTTCACCGCTGCGCTGCCGCTCACACTATAGTCAATATCGACAGGGTAAACTGCTGCCGGGCCCGACAGAGACACGGTCACGGTGGTGTCCTTGCCTGGGGCAACTGACGCATCTTGGCTTATTGTTAGGAACGGTTTTATATGCACGGTCACGTCTTTACTGGCGCTGTTACCGGCCGCGTCTGTTGCCGTCATGGTAATAGTATGTGCACCTGAGACAAGTGCCGTATTACCACCACTGATACCGTCTATCGCTGAGATCTGCGCAGTTATTTCGCCATCGATATCGTCAATTGCTTTGACCGACATTTTAGTGTTGATATCAGTTAACGGGCCACTTGCATCAATGGCTATGGTGGCTGTGTCGCTAAACACTGGCGCGTTCGAGTCCGAAGAGGCCACCGCTTTGGTCTTGATAGTAAGGGTAGGGATCACGCCGGCATTTTTCGTTTGCCATTTAATACTGCGTGCATCCTTATCCTTCATGTTCACGCCAAAGGTATAGAGACCGTTACCAGCAATGCCTTTGGTGACATCAAATTCAACCGTTGCTAAAGGGGCGATGTTTGTTGCGCTAGCTAGTGTCGCCCCCCAAACTAAGTGATCATCTGTGTCCGCATTTAGTTTCGCTTCATCCCAATCACCCGTTACGCTAGCAATATAGGTATCGGGAATGGTTACCTTGTTTTTCGCCGCCACCATGGTTAACGTGGCAGACTCAACAACTTCACCAGCCGGAATATCGGTGATATTAAATTGAATAAAGGCTCTCATCTTGTTGGTATCGATGCGGAGTACGCCAGTCGCGCCGTTAATTTGAGTTTTGTTTGTATCGTTAGTCCAAGTATCTTGAACCGTTTCTATCGGGGTTAATTGGGTGGCGATTGAACCGTGGCTGAAACTGGCTAGTATGGACGCTGCTACTAGAGATTTGCAATATTTAGGACTTATCATTTTATTATACCTTGTCAATTATGCGCACAGACCCCAATGTCTAACTAGATGTCTGGTGTGTCTTTTGTAAATAAACGCCAGGTAGGGTATGTGTAACACACACCCATGTCAATGGCTTGTTCTCGTTATGTTGTTAAAATGTTAAATTTTGTGTTGGTGGTTTGGTTGGGTTAGCTAAATTGTGATCTATTTGGTTGGGTATTACCTTTAAAAGCCAGTAGGGTGATGGCCATATTTTGCGGCGTTCACCCTGCTGTTGCTTGCATCCTTATTAGTGCTGTTCTCTTCGCCAAATAAACATCGCTAATACCAACAACAGATAAAAGTTAAAACTGCCACTGGCAACGCTTTCCTGGATGGTCGGTTTCTCAGGTTTTTGCGGTATAGGTTTAATATCAGCAACGACAATAATGACCTCGGCACTCACCGATAAGCTACTGTCAGAAACTGTTAGCCTGAAGGTAAACTGTTGCTGGCGGGTAACTTGTGGCGCCGTAAAACTTAGCTGTGGTGTTGTGTCGTCGGAAAGGATGATGGCTGTCTCGCTGTCCACGATTATTTGCTGCCAGTAATAAGTCAGCGGGTCCCCGTCACTATCGCTAGCTTGAGACTCAATAACGACTTGGCTGTTTTCATCGAATTTGACCGATTGTGCGCTAAGTTCTAACGTGGGAACATTATTGACGGTAGGGCTCTCTTCGTTGCTTTCGTCGTTATTATCATCGGTTGCCCCAGACTCGCCTGCGGTGACAAAGCGCCAAATATCACCAGTGACCGCATCTCCCGACGCCATCATTGCATCTACGCGCCAATAATAAGTGGTGCCGGCATCTAAACTATCAAGCGCAACAATGTTATGAACCGTTTGTGTCTTTAGCGATAGCGATGCTGTTGATGTGCCAAAGTATACTTTATGAGCAATGGCGTTATACGCAGGACGCCATATCAAATCAGCGGTCAGTGTTGCATCTGCAGTATCGAGTGCCGGTATTGGATGAGATGGCTTGACTAAGCGTCGACCTGGTATCCAATATTGTGGGTCTTGCGGTCGATAAGCACCTGTATATGAAAATGCATCCCCTTGTAATTGAGTGAGGTAACTATCAGTTATTTCATCGCCATCGACCAACGCAGACGATGCGATTGGCCTAAAGTCATGGCTATTTACATCCTTTAGCTGACTGACCAAAGACACAGCCTGCTTAATGCCATTGAAGTTCGCGCCAAAATCAACCCAACTAGGAATTGGATCTATCGAGGCACGTTGGCTCGAAATTGTTTCGGCAGCATTATTGATGATCCTCGAACCATTATTGCCACCACCTTTTATCCCTCCCACATTTGAATCATCCAAAATAATGAGATCGGTGCGCTTAGGATCTAAGGTGTGAAAAACCGTATTGTGGTAAACACGCTGATCTTCTCCCTTAATCATCATGCCATTAGCGTTCCAAATAACATTATGGTGGGCAATGGCTTCGCTGCCATAGCGCGCGGCGGGAATGGGGGCATCAAAGCGCAGGCCATACTTGTTTGAGTCATGGAGCCAGTTATAACGCAAAATCGAGCCTCGTTGTGCTGCGATGCGCAATTGGATGATTGCGCCATCATTTTGCGCGAAACCAGTGTGCGAGATCTCATTGTATTCAGCCGTGATGACACCGCCATCGGGGCCGGTATATTTACCGCTGCCAACGGGAGAAGCCCCTTTAGTCGCTAGTGTTTCGGAGGTTCCGGCCGTTTCAACGGTGTTATAACGAAAGAGAGAGTAGTTGCCATCCAATACTAGCGATGAGCTCGGCGCATAGGTTTCGGTCGCCGCCCAATCAATATTTTTAAAATAACAGTTTTCGATGATAGAGCCGTTGCCGCGCATTATTAGCCCCTGGCCATCAACGTTCTTTACCGAAACATTGCGAAGCGTGTTGTTACTGCGATAGGCCAAATCTTTGATATTTGATGAGATCAATAGTATTTCAGGTTTTTTAGCCACTTGCCCTAATGCACGGCGTGAAGAACCGCCGAATTCAAAATTACTGTTCTCTAGGGTGAAGTTGTCACAGTTAGCACACTTTAAGGTCGATGAGAAAAAATTGATGTCTTTTACCGTGACATGCTGCCAGCCACTAACGTTAATCCCATAGGGTTGGTGCTTTCCTCGATAGATGCCGCTTGGCGCGCCTGTTGAAGAATAAATGTAGGCAGTTTTTGTTACAGCATCAAAATACCATTCGTCATCATTGTCTAGCAGTTCAAGTTTATTTTGCACAAAATAATAAAAATGCTGCTGACTTTTCCAGATAGTCGGCGTCGCGCCATATTCAAAGCGTCTGTTGCCCGCGCCATGAGCGGTAATTTTCCTGGTCCAACTATTAAAGCTGCCGACGTTAGCGACCACAATGGCTCCGGTAAGATCGATAGTGTTAATGTTACTGTCGTCAACGAGTGAGTCATCAACCATTGCTCCGATTACGTTCCCCGTTTTATTTGCATGGGCCCAGCTCTCGCGGCTATAAACAGACTCGATATCGACAGTTTTTTCACCGAACCTTGCATTGGGCCAACGGGCATTCATTTTTTGCTGCCATTGGTTACCGTCTTTTTCAAATAATTGCCAAATATCTTTGCCGACATGTTGACTGTAAATGTTTTTACCCTGTGACTGCCAAGCGCCGGTTAACATGATCGACCCGTCAAAAGTAACGCGTTCACCATCATATGCAGCTATTGTGATAGGGGTTGCTAGGGTTCCCTTAATTGAGATTTTTTCCAGCACTTCGTCATAATTACCGCCGCGTAGCAGCACCGTATAGGCACTTCTGAGAGATTTACTTACACCGCTATTATAGGATTTTTCCGCGTATTTAAGGGCATATTTAATTGTTTGGAACGGTTTGTTCATTGAACCATCTCGCGCTAGCGCGGTGCTATCTAAGCCGTTCAGTGGGTCAACAAATACTTCTTGAGTAGCGCTTGCTTTGCTCAGACTCGAGAAAAGGCTCAGGCAAGTGATTAGGTAACAGTAGGTTATAAAGCGTAGATGGTTCTTATTCATTATTTTGTCTTACCTCATTTTGGTAATACATTCACATCCATTTAAAGTATATTGACATCGGTGTTTAAATTTTATAAAACGCACTATATAGATTGGGAGAATATTGTTCAATAAAAATTATTTCACCGCTAGTTATATCTTATGAATTCAAATCTGTGATGGTGCGTATATTCAATGTTGATGATGTGTGATAGTCGATGCTAAAGAATATAGGTGTTTATTCTTTACAAAGTTCACTTAATGTTTTAAATTTGATCTCGAAAGTACATTACTGTCTGATCAATAATTGCTGGCAGTAGCAGTCCTCCTCCTCAAGAAATATGGTACTTAAGCAATGGAAAAAAACATTAAATTAACTAATAATAGATATCTAAAAGAGCTCGTTAGTTTAGTTTTATTTACGCTAGCGCTCATTGTACTCAATGGTTGCGCAGACCAACAAACCGCCACTAAAAAACCATTAAACGTGCTGTTTATATTAACCGATGATCAGGCACCAGACACTGTGGCTGCATTTGGCAACACAGATATTCGCACCCCCAATATGGATAGCTTGGCGCAAGAGGGCCTGCGATTCACGCATGTCTTTAATCAGGGCGCGTGGTCTGGCGCCGTTTGTCAGCCAAGCCGACAGATGATTAATACCGGCCGTCATCTCTACAACACAGGTTTAGATGCGCGCGGCACGAATGATCCTAAGTTTGCAGCCAAGCATCAGAGTTTTGGCGAAACTTTTAAGCTCGCGGGTTACGATACCTTTCAAACGGGCAAGTGGCATTTACCACAAGAGCTGTGGCGTCGTAGTTTTAGCCATGGCAAGGCGATTCATGAAGATGGCATGTCAAGGCATGAGAAGGGCGGCCACTGGGATGCCAATTTTACCGATTTTGATGCCAGTAAAGTTGGCGACGCGGCGTTTACCCACTATAAAGGCGGCAAACATACCAGCGAAGTGATTGCCGATGCAGCCGTCGATTTTCTTAGTCAGCGCAAAGACAACGACAAGCCATTTATGATGTATGTCGGATTTTTAGCGCCGCACGATCCGCTGCATGCGCCCGACGAATATCTCGCGCGCTATCCGGTTGATAAAATGAAACTACCGAAGAATTTCAAGCGCTTTCACCCCTTTGATCAAGGTGATTATTACTTGCGTGATGAAGTACTCGCCGGATTCCCACGCGGGCTTAAAGAAATAAAAGACAAGATTAGCAAATATTACGCGATGATCGAGTACACCGATGCGCAAATTGGCCGGATCTTGGCACAGCTTGAAGCAAGTGGCCAACTGGACAATACACTGATCATTTTCACCGCCGACCATGGATTAGCCATGGGACGTCATGGCTTGATGGGTAAGCAAAACCTCTATGATCATAGTGTGCGCGCGCCCTTTATTATTAAAGGACCGAGCATTCCTAAAGGTAAAGAGGCAATGGGAATGTTTTACCTAAACAGCGTCTACCCTACGGCGGTAGAGCTTGCTGGATTGACGATACCAGATAGTGTCGAAGCGCCGAGTGTCGTGCCGCTCATTCGCGGTGAAAAAGATGTTGCCTATGACACTATTTACGGCGCATATCGTCATTTCCAGCGGATGATCCGCAGTGAAGATTATAAGATGATCTATTATCCATTGATTAAGCGCACTCAGCTATTTGACATGAAAGCCGATCCACTTGAAATGAACGACCTTAGTGGCAAGCCACAGCACGCCAAGCGTATTAAAAATATGATGGCACAACTCGAAGACTGGAAGCCTGTCGTGGGGGATCCCCTCGATAATAATGCACCCGAAGCAAGCTACGATGCATTCCTTAAGCTGACTTGGGATTAAACAGATGAATCTTACTAACATCAAACAACATATTAACAGTGGCATTAAGCTGTCACTACTGTGTAGCGCGGTTATTTCAGTCGATGTGATGGCCAAACAACCGAACATCGTATTTATCATGGCCGATGACCATGCCGCCAATGCTATTTCGAGTTATCAGGGCCGATTATCAAGTGTCTTTAAGACGCCCAATATCGACCGGCTTGCAACCGATGGCGTACGGTTTAATGGCATGTATGCCAGCAATGCGATATGTACGCCGAGTCGCGCGTCGATCTTAACTGGACAATATAGCCATACCAATGGGGTTAAAACATTAGGTGATAAGCTACATCGCGATAAAGACAACCTGGCCAAGCGATTACAAGGGGCTGGCTATCAAACGGCGGTCGTTGGCAAGTGGCATTTGAAAACCCAGCCCTCGGGTTTTGATTACTATAATGTATTGCCGAATCAGGGTAAGTATTTTGATCCGAAATTTAAAGAGAGTGGCCAAGCGTGGCAAGATGGCCGCAAGGGCGGCGAGGTGCATTTAGGTTATGTGACCGATGTGACGACCGATGTTAGTATCAACTGGCTTAAACAACGCGATCAAGACAGACCATTCATGCTGATGATCAATCATAAAGCGCCTCATGGCCCGTGGCAGCCAGCCAAGCGTCACCAAGAGTTGTTTAAGGACGTTAAAATACCTGAGCCGGCAAGTTTGTATACCCGTGGTAAACATGGCCCAACTGATGCTGTGATTATTGATGGTAAAAAGGGTCAGCAGTTTGGCTCGTCCGTATCACGGCGCATGGAAGGGCGCGGTTTGGTTACGCGGATGCTAATGGATGATTGGCCAACGGGCAAGTTAGAGCTCGACAGCTACGACTGGAACACCGTGGTATCAGCGGCTTATCAAAAATATCTTAAAGATTATTTACGCACCATAGTCGCGGTTGATGAAAATGTTGGCCGAGTATTAGATTATCTCGATGCCAATGGTTTGACCGACGATACCATCGTTATTTATACCTCAGATCAGGGCATGATGCTGGGTGAACATGACTATTACGATAAACGTTGGATCTACGAAGAATCGATACAGATGCCATTTTTGGTACGTTTCCCTAAGGGCTCAGCCGCTGGAAAGATCAGCGATGAGTTATTCTCAAACGTCGATATTGCGCCAACGCTGCTTGAGCTTGCCGGAGTACAGACTCCTGCGTCTATGCAAGGAAAAAGTTTTGCGGCGGCGCTAGCTGATCCTGAGCATGCTAAAGGGCGTGATGCAGTCTACTATCGTTATTGGTTGCACATGACTCATCATACGGTGCCGGCGCATTATGGCATTAGAACCAAAACCCACAAGCTGGCATTTTTCTATGGTTTGCCATTAGATGCTAATGGCGCGATGCCAGCGGCTACGCCGCCATATTGGGAGCTGTATGATTTGGCCAATGATCCCAAGGAGATGACTAACATCTATCCGGATCAGCAGCACAGCAAGCTTAAAAATAAACTTAAGCAGCAGCTTATTGAGTTAAAAAAGCAGGTCGGCGATACCGATGAGATGTATCCGGTGTTGATGGCGCTTAAGAAAGCTCATTGGCAGCAGTGATCTAAGTTGTGACATAACGATGCGTGGTAGCGCATCGTTATGCTAGACGCTAATCGATAGCGAATTTGTAATATTTTCAGGAAGACTGATGAAGTATAAATTGTTTTACCTTGTACTGGCCGGTGTATTAAGCCAGCCATTGATGGCCAAAGATTATTATGTTGCCGTCGATGGCAATGATAAAAACCAAGGCAGCCTCGACAAACCATTCGCTCACATTCAGCGCGCGGTCAATAAAATGCAAGCGGGTGATACCATCTACGTGCGCGGCGGTCGGTATACCCAGCGTGTTAAAATTAGCAAGCGTAGTGGCAGTGCCGATAAGCCGTTCACCATCAGCGCTTATCAAGATGAGCACGTGGTGCTCGATGGCACAACCAACATAACCACCCCTTGGGTAAAGCATCAGGGCGACATTTACAAAACCACACTCAAGCAACCTATCTGGCAATTGTTTGTCGACGGGAAAAGCATGTCCAGTGCGCGCTGGCCCAATGGTAATTGGAACGATGGTACTATTTGGGACAAAACGCAGTCGATGGCGTGGCCAGAGAAAGGTCAGCTTGGGACCTATTACAATGAGCAACTCACTGCGATCGACTTTGATCTAAGCGGTGCCATTATCGTGGTTAATTCCGGGTCATTTAAGACTTATCAGTCGAGAGTTACTGCTCATCAAGCGGGCAGCGATCATTTTTCTTACAATACTAAGGGCGTCAAATCTCACTTTAGTTTCAAGAATAAAGTGAGTCATCACGGCTACTTTCTCGAAGGCAAACTTGGCCTGCTCGATACCGAACAAGAGTGGTATTTTAACCCGACAACAAAAGAGTTATATCTGTGGGCAGAGGGCGGGGTTAATCCCAGAACTCTCGATATACGTGGCAAGGTCAGCTCGTACGCCTTAACGGTTATTCGTTCTAAGCATATCAAAATAACGGGTATCGACTTCTTTGGCACGACCTTTAAAGTCGACAAAAGCGCTCATGTCACTATTGAGGATGTTAAATTAGATTACCCGAGCTATTCCAAACGGATGCTGGGCGATCTGTCGCGTATCGATGTCACCAGAATGGTGGTCAAGAAAGAATTCGATGGCGCGTATAATACGCTGCGCAATTGTACTATCGCCTATACCGATGGCCCCGCGATAGAAATGAGCGGACTGGGTAATCGCATCGAAAACTGCAACATTCACGATATTGATTACAGTTGTACCTTTAAAGGGGGTTACACCTTTAATATGGTCAACTCCCCGGAACTAGTATTTAGGCGCAATACCGTGCATACCACCGGATGCTCTGAGCAATTTAAGGCCGGCGTGCGCAATATTGTCGAGCTTAACGATCTATCCCGTTCTGGTTATTTACAAAACGATGGCTCAATGATCCAGTTGAGTGTTAAACAACAGCCCGGCGGTGTGGTGCGTTATAACTGGGTTCATGACTCGGTTAAGCAGGGGATCCGTTTTGACAACATGAACTTACCTAACTCGCCTTACGGCACCAATGGTCAAGTCCTTAATAACGTGGCGTGGAATACCGACAGAATTTACTTTAAAGGGGATAAGCACTTTATCTTTAATAACTTGAGTTTTGACAATAAAAGAAATGATCTGATCATTAGCAGCAACGCCGCGATTCAGGGTCATAACCATGACACCATCACGCGTAATAATATCAGTAACAAATTCTCCGGTCACCGCACCAAACCAGCTAAAAGTCACCCGGTGCCGGGCATCGTTGATCACAACTGGGATGGGGTTACACTAGGACTCGATGTTCGCACGCAGCTTAGAGACCCTGACAACTTAGACTTTAGGCCGCTGGCTGGATCTAGCGTCGTTGACGGCGGCGCGATAATTAAAGGTAAGCTCACTCACTTTCTCGGCAAAGCACCTGATATTGGGCCCTATGAGTTTGGCGCACAGGATTACTGGATCCCCGGTCATCAAGCGCCTAATGCCTCTAGACCTGTACCTCCGCGCGCAGCGACTAAGGTAAAGAAAGACGCCGATTTAATGTGGCTCAACGGTTATCAGGCAAGCTCTCATGATGTTTATTTTGGCTTAGCGAAAGAACTAGTAGCAGACGCGCACAAGCTATCATCACTATATCAGGGCAATTATAGCCACAATATCTTTAGTCCTGTGGCACTGACACCGGGCCAAACATACTTCTGGCGAGTCGATGCCATAAAGAATAATCAGGTGATTAAAGGACAGGTTTGGACATTTACCGTCGATTCCGCGCAAGGTAGCGCCATTAGTTCAAAGCAAAAGCAGTTCAAAGAAAAGTAGTGCAAACAAAAGCAACGCAAAATAATTTAAAAAGTAGCATAGAATAATAGGGTTGGAGAAAGTATGAAAATTAATATAATCGCGCAGCGAGCAATGTTTATCGCAACGTGCGCTGCCACAGGACTGGTGGGTTGTAATCAACAACCTGTCGCAGAACACGCATTAGCAGCACAAACGGCAGCGCAGCAACAGGCATCGTTAGCGTTCTATGTGGCGCCACAGAGTCAATCGGCAAACTTAGGCAGTAAGAGTGCGCCCTTTACTAGCCTTGCAGCGGCACGAGATGCGATTCGCGCATTGACCACTGAGCAACGCGCCCAAGATATTACCGTGTGGTTACGCGGCGGTACCTATACGTTATCAGAAACCTTGGTGTTAAGCCGTCAAGATGGCGGTGTCGGCGAATCGATGGTTAACTACCGTGCATACCCAAATGAAACGCCGATTATCTCAAGTGGTAAGCAAGTCACTGGCTGGAGTAAGGTACAAACTCCCGTCGAAGGACTTCCACCGATTGCTCAAGGCAAGGTGTGGGTTGCCGATGTCACGCGTGAAGAATTTGGTCGCTTTACCACACTATTTACCGGTGATAAGCGTTTACCTCGCGCCAAAAGTGCGCGCTTTGATGGCGAGATACCAACAGGGTATGAGATCGCCGATTCACGTAATGTGATGCACAAAAAAGATCGTCATCTACTCAAGGAAATTAAGTACCTTGAAGGCGCGCCTATCCGTCAATGGACTAATGTTGACGACATCGAAGTGTTTTTTAACCCAGTACCTTGGGCGTTAAATTTTCTGCCACTGGATAAAATTGACACAAAATCACGCACCCTAACGCTAAAGTATGAAGCAAACGCGCCAGCATTCTCGCAAGACAGCCCATGGGCTTGGATTGAAAACGCGGTTGATTTTATCGACGAAGCGGGTGAGTGGGCACATAACAGTGAAACAGGTAAGTTGTATTACTGGCCACATGACAACGCTAAGCCGTCAGACATTACGATTCCCCAGCTTAAGGAATTAGTCCGTGTCGAAGGTGAGATTGACTATGACGCGCCAGCGGATAAGCCCGTTAAAAATATTAGTTTTGACGGCTTAACCTTCACTCAGGCAAAGCGTTCAACGTGGTATGAAGGCCGTAAAGGTTGGGGTATTCAGCACGACTGGGATACGTTTGATACCGGCAATGCGATGCTGCGCTTCCGCGGCGCTGAAAATATGTCGGTGACTAATAGCCACTTTACCAATTCGGCAGGTTCGGCGATCCGTCTCGACTTACACGCGCAAAACATCACCATTGAAAATAACCTAATCGATTACGTAGGTCACATGGGCGTGCTACTTGCTGGTTATGGTCCGGGCACCAAAGATGTTAACCATCACAACACCATTTCTAACAACATCATTCACCATGTTGGCGAAATTATCTGGCACGGTCATGCAATTTTTATCTGGCAAAGTGGTGACAACGTCATTGCCAATAATTACATTCACGATGTGCCACGTAAGGCGGTTGGTGTAGCCAGTGTTCGTGTTCAAATCTTAATGAAAACCGGTGAAGATTTTGACGAGGCGGCAAAGACAATCCGCTGGAACGAAATAGATACCAACGTGACGTATAAAGAAGACACTCAGGCGCATTTTATGCCGTACCTTCACGCTAAAAATAACATCATCGAAAACAATCGCGTGACTAAAACGTTGTTGCAATTACATGATGGCGCGTCGATTAACGTCTCTGGTGCCGGTGAAGGCAACATCATTCGCCATAACTATGTTTATGATGTCGACTATATCGCTATTCGTACCGATGATTGGCAGCGTGGCACCACCACCATTAATAATATTATCCAGCGTGCGGGTACTGGTATGGTGCACAAAGATTACAACCACATCATCAATAACATATTTATTGATGTAAACGGTGAATCAATACGAATGCGCGCCTTCCCGCGTCAGTATTTTAAGCCCGGTTCAGTGATTGAGCGTAATATTTTTACCAAAGGCAGAAGACCGCCATATGGCGCCAAAAACTTATGGAATACTAAGGAATTTTTTGCCACTAAACGCGGTACCAAGAAAATTCCTTATGAGTATCAGCTTGACCACAATACCTATGCGTTTAAAGGGGCTGACAAGTTCCTTAAACCACATCAAGCCAATGGTGTTGAACAGCATTCTGTGACAACAACGCAGCAGCAGTTTAAGGATGTCGCTAATTTAGACTTCTCGTTGGTGGATGGTGCTAAGGCATTAGAAACTGGCTTTGTACCTTTTGATACGTCAATGGAATCGTTCGGCGTTTCCAAAGACTATCCGCAGCACTTGTTAAAGCTTGATCGTCGCACCCTGCAATGGGGCGGAGAGACCTTGCTACATGGTGGCGTTGAGAAAGTGCAAAAGAACAAGCACTAAGCTATTAACCAGTTGCATTATCTAGGTCAGTTATGGGGTAGATAATGTAGCGATACATCACGCGATTGGTCAGGATAAATTTGTACTGATCTGGGCTAGGCTAGGTGTCGTTCAACTATTCAAGCGCGAACTCAAAAAACCTGCACTCGTCATCGAGCGCAGGTTTTTTTAGTTGATGAATTAATCTATTTTACTCACCAGCACCAAATATTTCTGAAACAAAGGTATAACCTTGTGGGTTATCTTGTTTAAGCTGGGCCTTAGTGGTGATAGTAAATTCACCAGCGACACCGATATCATTACCAAAGCGCAATTGATATAAGTTGTATAAATAACTGCCATATTTTAGTGCGTTTTGTTCAGAAGCATGTTGATGGACCTCATCCTCATAGCCATCTTGATAAGCTTCACCCGGAGTAAACACGTTGTTTGTCGTTGCTTGATTATAAGCCGCTTTTAGCTGGTCAAATTTAACCGATAAGTTATCTTCAGTTAATAGTGAGTAATAGACAATAAGATACATCAGTTCGAGCTTAGTATTGGACAGCCCGTAATGAAGATCACTAACTATTGTCTCATCTTGATTGTCGATATTGGTGTACATCGCCTCAACGGGTAATAGCGACATGAAGTATTCGATATTAGCTTCTAACGCCTGCTCGTTTTCAACCACTAACATTTTAACGCCAGCATTAAACAAACCCTGTTTGATATCTGTATCGAGAGTTGCTACTACAGATTTAACATCGGCAACGACTCGCTCGTAAGCAGCTTGTTCAACATTATGAGAACCGTAAACGGCTAATGACTCATCAGTTTGCTCGGTGATAAACGCAAATACCTCAGCCTTTTTAGCGTCAACAGGGTTTCCAGGTTCAGGTGTTAACATTGCGCCAGTCACTTCAAAGTCACGCGGCTTATAATCACCATCAGGTAGCTTAGTGGCTAGGGCGTAACTGCCATTGGTTAGAATGTTGTAAACAGCGAGATCTTTAGCCATCACCTTGGCTTTAGTATTGAGAGACCACTCCTCACTAATTTGTGCTAGGCGTCCTTCAAATTGTTGAGCGCCAAGAATTGACGTTAATGACCAAAAGGTATACTCAGTAACCATACAGCTGTAATCGCAGCTTTCGTCATCGTAACTATACCAAGCACTATCAGGGTAAGGATTCGGAATGGTCTCAAACTGGCCACCACGCGCCACATCCATTGCGTCAGCAATTTGAGAACCGATTTTTTCACCAAAGACATCAGGATAAACAGCGGCATAACCTTCGTGGGTTATTAAATGCAGAACCTCTTCCAGAGAGGCATCAAACACCCCATTGGCCGCACCATTTGGATGAATTTCACTAACGGTTAGATCTTGCAGAGCCAATTGCTCGAATTGTTCTTCCGTTAGCGATAATTTATCTGCTAACTGCTCAAAGGCTTGCTCCATATCATCGCCATTAACCCCAATGATTAACGTCGCGTTTTTCTCAACCAATTTAGCCACAACAACTTCATTGTCGACAACGCCATCTTCATCGTTATCTAAATATTGTGCCATCACCGCAGCAGCATGTTTAATAGCGACATCTGATGAACTTGCGGTCGCACGAATTTTAACCCCGAAAACCTCGGTTGAGCGCGGAAATACAGCCGTCAGAGCAGCATCGATCTGAGCCGTTGGCATCGTAACTGCTGGCGTAGTAACTGTTGGCGCTGTAACTGTTGGTGTGGCTGTGTCATTACTGCCGCCACAGCCAGTTAACAGTGAACTTGCTAATATTACCAATGTAGTGGACCCGAGTTTCATTGTTGAATTATTCATACTATTTGATCATTAATGATAAAAAACAGTTCTTTTACGTTATTTATGCAGCAACAGCCATAAATTTGGTTCGTTTTACTGATTTGGAGTGAAAAATTTATAACCCGCTCACATATTGATCGAAAAATAAGATAGAGATGTACTATGGCGGGAACATAATAAAGTTATTGATGTCACGCTACGTTGGGACTATCTCTAGTAGTGTCTGCTGCTTAACCGTGCTAACTATGTATTCTTGGGTAACTAATAGATTTTAAAAGACATTCCGTGATTATGTATCGCTGATGGCTTTTGCGTTGGTAGTTCAATGATTAAACCCTTTTTGGATCGAGTAAATTCAAGTTCACCATAGCCAAGCATAGATACATTATTAATGCTTTGGTCATAATATTGTGAGCCCTGTTTAAGGCTTTTTATCAATACCTCGCCAGATTTGGGCCAGGTGAGCGACATCGCATATAACTGGCCGGCTTTTTGGGTAAAACGGATTTCACCATCCTTAACTTTTTTGTAGCCCCAATTCATTCGTTTCTGTTGTTGGTTTTTATTTCGTCCTCCTTTAGCTAATTTCCAGGTGGAAATGGGCCCTTCGGCTGGAATAATCCAGCGCCGTGTGCCGTAAATGGCCTCACCGTTGACTTTTAGCCACTGACCAATTTCGCGAAAGATAGCTTCCTCTTTAGGATCGATGGCACCGGATGGCATCGGAGTCAGTGATAAGAGGTAAATGCCCCCACGAGCGACCATATCCATTAATGCGTCGATATGGTAGTTAGCGTTGAGGTTATATACTTTGTTTTTAACATAAGTCCATGGGTAGCTAATAGCGCGATCAACCAAGAAATAACCGCCAACATCAGCGGGCATGTCACGACCACCCTCATAGGTTGGAATACCAACGTTTTCAGGGAAATTATAAACTTTGTTACCCGGTAATTTGTTGGCAACCACCACTTCTTTTCCTTGAGCTTTAGCATGCTCATAATAATAATCTAGTGCATCGATCACTAGGTTTTCAGGGGAATTTGGCTTAGTGCGTTCAATGCCATCAAAAAAGAAGAAATCAGGAGAGTATTTATCAATCACTTCGATGATTTTGTCGTGCCACTGCTGCGCAAAAACATCGACGGTGGTTTTGGTGCTATGGCGGCCGACAAAAAAATCCTCATACTCTGGGTTATAAATATCAAGCTGGCTTTTTTCTTGTTCAGTGAAAGTACTTTCATCAATTGATTTATGGACCAAATCCCAGGTTCTGGCATGGTGGAAACTTGCCGCTACTTTAAAATTTCTTTTGCGGGCTTGTGTCACGAACTCACCATACAAATCACGTTTAGGACCCATGTTACCAGCGTTCCAGCGACTTATTTTACTGTCCCACATTAAGAAACCATCATGGTGCACCGTGCCTAAACCACCAAATTTAGCGCCTGAGTCGATCATTAACTCAAGTAGCTCTTTGGCGTTGTAATCTTCGGCTTTAAATTGTTCGACAAACTTGGTGTAGCCGTACTCTTGAGGTGGTCCGTAATTGTCTAAATGATGTTGATATACGCCACGAGGGTTACGTTTGTCGTACATATAACGGACATAAGTATTATCAGCAAAGCCCGGAATTGAATAAACTCCCCAATGGGTATAAATACCGAATTTAGCATCGATAATCCATTCAGGAATGGTATTACTCGCTATTTTATCCCAAGCATTGCGATATTGGGGTACTGGTGTTTGATATTGCGGCCGATCAAATTGTCCTTCAAATCTTTTAAGTGCTGCTGTTTCATCTGCACCCAATGTGGCAACGTTGGTGTCAGTATAGAGCTCTTTAGGTACCCCTTTGGCATAACTCATCGATGAGCCTATTATTAGGGTGAGAAAACTAAGCGCAAATTTATTATTCATTGATTACTCCGCAGTAAATAATATTTTTCAATACATTGTCGTGATTATTATTAATAAAGACCTAACAATCTAAGTTGAAAATGGCTAAACTGCAACCAATTGTTGACGCTTTTGAATCAGCACAAGTGAGCAATAACGTTGTCAGATTGAGAAATGTAAAACAGCAGGAGTGATAAATGATAAAAATAATGATGGCCTTAATTGCATTGGTGTTGCCTAGTGTGGCAATAGCTAAGATCGAACAACCGTTACCCAACATTGTATTGATAATGGCCGACGACTTAGGCTACGGCGACACGGGATTTAACGGTAATCAAATTATTAAAACCCCTGCGCTAGATTTAATGGCACAACAAGGTGTGGTAATGACTAATTTCCACGCTGGTGGCCCAGTATGTTCACCCACTCGGGGTACCTACCTTACCGGGCGTCATTATTTTCGCTACGGCATTTATACCGCCAATGTTGGCCATTTACCCAAACAAGAAATTACCATCGCTGAGATCTTAAGAGGCAAGGGCTATAACACGGGGCATTTTGGCAAGTGGCATTTAGGTACGCTCAGTGAAACAGTGTCTGCCAAAGGGCCAAAACGCCAACCGAAAGTGAACTATTCACCGCCATCTTGGCATGGTTATGACACGTCATTTGTCACTGAATCCGCTGTCTCAACCTGGAATCCTGCGATGGGGAGTCGTGCGATAGACAACCCATTTCATTTGGATGGGGTAGCCCTTAAACCGTCCGACTCAACGCTACAAGGCGGTGCTTCTAAGGTGGTTATGGACCGGGCTTTGGCGCACATAAAACAATCGGTCAGTCAACATAAGCCGTTCTTTAGCGTGATCTGGTTTCATGCCCCACACAAGCCAGTAGTTGCTGGGCCGCAATATTTAAAAATGTATCAAGGCCATGGTAAAGCAGCCCATTATTATGGCGCGATCACCGAGATGGACGACCAAATAGGGCGCTTACGCGACACACTTAAAACACTGGGCGTTAGTGATAATACCCTGATCACCTTTACCAGCGACAATGGTCCTGAAGGCAAGAAACAAAGCCCCGCCAATGCGGGTTCCACAAAAGGGCTAAAAGGGCGTAAACGTTCGTTATATGAAGGTGGCGTGAGGGTGCCAACACTGGCTTTGTGGCCTAGTCACATTAAAGCAGGCAGCATAATCAATGAGCCAACGTCCACCTTAGATTACCTGCCAACTATCGCTCAATTGGTTGATTATCAAATGCCTGATAGTAGACCGATTGATGGCTCAAGTTTATTGCCATTGTTTGAGCAGAAGCCATTTAAGCGAACGCAGCCTATTCCATTTCGCACTAAAAAGGTTTTTGGCTTAATTGATGGTCAGTATAAATTAGTCAGACGAAATAAACCTAAGCCAAGGTTACAATTATTTGATCTTGAGAGTGACCCACAAGAACAACATGACATTTCCGCAGCTAATCCTGAGCGGGTTAGTGCAATGTATAAAACGTTTTTAAGGTTCAATCAATCGGCCAAAAATAGCCAACAAGGCGGGGATTATGCAGACGATGATTTTGTGCCTGTTGGAAAATGGCAGCGACTAAAATAGATTTTGTGCTGGTGGCAGTGGTGTAAAAAGCCGCAGGCTCAGGTATCCTTGCCAAAGGCGCAACGGGGCACAAAGCGCCTTACGGTTTATCGTGCCAATGTTGGGTTTGGGATTAGGTTTTGTATGGGTATAGCTATTTAGCTTTGTTTACGCTAATGCTTGAATAACAGCACTTGGGTTTTTGGATAGTACTGTGAGTAACACTAAAGCAGGCCCTCTAGGTGTTCTATCACCACGTTCCCAATGCCGAAGTGTACCCAAACTAATACCAAAATTTGCAGCAAATTCGGTTTGAGTCATATGTACATTTGCTCGGATGGCTTTAACATCAACTGGATCAAATCTATGAATAGTAGCTTTTTTAATATTCCCTTCACTGAAATCTACCGCTTCTGTTAACCCCTGTTTAATACTTTCAAAGATGCTACTCATTTTAACCTCCATAGTTTTTAACTAACGTTAGAGTGAATTTAGCTAATAAATTACGCTCAGCGTGGGACAAATTCGCTTTTTCATTTTTGCCAAAAAGTGAAAGCAGAAATAATGGCATGGACTCATTATGAAAGTAGTATATTACTCTCACGCCGCCACTTTTCCCTCCACCGCTTTTAGCCCACCTTAATTTTCTAATTCCACCAGTACCTTGCATAAGCTCCCCGCTTTGGGGTGTTCGGCTAAATAATTGATCAAAAGTTCAGAATCACTTTTAGAGAGGTGTTTTTGAACTTGTTTTTTATATTCGGGTAATTCAACTATCGTTTGCATAAAATAAGTATAATCCAATGGATTACTTTTGGCTAGCGTAAAGAATTAGATGGAAGTTCAATGTTTTATTAAATTTTAAAAACTCTGATTAATATTTAGGATATGGCACCACTGGATATTCTCAGGAATGTTTAATAAGCTTTCGAATTACACAAGTTTCTATCACGTAATGGGGCACATAGCGAGATAGAATTTATTGTGCCAATTTTGGATTAGGTTTTGTATTGAGAGGGAGCAGGTTGTTCTGACCCCTTTGGTTGTCTGGTTTGGTAGAGGTAGTAATAAAACATTATGATAACTATACTGCCTTCAACTTGGAATGAGAGCAGTATGGTTGGTCAATTATTCAGACTGTTATTTCAGTATATGCACTTTCTTCTTGAGATTGCTGACGGATAGCAACCGACTCTCTGTACTGTTGAGCGTCTGATGCCATCGTCCAATGCGTTTCAATGCCCATATCGACAATAGCTTGCTTGAGTTCTATTAAGCTGATATTGAAAAACTCTTTACGATGATTAACTTGGTTTACTCGGCTTCTACTAAATTTTTTATGAAGCTCTTTCTCTAGCTTTGGTGCATCTTCATGATTGATCATCGCATGGACATCAAATGTAAACGGTACTGATGCATCGCCTAACTCTTTAACTCTATCCATGGGTTCTAATCGTCGTGTCATGCCAACCTTATAAACATTTTCACCGAAGGAACCGATATTAGAAATAATGTAAACATGGCCCATACGGGTTTGCTGTGCCATCGATAGTGCACGTTTATTTTTGTCTTCAGCTAACTGTAGTTTACCTTCGAGTTCTTGTAACTGAAGCTCATAAATCTGTCGCTGCTCAGCGTTTGCAGCAGCTAGATGTTTTTCGGCCTCGGCTTTGGCTTTGTGCAATAAGCGTTCTTCCTTTTCGGCTTCCTTAATCGCTTTTTCATACTCTTTACGAGCCCGCTCTTCTTCACGAATTTGTTCTTTAATCGCTCGCTGTTCTTCGCGCTCAATAAGTTGAAGCTCTTTGGTTGAAATTGCCCATTTCAATTCATCTAAACGTGCCTCAAGATAGATCTTAGTAATAACAGCATTTCTAAACGCCTCACCGTTAATGTTCACTAAATCAAAAGCATCAAGAATTGCTTGTTGCAACTTGCCGTAGTTATCATGTTTCACTTTGGACAAAATACTATCGCACTTGCCATTAAATGCATCTGCAATAAATCGCACTGCTGTTGATTTGCGACGCTCCTCGACATAATCACACTTGGCAGCCTGGCCATTTTTAATTAGCGCTTTTGAATGGTCTCTAGCTCGCTTTAATTCCACGCCTGCATCTTTATGGCTAAAATCTTCAGCTAAATCATCAAGCAGTGAGTGACATGGAATAATGTATTCATCACCGTAACCATCAATGGTATTTCGCATAGCTTTTACAGTACGGGTATATTGGTCTGCTTTGCTTTTGGCTTCAATAGCGCCACCGGCAATGGTTCTAGCTTCTGTATGGGCAAATTCTACTATTTTATCGGCACTTTGTTTGGCGGCCTCAAGAGTTGCATCACTTTTTGCTGTTTGTTTCGAAAAGTAGTCTTTGGCATTTTGCCTATCACGCTTTGCTGCTAACACAATTTCTTCAGATTCACCCTCTGAGACTTCAATAGCGCGGTTAGCTTTTTGAACTGCATCATGAACAATCCGACCTGCTTTAGTTTGAGACAATTCAACTATCTTTTCAGCTCTTTGCATAGACGATTCAAGAATAGAGTCACTTTTGCTCTTTTGATTTTCAGAATATTCATTAGCTGCCTTTGTGACACTGTCCGCATGTTTTTTTGCTCCCAAAGCAGTAGTTTTAGACGCTTCAGTCGCTTCATTAAAAATAATGAGTGCTTCAGCTTTGGCGTCAATAATAGGATCTAAATGCTGATAAGCTTCAATTTTATTTTTTTGGGCAGCAGTTAACTCATTTAGCTCTTCTTGTTCTGAGGTTAGTGTTTTGATTTTTGACTTCTGCATAAAATATAAAGGCAATAAAACGATGCCCATGATAATTAGCGCAGATAACGCTAGACCGATAACTGTGTCACTCATTCTAAATCCTTTTAAAGACAAATAATTATGCGTTAAAGTTAACATTTAACTATTTCAATAACAAAGGATTACCACATATTAATAACGTGGTTTTTGGATTAGCTTTTGTATGGGTGATAAAATGGCCAGATGGAATTATAGTGCTGTTGTTTAATTTTTACCTACCTCTAATTATTCTTCCGCTAAAAAGTCTTTGTATGTGACAATATCAAGTTGAAGTGTACTAGTGTTTACTTTTGCAAAATTAATCTGTACATCAATATCAATTCCAATCGATTTAAGGATGGCAATTAAAGTCGTTCGTTTAGTTACTTCCATCTTTTCACCGAGCGTAATAGACTTAATTGTATCAACAGGGAATCTATATTTGTTATCTCCCACTGGTGACGAGTCTGAGTATCTAAGTTCATTTTCGTATGCCCAGTAGGTATCTTTTCTTGAAAATACGCTTTGCATGCCATTATTTGAATCATGTTGTTTTACGGTTTCGATTAATAGTTTGATGACATCAAATTCACATTTGTCATCATAAATCATTTCGGCAAAGACAAGCTCTCTGCCTATTTCTTGTTCAATGCCATTTTCCAAACTCTGCTTACAGAATTCCAATACAAACCCCCTAAGCCCATCCGCATAAAGAGACCACATTTGTTTGTTTTTAATAGCTTTACTTTCATCGTCACGACAAAAGCAACAATGAAGCCTAGTGTGCTCATTCTTATTAGCTAGATCTTTAAACCAATCTAGTTGGCCTTTCATTATTTGGTTCTTAACTTGCTCGCGATTATCTTGTATGAATATACGTGTCAATCGATCTGATATTGCTGCTTGAGAGTCTCCGCCTTTCGACATTATTATTGTAAATAAAGTAATAAAATTTGCATCAGAGATATTTGTAAAGTTATTAACCTCTAAAACCCCCTCTGGTACACCTTCAAATGGGTCATTAAAGTCTTTTAGTTTTGAAAACCATAAATAGCAACCAGCTAAGGAGTGGAGGTCGTTTTCGCTATAAGAATAAAAACGATATAAACTTTCAGTCATGAAAAGCCTTCTTGAAATATGGCATACCCATAAAAATATAATTGGTTTTCATATCCAACGTATTTTAGAGTAATTAGCTATTGTTTCTTAATATATTTAATATTTCTCTTGTTTGGTCGGCATTATCAACGGTAGCAACAATAACCTGACCAAGTGCCACGAGAAAAAGACCTGAAACAATAATGCCAATTCCTGGTAAGGAGGATACTAGAGCAACGCTTAGCTTTGTGTTTATCCCTGTGCTAACTCCTGCCACTACGGCGGCGAAACCCAATGCAACAATTAACCACCCAAAAAAAACAATAATGGCTGTAATAAACTTTGTCGTTTCGTAGTTTGTTTTTAACTTTTTAAATTTGGAAACTGACTTTTTCGACACATTATCAGGTGTTGGAACTGTCGAAATTAGCTCGTCAGCTGTTCCGGCATCGACGCAATTTTCACATACAACCGCGCTCGAATTTCCGTAGTTTATTCTTATTTTGCAACCGCACAATGTACATTCCATAATAATTCTTTTCCATTAATCTAACTGGCGAAGTTGGGTCTAATAATATTTATGATATTCAATGAGTTTCGATTTCTAACGTAATTTAGCACCAATATACGGGTATAGCAATGGATGCCTATTGAACTTAATTTGATATAAATCAATAGCATTAATGGACATTAATAATTTGTATACCCAGCGACCAAGGTCGTCAGTGTTTGTCAAGGTAGTTGACGCCTAATAAGTTTGGGATACATTACGAAAAGTACTGCGAATTAAATTAATTGTTCCGGTAATTGAGGTGCCCGCTAACTAACTTTTGCGCGATAACGATTTAGGCATTTACTGCCAGTATTCTTGCCAGAAAAGACTAGAACGGCATTGGCCCACCGTTAACCGCGTAATAAACGAAGCACCTAAAAAAGAATTGGAACCATCGTTCGCTAAATGACTGGGTATTGCATGATGGGGCCTGGCAGGAATGGTTGTGTGATTGTTTCAAATTTCTCTCCTTATTATTGTTATTGTTGATAGCTTAACGCAGCGTTTAAGTTAATAAGGATGGGGCGGTTAGCGGTTTTCCGGAATCTTCGACTGATGCCGGCTACCGATCGGAAAAGACTAGAACGGCATTGGTCCACCGTTCACCACGTAGTAAATGAAGCCGCTAAAAAAGAACTGAAACCAGCGTTCGTTAAATTGCTGATCGTGTTGGTTGTGGTTATCTTGCATTGGCTATCACCTGTTAATAAGTTAAGTGATTCCTATTGTATGCATTTTTTAGAGGTTGACGAGCTAAACGGGTTGCGAATATTGAATATAATGCGAACATTAGGCTTTCCGTGGAAGTGGCAATACTATTGGGCTGAGTCATTGGCTTAGCCCATTTTACCGACTATTGTGTCTGTTCTTGTCGACCACAAGGAAGGATCACGACATAGCGAACCAGCTTTCATCACCTTCAATTATTCTTCTTGCGCAAGAAAAGCTAAATCGTCTATTTTAAGCGTAGAGTCACCAAATAAAGTTGATTAGTGTTGCATTAGCAAATGTACTGCGAATTGATTAGGTGAGCTCGACAGATTAAGGCTGACGTAACTCACTTTTGCGCGATAGCGAGTAACAAAAATCGGTCTCACGCTGCTATGAGATACATAGCACCAACATTTTGGGGGGGACCGTATTTATAGGTCAAGGGAGTTTGAAGGCTCCATTCGCTGATGAAGTACGCGTGCCACGTCAATGCCTGGGTCAAATTTGGGACAGTCATAAAAATCTGACTGATATTCAATGACTTTTATAGCCCCCTTATTTTAGTGAAGTAATTTAGCACCAAAAGATAGGTCGTGCAACGATGTTAATCTGTTGGTTTTTTATTCAGAAGACTATGAGTTAATCTGCGGTTCTAAGTATTAGAAAAAGCACGATGAACTGAAGAAATCAAACTAACCATCAAGGCTAGCTCCAAGGCGCTTTTGCGCGAAAGCGATTTAGAAATAATCCTGTTTATTGAGTCAGGCGGTGAAATCGCTAATCTTGATCGGGTGACATTGTTTCTTTGATTTCATCACCGGTGAAGCCTTTGCATGACAAGTAAGCGTAGGCCTTTGATTTCTCTTTATAGTCAGATAAATTGTAGCTTTTCTTGGCGAGTTGATCTTTGCAGCTCTGATAAAAGTCGATATCGCCAGCAAGTTCGAGTTGATATAAGGTTTCTTCAAATTCACTCACATCAATAAGACGCTGTTTTAATTCATTGAGGATCAGCGTTTGTCCTTTTCCCTTGCGGTATAACTTAATGATTTCAGTGGCTAGCTCGGCTTTTTCGGCTTTTATTGCCATTTTACTGCGCAGTGAATCGTGTGCTGGGTGTTGTGACAACGCTTGATCTATTTGTGGGCGAGTAAAGCCCCGGGTTGTCATTTGGGCGTACACTTTTTCTTTGCTAATATTGTCAAATGTGATGAACCGAGACAGTAGTCGACTTCTCGCCATATCGTCGAAGTCAATATTTTGATATTCAATGACTTGCTCCATTGCCGTTTCAATATCACGAGAGGAAATTCCGCGCAGTTTTAGTTTTCGTTGGATGGCTGCTTTTCCTGTTTCATTGTTAAATGCCGACTCGCAATAACGTATCGAAAATTGAAGATCACTCTTTAGGTAACCATTTTCAATTAACTGTGCAAGAACGGTCTCTATCCACTCAATATTTTCGGTTTTACGTTCTAGTTTGCTGCGGATCTCGCTAATCGTAAAATCTCGTTGGCCTAGATGCCAATAAGCACTATTGAATACGTTATCGATGCTCTTGGCCTGTCGAAGTGGCGGGCGTTGCATAGTAAAAGTCTTAAGTTAAATGTCAGCTGCGTTAGTGTAGCAGAACCCTAGGCGTATTAAAAAATTGGCTGGGTGTGCTTTGCCTTGCCGTCAAATATCTGGCTGTTGCATACCACGCTACATGCCGATGTTGGATGCGGGGGTTGTATACGGCAGGTGCCGAATATGGGGGGAGATATTAAACATCAATTTGGGTGCTTAATACTTAAAAATAAGCCCTAACGTCATGACTGGGCTTTATTTTAGGCCGGAATATGCAATCACCTTTAAACTCCGATGAAGCGTGAGTTTAAAGGTGATGATTATGCAAATGGTATAAGATTTAACGAAGCCATTGCGATGGAATTATTTAGTTATTGATATACTTCACATCAAATATTGCTTGGTCGCCGTCAACCGAAACAGTAGTTATTTCAACATTAAAAATAGTGTAACTTTCACCAGCTTTTAACGCGTAGCTGTCATTGAATAGATCTTGATCAGGGTCTAGCAATGTTGAGCTTGTTGGATATTCAGGCATTTTTGCAGGGGTTCTTTCATCAGTAAAGTGAATTTGAATACCTTGGCTATGCTCGACTAATAATGGATGTTTAAGGGATTCATCATAGCTATTACCTGCATGATAACTCACGTATAAATAACCACCTTTAACTTTTACTTTAGCAAGGGTTTTCCCTTGTGTGCTGTAAATATCATTAATAATGACGGACTCACTGATGCTATCTATAGAGTGAATATCATTGCTATCTACCCAACCCAAAAGCTCACGTGATGATGGTGCTAAACCAAGACTAAAAGCTTTTGAGCCCATAATACTAAATAGATCACCATAATTAACGGCTCCCCAAAAATCTTTTTTCAAATGTGTTTCTAACACTTTGAAAATACTATTATCAAGACCGTATCTAGTTAAGCCATCGTCATGATTCAAAATCCCCAGTAGGTGAAAAAGCTCATGTGCCGTGCTTTTTTCACTTGATGTCAGTGGTGCTTGCTCTTGGGTATAGAACTCAGACATAATCTTGGGATTTTTACGGAGTATCTCGAGTTCAGCCCACGTCCTATCGGTAGAATCTATTTCGAGTTCAACTGCTTCATTAAAATCATCGTCATTCATATTCGTTGTGGCGTAATGATAACCGTCTAGCCCTTTATCACCTTGCTTAAGGTTAAAGCCCGAGTCGAAATTGCTGGCAAAAGGCTGGTGCCAAATCTCGTCATCATAGAAGGTAAAGATCATGCTGTGGTAATCGTCGATGTTTATATTTTCAGCAATGTTGAGGTAATGGGTAGCCATTGTCGGTAAGAAGAAAGATTGACATTTATTGACATCGCCAAGCTTTTCGGTAAATGAAAAATCTGGATCGGCGCTAACGGATTGACCTTCTTTATTCTCATCATACCAACTGCGTGCTAAGGGCATCATCACCGTTAGATCACACTTGCTGGATAAATCAGCCGCATTCTCTAGATTAGCATAATACAAAGCGGTTTGACTTAAGTGGATTGTCCTCATTTGTTCACGCGATACTGTCATCGGCTCTAAATGAACAACATCAAATTTGACTTGGTGTTTACCGTTAGAGAGGTAATTAACATAAGCCGCAATACTGTTGTAATGTTTGTCGATATTCGCCTGGGTAATGCTCGTTTCACTGTCTGCATAGGTTGCACTAAAGACGATGTGCTTAGTGATTATTTTACCCGCTTCATTGGTGATAACGATGTTAAACGGCTTAGTACTTTTCACTATGCCGTTGAGTGTGGCAATAATTTCGATATCAAAATAGATATATTCAATATTCTTATGAGTGTTGATAAATAACTTGGCAATACCGCTGATAACGCCCTGTTTTTCATTAAAAGTTAACCAATCAGGTTTATTTTTAATGGTAAAAGTAACGTCGGCATTATTATTCCAGTCACCAAAATCAGCGCGGTAAGTGTATGTCTTGCCATCAACAGCATTGGTGATTGGTTTATCACTGATAGGTACAGGAGTAGTCGGCGTTTCCGGGGTAGCAGTGGTTTTTTTTTCGCCGCCACATCCAAATATGCTGAGCGTTAAAATAACTGATAATAGCGTAAAAGTGGTTCTTAGTTTATTCATTAGTGATGTCTTTCTTTATAATCTTAATTGGGAGCAAGCGACAATTTATTGGATGGAATGGCCGATTGGTATAAATATAAACCTATATTCAATCAGTGTTGATGCGCTGCATATTTTAAGCGCAGGAAAGTAGCACAAAGCATTGCCCGATACAAAGTTCTATTTTGTGATTGTTATTTATATAAAGCACTGATGTGAAGGTTTTAGATCGTCGTAGCTAGATGACTGATATATAGCTGGTTTTAATGCCTTGAACCACTGTGGTGAAGTAATTTAGCACCAAGATTTCTGGAATGTAACTATATTAAGTTGCTGAATTTTCTATCTAAAAAATCATCAGCGAGCGGATCTAAGTATTAAAAAATTTGATCAATGTGATAATACGCACAGATCTTGGCGCGCGAAGTCTAATTCACTCTTTCGCGATAGCGCGGTGTGACTCCTATATTGCGCAAAGCTGTAGCCAACATTTGCTTGTTGTGACACTATATGTCCATGCAACCTGGAAATGCTCACAAACCTGAATCTCCAAGTAGCACGGGTATGTAACCATATTTCATTTTCAAGGCAACTATTGTGATTAAACCTAACGTGTGGATTCAGGCTGGTATAGTCATAATATACGGCGCTAATGTAGACGCTGCCCCCCATAGTCACAATGCTATCCAAGTCATATGGCCGCAAAATAAATAGCTTTGTAAACTCAATGGCAATCTGATCACAGAGCTACTCATTATTGATTCAAACGCTGAACATCAAGTACAAATGGCAGAGGGTTGGGTGCTGCTCATTGAACCTAAAAGTCACTTGGGACAAGCGTTGTTAACTAAGCTTGCGGGAAAGTCATTTAGAGCCTTTAGCTCAGCTATTTCCTGCGTTATTAAACCTCAAGCAGAAACCGAAGGTATAACAACACTTCTGTCCCCGCTATTTACGGAATTAGCGCTAAACGATCAATTTTTAATGACAAATAAAAGCACAGTAAAAGACAAACGCATCCAACAACTATTAAGTGAACTAGACGGATGCTTAACCAGCGACTGTATCAAGCCCTCTAGTTGGCGCGCGTTCCAAGTCGCTAGTCAATTAGCATTATCTGAAAGTCGTTTCCTTCATCTGTTTAGTGACGAATTAGGCATTAGTTGGCGACCTTATTTATTATGGCGACGGATGATGTGCGCAATTTTAGCACTCAAAAATAACACTTCTGCCACACAAGCCGCCCATCTAGCGGGTTTCTCAGATAGTGCCCATCTAAGCAGAACATTTAGAAAAACCTTTGGTATGACAATTAGGCAATCCCATACTCTTTTCAAAAGATAGCTAGTTTATTCAAGTTCCCTGTTGAGCGATTGATTATTATGTCCGTGTAGTGATGTGGGGTGCCCTAACTACCTGGTCAAAATTTTAGTGGTCGATTTTACAAAGGGAAAAAATAATGAAACAAAAAATTAACGCGTTTAATGCTGATCATTGTCGCGCTTATAACTGTACTAGCGAGCTTGATACACGGACATGAGTTGGATATATCCATATTTCATGGCATGATTTTGCATCCCGTCTTTTTATTAGTGGGGCTGTCTTTATTTGCGTTAGCTGGAGAGTGATTGGATAAAAAAAAGATTATTGCCCGCACATATTGATTGAACGAGAGAGGGGCTGGGATTTGTAGCGACGTGTCAACACTGTTCTGATATACCGATTCCATTAACTTTATTCCCACCATGAGTGTCTCAGGGCATTGAATATTAGGCGCGACGATTTAGACTATGTGGATAACTGCGCGCAAAGAAAAAACTGGCAATTATGTGGATGATCCCTGTTTTAATTTTCGCTTTATAGCTTCCTCGAGTAGACCCTTGGTGATAGCTAAGTCCACTTCTAATGCACGGCGCTCTTTTACTGACTCGTTATCTTCGTCGTCTTGCAATAGTTGAATGTTGACACTTAGCTCGAGCACCTTCATACCTAATTCTCGTATCTCTTTATCTAAATCACTCTCACCAGTATTTTCGGCTGCGGATTCTGGAGACATAACATCCTTTATGCTGCTGGCATCGATCTTTTTATCAGCTTCACCTTCAACCTCAGTCTTACCTTCAGCTTCCGCCGATAAAGCTTTAGCCTCAGCGGATAGCACGACTATATCTGGTTGTAGATGCTTATTTTTTATTGAGACCGTCGCTGTGGTTTGTGAGGAGGAATCAACAATAGGTGTACCCATTACCAGCGTTGAAGTCGATTGATTTCGGCGCTGAGTATCATTTGAATAATATGCTGTAGCCAATGCTGGTGGGATGCTTTGCATGGTGACTTCCTCTGTGACCTAGTGCTATTGAATACGACTGTACATCAAGTAAATTATATAAGTAAAGCTCATTAACAAGTAACGTGCGAGGCACCGCTGAACGTTGTGCTGGTGTTTGTTATTCCACGCTCACTAACAATGATTGGAAATGGTGTTATTTCACATCTGAATAATGTTTTCTTTCGCCATAAACCTAAAGGTCACGATGCCGGGCTACTAACTTTAGTTCGCTTGGATATAGTTTACTTACAAATGTTCTTTGTAAGTAATAATCATTTGAGTTACTCTGCCTCGGAAATGGCAATAATTTAGTCATGCTTTTTCTGGTCAGTACAAGTTGAAAGCAAACTAACAATACGTGCTGGTTATCAAGTAGGCCATTTAGCGCGAAATTGAGATATTAAGGGATTCTACGTTGGTAAAAGGATTTAAGGTTGGTGTGTTTGTCTTGATTTCATTAAGTGGTCAGTTTAATGAAATATTTTATATAGGTTTTTTATGAAAAGAAATATTAACTCTTTTGCTTTATCTGTTTTAGTATCATCGATGTCTCTAGCGCTAACAGGGTGTGGAGGAAGCTCCGATAAGAATACTAACGTCACTTTAGAGAGCACACCTGTAGTTACAGCCGTTGGCGAGAATAGCCAAACAACGGAGACAACCACTCCAACGACAACAACTACAACGACAACAACTACAACGACAACAACATTAACCGCACCAACAACTACAGCCGCACCAACGATTACAGCAGCAGCAACAACAGCAGCAGCTAACAGCCCAATTGCAATTCCAACTAGCGCTAAACCAATAACGTCAGCAATCAAGGGGCAGGAGTATGCATATCGACCAGACTTTGGTGACTGGAACGATAACGCCAATGTCACTTTTAGCATAAAAAACCAACCTAAGTGGGCCAGCTTTGATCAAAAAACGGCTGTGCTTTCTGGGATTGGCGAGCGACAACGTGGGCTCGCAGAAGAGGGTGGCCTTGGTTGGCTTGATACCGCAGAGTTTGATGTTGAGATTGTCGCCCAACTTGGCGAAGAAACTAAAACCACCAAGCCTTTTAATATTGTGATGGTCAATGAAGACAATAAGATAGTCACCAGGCACTTAGTGTTATCAGCAAAGTTTGCTGGCAGTACCACAGGTATTACCGAAGCAGAGATTAATAAAAATTACCGCCAAGCGGAAGCTTATATCGAAGATTTATCAAATAATAAACATGACATTATTTTTGACATCGTTCATATAGCAGCCGTAACCAAAACCGCGGCACAAATTCATGCACTGCATGTCACGCAAATGGTCCTAAATGAGACATTTTTAGCGCACAACCCAAACCCTGAATATGGCGCACGCTGTGATTTAGAGGCGATGATCCCATTAGCGCAAACAAGATATAGCGATAAATTTGAGGGCTATAAAAAGAAAGGCATGGATGTCGACGCGTTAGACTTTTCATTTGCGCGGACCATAGAAAATGGCGATCAATGCCGAGGCCAATTATCCTCGGGCTCTATTGCGATGCACTATCTAACCATTCCAGAAGATATTGATATCAGCGTCTATCAATCACTTGTCTTCAATTTTTATGACGATACCTACGTACCTTGGCCTTGTGCCAGTAAAATGAGTGAGTCGAATCGATTAAAACAGGGCGATAAATATTTACCGTTGTTGCCTTATGTCATCAATAGCAAATTTGACGGTAATGATTACGGTGATAAACAACTCTGGATTGATACCGGTGCTCCGTCCAAAACCACTGACGACTTCAGTTTTATCATGGCTGATTATTATAGCGCTGGTCAAATTAAACTAACCCATGATGAGAGCGTTATTGCCCATGAAATGATCCACAATCTAGGCATAGGGACTCATGATAACGGCTTAACTAAATTTAAACATGATAATAGTGTTTTTAATCAGTTAGAAGAGACACTAGCCAACAATACACTAGGTGGTGAATATGGTGATAATTTTAGTGTACTTGGCGGATCACTATTTAGCGCCAGTTTGGCCCCTTCAACACGTGAATATTTAGGCTGGATCGACAGTAATAATATTATTACGCTCGAAAGTAGCGCTGATAACATTACCATTAATGATATCAATAGCAAAAGTGGTTATGCCTTTGCCAAAGTAAAGGTTGATTCGGGTTGGTTATATATCAGTTACCATGCGGGCACTGCTTATGATGAAACCCTTAACTTTATACATTTAAAAGAGAATATGGCAGGTATTCAAATTCGCTATACCGACGAGAGAGATCTCGAGCATGGTAGAAGCCTAACAACTTCAAAGCTGCTGGATCCTGACCAAGATATCAGCAATGTCGATTATGCGTTAAAACCGGGTCAAAGCTATACCGTGTTCAATGTCGAAATCAGCACTGTGTCAGTTGATGGGGTACACGCGATATTTGATGTTAAGTACTTGAATTAATTTTTATTCGCCATAAGCGTTAGTGGTATTTAGCTGAAACGTCGAGTTTTTGTCCCAGTTGCGGTGCTCGACGGATGGTTGAAACTGCCGCGTTACTTGTGGATGATATTCTACCCCATGAGCCGATATGGCAACGGCTCTAAATTCCCCCTGTCGATTGCCACGCATATTACAAAATAAACGGCGATCAATAAGTGAACTTAACACGCCATTTCGTGACAGCACCACACACGTATTTTTTATAAGCCGTGGTTTAACAATCACGGTTCATAAATTGAGTGTTAATTATTGCTCACTTTCCGTTTTCGTTTGTAATATTATTCAGTATGTGCGAACTTTTATTAAGGAGCTTTATCATTATAAACTTAAGGATAATATATTGAAGCATTTGAATTTCTTTTATCAAATGAAATTAAACGGCAAACTTATCACCGCCATGATAATTGTCGGCTTGTTACCATTAATTATAGCCAGCATAATTAACACTTATTCCGCGAGTTCTGCGCTCAATCGTGCAGCGTTAAATCAGTTGGAGTCGTTAAGGGTGGTTAAAAAAAATCAAATAGAAGATTATTTTAGCCAAATAGCAAGACAAATTAAAAGCCAGGCGGCGGGGCCGTTGATTAAAAATGCGATGGTGGACTTAGATGCTGCTTTTGATAAATTAAGCCCTGATTCAGCGCTATCAAACACTAACTTGCTACAATATAAGCGCCAAGTTAGCCACTATTACCAACAAGCGTTCGCCCAGAAGATGACTCTATCTCCTGACATTAAGCCATTATTGCCGGTCAGTGAAAATGCAATGATCGCGCAGTATCTTTACATTGCCGATAATGCGAATGAGTTGGGACAAAAACAACAACTAGATAATGCTAATGACGGCAGTCAGTACAGTGAACGTCATCAAGAATATCACCCGATATTAAGTCAGTTTGCGAGTGAATTCGGCTTCTACGATATTTTCCTGATCAACCCGCAAGGCCGTATCGTTTACAGTGTATATAAAGAAGTCGATTTTGCGACTAACCTCGAGACTGGCCCTTATCGTAATACCAATTTGGCCACAGTGTTTGAGCAGGTTAAGAAAAGCTCACCATCGCAGTCGCAGTCATTAATCGACTATAAGGCTTACTTACCTTCATACAATGCGCCAGCGTCATTTATCGCGACCGCGATTTATAAAGGTTCAAAGTTTGTTGGTGTTTTGGCCTTTCAAATGCCAATCGACAAGATTAACCTCATTATGCAAACACATGATGGCCTTGGCGAAACCGGGGAAACCTACTTGGTTGGATCTGACATGTTAATGAGATCACAGTCTAGGTTCTCAAGCACTAACAGCATCTTGGAAACTCGGGTTGATAGCCTAGCTACTCAACAAATTATTGCCGGGAAAGTCGGTAGTAATACGATTAGTGATTACCGAGGAATTACGGTTTTGTCGGCGTTTCAACCGCTGGAAATTGCTGGATTAAATTGGGGGGTTATCGCTGAAATTGATCAGGCAGAAGCTTTAGCTGCCGTCGGCGATTTAACGCTAGCAAGTATCTTGGTCGCCATTGTGTCGTTGTTATTTGTGGTGATGGTGGCGATATTATTTGCTCGTAGTCTAACGAGACCGCTACGCAGCGCTGTTGTAATCGCACAATCTATTTCGGCTGGGCGGCTTGATAATCAGATATTAGTATCAACTCGCTGTGAAGTCGGTGATTTGATGGGGTCATTATCGGATATGCAGGATAATTTAAATCAGCAAATTCAGACTGACCGTCGTGCACTAGCAATCAATACCCGGATTAAACAAGCGTTAGATAATGTCAGTGGCAACGTGATGGTAGTGGCTATCGATGGCTCAATTCTTTACTTAAATCGCGCTATATCGCAATATATCAAAAATAATGAGCAACATTTCAAACAGGCTTTGGCCGGTTTTAGTACCAGTAACTTTGCCGGTCAGTCGATTGAACCCTTGATTAATGCGTCGGCTCAGTTGTCGCTTAAGCAAGTTATTGAGTGTAAAATCTGCGCGTGTAAAATAGGTGATTTACGTTTGAGCTTGGTGGCTAATTTAGTGCTCGACGAAGATAACAACACCATTGGTACCGTGCTGGAATGGACCGACCAAACGCTCGAGATTGCGACCGAGCAAGAAGTACAGGCCGTGGTTGATAGCGCACTGGCGGGGGACTTAAGTAAGCGAATCTCACTGAGCGATAAGACCGGCTTCTTTGCTAATTTGTCACAAGGCGTTAATCAACTAGTCGCGGTATCAGAAACCGTGATTAACGATATGCATCGTTTTCTAGCAGCGCTGGCGCAGGGGGATCTCGACCAAAAAATAACATCCGGCTATCAAGGGGATTTTGAACGGCTAAAGCAAGATGCTAATACTACGGTCAGTAAGTTAACGGAAGTCGTGACCAGAATTCAAATGTCGGCCAACGCTGTTAATACCAAGGCTATAGAGTTAACACAAGGCAATAGTCAGCTTAGCGATCGTACGATACAGCAAGCCGCCAGCCTTGAACAAACCGCCGCAACCATGGAACAAATGACCGCGACTGTTCAAACGAACGCTCAGTACACCAATAAAGCCAATCAAAAGGCTACTGATGCCGAAGAGCAGGCAATAAAGGGCCAGGAGGTTGTATCACAGGCGATTGTGGCGATGGAAAAAATTACCCACTCTAGTAATAATATTGCAGATATTATAGGGGTTATTGATTCAATCGCGTTCCAAACCAATTTATTGGCGCTTAATGCTTCCGTAGAGGCGGCGCGGGCTGGTGAACAAGGGCGAGGTTTTGCGGTCGTCGCAGATGAAGTCCGAAATCTTGCCGGACGAAGTGCCAGTGCGGCCAAAGAAATTAAGGTATTGATCTCTGATAGTAATCAGCGGGTTAGTGAAGGTACCCGCTTGGTGAATCAATCGGGGGAAATGCTGCAGCAAATATTACAGCAAATAAATAATGTCACGGAGATTGTCGCGCACATTGCCAATGCCAGTCAGGAACAAGCCCAAGGTCTTGCTGAGGTTAACTTGGCCGTCATCAGTATGGACAATTTAACTCAGCAAAACTCGTTGTTAGTGCAAGAGGGCGCCGATGCCAGTGAAGCACTAAGGCAATATGCCTCGGAGCTCGAGCAGATGATGCAGTTTTTCAAAATTGCTCAAGCAGTGCAACCACGATCGACTCAGGACATAGCAACCGCCGCCCGAACTAAATTGCAGCCTGTTGAGGTTGATTAGTCGTTGAGCCTCACGGGGTAATTACAACCGATATTTTGAGATTAACAATGGCTATATAGGGTCTGTTGATCTTTAATCCATGATTGTTGTGATCCTAATTAGCTGCTAGTTTGATTTTAAACACCGTTGCCATCGCGTCGATCGTTTGTGCTGGTGGAGTGATCGTCAGGCCACTATCGTTGAGTGACCATTTGATCTTTTCATTTGAGCCTAACGCGGTTACCTGCGTGATGCTAATGCTGTGGGGTAATTGATCATTGGCAAAGGCTCGCAACGTAACAGCTTGGTTGGCACTAGGCGCGCCTAAGAACGTTGCATAAATGGTATTTTCTTTGGTGGTATAACGGATGTCTTGCGCGTTATATTCTACCTTGGCAAATTCTTTATGGTTTTTAAAGTGACCTTCTGGCTCTTTAGTAGGTCCCTCACCAAAGGTATACCAAGGGCGAGTCGCATAAATAGCTTCACCATATTTCTCGAGCCATCCGCCCATTTTTAATAACACCGCTTGCTGATTTTGGGGAATAATGCCATTGGCTTTAGGGGAAACATTAAGCAACATAGTGCCGTTTTTACTCACCACATCAATAAGCACATGCAGTACGTCTTGGGCCTTTTTAACCCGTAGGTTTTCGGTGTAAGACCAGCTGCCTTTACTAATGGTTTCATCGGTCATCCAAGGCTGTTGACCAATATGGTTTTTGCGTGATTTTTCTAAATCATCAACACTAAACGATAACGGTAAATCGTTTTGTTTTCTGATAATAACCACTTCTTTATTGAGTTTTTTAGCTTCATTTAAATAATAAGCGGCAAACTTTTTTCGGTAATTCACAGGTACTTGGTTTAACCAAGAATCAAACCATACAATGTCTGGTTGATAGCTATCGATGACTTCTTTTAACTTACCAAGCCAAATTTTCTCATTCCACTCATCTTCAGGTATGTTGCCGTACAGTAAAGCAAGCTCAGGATCGGTGCTCGCTGGTGGTGTTCCTTCAAAATAAGGGTAGTAAGTGCGACCGAATCGTTCACCCTCAGCGTTGGCGGTTTTATTGTAACGTTGCAAGTTTTTTGAATGGTGGAAGGTAGTAATAAACTTCAACCCTTGGGCGGTAATAGCCTTTTTAAGCTCGCCAGTGACATCAACTTTTGGGCCTTTGTCCATGGAGTTCCATGGGGTTAATTCACTGTCCCACATCGAAAAACCGTCATGATGCTCAGTCACTGGACCAGCAAACTTAGCCCCCGCTTGTTTAAACAGTTTAGCCCATGCAACGGGATCGAAGTATTCCCCTTTAAACATCGGCACAAAGTCATGGTAGCCAAACTCACTTAATTCACCATAGGTCGCTAGGTGATGTTTGTGCTCTTTACGACCTTTAAAATGCATGTTTCTTGGATACCATTCACTGCCAAATGCTGGCACAGAATAGACGCCCCAATGCAGGTAGATGCCCAGTTTGGCATCTTGAAACCATGCTGGCGCTGCTTGATGTTTTGCCAATGATTGCCAGTTTTCTTGATAAGTAGGGGCTGCCAAAGGAGTATTTTGTTGGGCAGTGCTTATTACTGACGCGCATGAAGAAAGTGTGCCGCAGACAATAATGCTGGTAAGAGCTTTTGACATGTTTTTCATGGTATTACCTTAACTAGGTTAAATTTCAAATGATGACGTTGATGTTATAGTTGGTGATGTGTGTATTACCTATAATAGTCAATTGATTTTGGTTGTAAAGCACAAAGAAACCAAATAGGATTGGTCACACTAAGCGAGTCTCCATGACGGTTTCGATAAGGCGTAGTTTATCTAACGTTGGTGTAGTGGCGGCTATTTGGAGTTTTTTGATGTGTCAGTCTAGGTTGAGTTACGCGAACAACTCGATTTTGTGATGCAGTAATCTGTGTTCTTTTTTGGTTAAAGGTCACGTTAATAACGTTAAGCTATGGGTGTTTATATGAATAAGTTATCAAGGTTGGTTTTGTTAGCCAGTATATTGTCGGTGGCGGGTTTACCGGGTTGTGCGATATCACACAGTGATGTTGTGACTAAAACACAACCAAGTAAGAGCGCGATCGAAAAGTGGCAGGCGATGCGTTTTGGTTTGTTTATTCATTTCGGCGCCTATGCCGATCTTGCTGGTGTCTGGCAGGGTAAAGAAATAGAAAAGCTAGGGGAGCAAATTCAACGCCATGCAGATATTTCTCAAGAGGATTACCAACAGGTAGTAAAACTGTTCAACCCAAGTAACTTTGATGCCGACGCCGTGGTTAAGCTGGCTAAGCAAGCAGGGATGCGCTATATCGTGTTAACCACTAAACATCATGATGGGTTCTCGCTGTTTGATTCTAAGCATACTGATTTTGATATCGTCGATTACACCCCATATAAAAAAGACTTATTACAACAACTTGCCCAGGCGACTAAACGCCACGGCTTGAAACTTGGTATTTATTATTCAACCCCCGATTGGCACTTTAACGCGCCACACCCTGAGCGTAATCCAGCGGATGGCAAGATTAGTGTCTTTGGCAAGGTATCTAAAGCCAATGAAGACTTTCAAGTGGCCCAGCTTGAAGAGCTAATGACCAACTATGGCGAGATTGTTGAAGTTTTTTTTGATATGGGTGAACCAACCTTGGCCCAAAGTAAACGCTTTAGAGAGGTGGTGAAAAAGCACCAGCCAGATGCGTTAATTAATGGCCGGATAATGAACAATCAGGGTGATTTTCTGACCATGCCTGATAATCATGTACCCGACTCGCCGATCACTGCTTATCCTTGGGAAACGCCAGGCACTTTCTATCACACTTGGGGTTATAAATCCTGGGTTAAAGGGCTGCCACTGGCGCAACAAATTGGCGTGCAAGTGCGCAAGTTATCAGATATTGCCAGCATGGGCGGTAACTTTTTACTTAATATCGGGCCCAAAGGTGACGGTAGCATCTTAGCCTATGAAAAAGAGGTATTGCAAGGTGTAGGCCGCTGGGTCGACATCAATCAAGAGGCAATTTTTAACACGGGACTCAATCCCTTTTTAAAGCTTGATTGGGGACAGGTGTCCTCTAAAGAAAATAGCCTCTACCTGCATATCCATCAATGGCCAAAAGACAATCAATTAGTTTTGCCAGGCCTGGTTAATGCGGTTGTCTCGGTAGCCACTTTGGCGGCCCCCGCACAACAATTAACGCTGCGTCAGGGCAACGGTGACACGGTGATTGATTTAAGCAATGTAACCAAGGATCCTTATCTTACAATTGTTAAGCTTAACTACCGTGGCAACTTAGCGATAATCCCTGAGCATGCAACCGCAAATAGCCAAGGCCAAATTACGTTAGCCGGGAGTAGGGCTACCAAACACGGGAAATATGGCAAACAAAGCTATCGCTCGATGCTAAAAGACTTTTATCGCAGCTGGTATCTGGATGTGCCAATCCCTGGCACTTATCAGGTAAGCATCAGTTATCGGATGAAATACGCCGAAAAAGACTTCATTTTGGCTGCCGCTGATAACGAGCTGACATTTAGCCTAAATGGCAAAGGTAACAAGGTTGAAACGGCTCGCTCTTTCGATGGTAACGAAACCATTACTGAAAAGGCAAAAGTAGCAGGTAATTTTCGCACGACTGTGGTCGGTGAGTTAACGTTCTCGGCACCTGGGATCCAAAAACTGCTACTCAAGCAGGGACAACCGTTTGAGCTAAAGGCCAGTACCAAAGATTTTAAGGCACAGGATCAGCGTTATCGTACCCTTAATCTTGAGATTGATGAGATTAAGCTCATTCGTTTGAAATGAAAAAAACAGCGTCATATCAGGATAACTGATTAGCTTAACAGGTTATTGAAATGGCTAAAATAACCACATTCTATTCACTCAATGTGGTTTATTTTAGCAAGTACCGTCATCAATGAAGAAGGGCCTGACCAGGCCCGCCCCCCAATACGCCCTGCCTATTATAGCTAATAACCATTAACGGTTGGTGGTCGTCATTAAATCTCTCTTTTATGAGTCCCCTGGACTATGTTGACCTTAAATATAATTAGGTCGTCAAACAATTGAATTTCTTGATATTTTATAAACCGAGTTTTAGTGTGGATGCGGCTACAGAGTCGTCACGGAGGGGTTTGCGGCGTCTTGATGGGCAAGTGACAACAGTTTAGTACAATGGAGTCAACCCGCTTAATCAGCGCTTCAAACATCGCCGCGTTAACAAATAATTTACATTTGGCTGGTTTTATAATAACCTGCTGTGTCGATTGCCGGCAATAACCACCTATTGAGTTGGTGCTAGTTTGCTTAGTTACCTATTGATTAGCTCGAGTGCCCGAATTATTTAAATGGATTTTATAGTATGTTGAGGATTTTTCTCATCGGCATAGATGTGTTCTATATAATTGAAATTTAAAATAAAACCTATTTGTAATAGGTGGGGATCAAACGTGAATCATCGCAATGAAAAAATATTGATAAAACCCGCTCCAACTCATAAATTCTTGTTACTAAACCGTATTATAGCGACCTTGTGCGTATCTGCGTTATCTACGGCACCTTCGCTAGCGGCCGATCTGTTTGTCGCCACCACTGGTGTTGATAACATAACATCTCACGATGGCAGCATCAGTCAACCATGGGCATCGCTTGATTTTGCCTTAGCTCAGGTTGCCGCTGGCGATACCATTAATATACGCGCTGGTCGTTACCGTGAGGCCATCACACGAACAGATGTTAGCGGTACGGCCAAGCAGCCCATTACTATTGCGTCTTATAATGGTGAAAAAGTCACTTTTGATGGTACCGTGACATTAAACGGTACTTGGACTCAACATTCAGGCAATATTTACAAGCTGCAACTGGCTGAGCCAGTATGGCAGTTATTTGTCGATGATGAATTGATGGTCAACGCACGCTGGCCTAATGCGCGCTTCGATGATGACAGCATGTACAGCCGCGCTGGTTGGGCTAAAGGTCTTGATGCCACCACCACCAATGGTCATTTTGATACCGATCCAACGGTGCATGATTTAGCGGCGACGAATCTGGATGTCACCGGGGCTGTGGTTATTGCCAACACACGCCATTTCGAAACTTATACCCGTGCGGTGACCTCACATGCTGCTGGCAGTAACGCGTTTGATCATGGCATTACACCATTTTTTTGGGGATCAAAAAGCTACTATTACCTGCAAGCCAAACTTAACCTGCTCGACCAAGATAAAGAATGGCATATCGATGCCACCAACAACATGGCTTATTTATGGGCGCCTGGTGGCGGCGCGCCAACGGGCAAGATTCGTGGGCGCAACCAGCAGTTCGCTATAGACGCCAGCAACTGGAATTATGTTACTTTTAAAGGTTTAAACTTTTTTGCCACTAACATTCAATTAAAAGCTAGTGAATCTATCACTATTGAAGACTGTAATTTTAATTACGGCGGCGCCTCTAAACGTCCGCTGGGCGAAACTGCGACTCAATCTTCTGCGCTGCGCTTAACCAACGAGGTGGGTGGCGGTAACTTTGTCATACGTAATTCCACTATCACCAACTCTGATTCGCAAGCCTTATGGATCAAGGGTGAAAACTCTATTGTTGAAAACTCATTGTTTGAAAATATTGATTGGTCGGCGACACAACGTATTGCGCCTGGCTCTAACCTCGTTTTTAAGGGAGGCAATACCCTGTTCAGGAGAAACACTATTCACAATGCGGGTGCCTCTGAGAGTGTTGCCACCGCGCTGGAAGTCACAGCGAGTAATATCACTGCCGAGTATAACCACCTTTACAATAATGGTTATGCGCAAAGTGATGGTGCGATGATCCAAATCCGCATTGACGCGCAAGATGGTACCGTGGCCCACCATAATTGGCTGCAAGATGCCCAAAAATATGGCTTCCGGTTTGACGCGCCAATTGTTGCGCCGCGATGGGGAAACAATGGTTATTCTCACCACAATGTTGTATGGAATACGCGAGGCGCTAATCCTAAAGGAGATAATGACAGACATTATAATAATCTGTTGTTTGATAACCAAGGCGTTGATTTGATCGTGTTGGATGAGCAAGCAGCCAACGGCGATTGGAGTAACGAATTTACTAACACCATTAATAATGCCGCTGATTCAATTTCCGGTCATCGTGTGAATCAAGTCGCTGTGCCTGGCACTGTCAGTAGTAATTTTAATGGGGTTAAGCAAACTCAACCCTTGAAATCTTTGTTAAGGGATCCGGCTAATCACGATTTTCGACCAATACCAGGTTCTAGCTTAGTTGACGGTGGTGAGGTTATTAGCGATGCAGACTTTAGTCATCCAACTCAGGGCGCAGCCCCCGATGTTGGCACTTATGAAGATGGTAATACTAACTACTGGATCCCTGGCCGCCAGACACGCGCAGCCTCATATCCGATCCCGTTTAACGCCGGTAGCACCACAAGAACTAATAGCGATTTAATGTGGCGTCAAGGGTATAGCGCAACCTCTTATAATGTTTATTTTGGGTCAACGTCTGGCGCATTAGTCTCTGGGGGCAATCAAACGAATAATATTTTTGATCCCGGCGCTTTAACCGTCGGGCAAACTTACTATTGGCGTGTCGATGCAGTTACGCCCACAGGCATCATCATAGGAGATGAGTGGAGCTTCTTGGTTGATGTTGCGGATGTCACGGTTAGCCTAAATCCGACTGCCGATGCTTATGTTGACGATAATCTTCCCAATACCAACAAGGGTAATGACAGTGTCATTCGGTTAGTGACGCCTGTTACCGTTGGTGGGGCATATCAGCAGCGCTTTGGTTTCTTGAAATTTGATGTTGATGTACCGGGCACCGTTATTTCGGCCAAACTAAAACTCTATAATCCGTTAGGGGCTGAAAACAAAAAAGTTAATGTTCATGCCGTTGCTGACACCAGCTGGGCAGAGACGCTCATTACCTGGAATAATCAACCGCCCATGGGGGCTTCGCTGCAAGAGTTAAATATCGAAGGCAGCACTTGGCAAGAGTTTGATGTATTGTCTGCGATTAGTGGTAATGGTCTGCTATCACTGGGTTTAAAACGAGCGCCTCTTGATTCACGCCGTGAGCTGGCCTCAAGAGAAAGCGCCTTTATACCGGAGCTGATCATTGAGTATACTCCAGCAGGGCGTAATAATAAGGCGCCAGTGTTTACGGCTGATCCATTTAGCAAAAATAATGCATTGCAAGGTGCCGTTTATAGCGCATCTATTGCAACTGATGCGACCGATGCCGATGGCGATCCCCTGACGTTCGATATCGTGTCGGGTCCCGCTTGGCTATCTGTTGCCGCCGATGGTTCACTCCTTGGTACGCCCGGTGCAGGTGATGTCGGTGCCAACGTATTTATTGTTGATGTCAGTGACAGTAACGGGCTCAGCGCTGTTGCAACGATGAATATCGTGGTCGATGCGCCGGTGAGCACGCTATTTAGTGATGATATGAACAGCGGTCTTGGCGCCTGGACTATCGTCGGTACTGCTGTGTCATCTAAAGGCGGGGCCTATAGCGGAAGTAAAGGTGCGCGCATCAAGAGTAGTAGCTTGATACGGACCAACATCGATACGACTGGTTTTAACAGCATCACGCTAAGCTATGATCGCAGAACCAAAAACTTCGATAGTGGTGAAGAGCTATTGGTGCAATGGTATGACGGCTCAGGCTGGCATACGCTCGAGCAAACCAACGACACGGCCTGGGCTTCAACTTCCTTCGTGTTACCTGCAGGCGCAGATGATAATGCTAAAGCTAAGATCCGCTTTAAAACCAATGCAGATAGTAGCATTGAGAGAGGTGATATCGATAATGTACGAGTGACAGGCATCTCCAATTAAGCTCAATAGCGTCTCATATTCTGACACCGTTATGGGTGTCAGATTTTTATAACCGCGCCAAAACTTACATTTATGTGCATTAATTGTATAATTTAGAAGACATTACTTTTAGGTAATGGATTAACAACTTTAAAGGAAAATTTATGAGTGTTGAGAAAAAGCCATTAGCGAAAGCTGGAATGGGTGAAACAGATCTAGGTCGAGGGGAAATTAAAGATAATTTTTTAGCGGCGTTAGTAACATCAAAGGTGTATAAAATGCAGGTGGTGAAAGCCAAAAAAGGCAAAGGTTCGTATCAACGTAAAGCTAAAAACTTAAGACGAGAGTCTTATTTAATGGCCGCTTAAGCACTTAGTCATAGCCGCTATTAAATAAAATTTTCTACTTCATCTCAACATTCCGCGTTTAAATAAATGATGACAGTTTCTTGTTTAAATCATCTAACAACTAATTAAAAAACCAAATCGGTACGATAAAATCTAAGGCGCTTGGTGTCTCATTATAGCCATTTTAGCAAATCGCAATCACGAAAAAGCGCCGAATTTTAACCCTCGGCGCTTTTTATATTAGCTGTGTTTTTTTCACGAACTTAAATGGTATAACCGGATCGTTCACTCAATAGCCGGTGTTTTAGCCTTATGCCTTAGAAAGCGGCGGAAATAGAGAGTTGATATCTACGTCCAGTTTGCGCGTAATCGCGTAGTAGTTCCGGCGATATCGCGTATTTTTGGCTTACTTCGCCGGTGAGGTTAACCGCTTCAAGTCGCATCACAATGTCTTCGCTGATGTTGTAGCTGGTGGTCAAATCAAACTGTCCATAGGCCTTGGTAAAAATAGGGTTTGAGCCGATGCCAGAGACCTTGGATAAAAATTCGCTGCGATAGTTATAGGATATGCGCGCGCTCCACGACTCTGCTTCGTAATAGAAGGTGGTGTTGACGTTATCTTCTGACAAGCCAGGGATACCGAACACATCACCGGTAATATCATTGGTAAATTCAGCGCTGGTATCAACGAAGGTATAGTTTAGCGCGGTGCCAAAGTTGCTAAAGGGCTGTGGTAACGCCTCAAAGCTATGCTGTAGGTTAAGCTCATAACCCCAAACCTTACCACCGGCACCATTAATTGGCCGATCGTGTTGCAAGTTCATGGTTTTGCCCGTTAACGGGTCTTGCACTGCTGTGCCATCGACGATCAACGGCTCTTGCACCACGGCGGTATAGATAAAGCTTTTTACGTCTTTATAAAATAATCCGATTGATGCCACTGACGTCTCGTTATAATACCATTCTAGGTTGGCGTCATATTGCACCGCGCGAAACGGATCTAACTGCGGGTTACCTTCTTTTATGAGTAATATCGATGGATTGACATCAAGCGTTGCCGGCGATAGATCTTCTACCCGCGGGCGCGACATCGTTTTAGATACTGCAAAACGAGCGATGGTATCTTCACTAACATCGATGGCGATATTAAACGAGGGCAGTACATCCCAATAGCTGCGCTCAACAGTGCTTGTTTTAGCATCGGCAAACACTACTGTTTCATCGATTTGATCGATGCCGATCACCGATTTTACCAGGCCGCTCGACGATAAATTGGTCTTGACCGCTCTTATTCCTAAGTTACCGCGTATTGGCAGCCACTGGTCGTTGTCAAAATTTGCCTGAATATAGAAGGCGCTCGAGTCTTCAACTAGCTTCGAAGTAGTCGGCGGCTGATAGGCCGTCGCGGGTAATTCATTGCGACGATCAACGAAAAAATGCTGATAGTTGACGTCCAGATCTGGTTCTATCCACGCGCGTGGGAAATCGAGCATCACTCATTTTAATATTACTCATATTGTAGGTTCTATCCACGCGCGTGGGAAATCGCCATCGACACTAGATAAAAAGTCATTAACCGGAAAGTCGACCACCGCATCACCCGGCACATCGCTTAACAGGGTGCCGCCAAAGGTTGCTCCTGCCTGCAGACGACTGGTGAAGGCCTGTTTTTCACGTTGACTCAAGCGCACACCAGCCTCGATACTGCTAAAAACATCACCCTCAAGTTGGTAAGTGGCCTCTAGCTTGGCTTGTATTTCGCTATCTTCAACGACTTGCTGGTCTTGATACATGACGTTGAGCGCGTAGAGGCTGGGATCGGTCAAATCGGCGTCGAGACGAATGTTAGGCACTAAGCCGTTATGGCTAAAATCCAGTGATGATGAGGCGGTGGCATCGAAGCCAAATCGAACCAAATCACCGTTATATTTAGCATTTGAATAGGAGGTATCAAAGGTGACACTAAGCGCGTCGCCTTCCCACACAAGATTGGCACCATAGACCTGTAAATCTTCTTTGCCTACCGAGCGAATTCGATCTAAGCGTGGTCGCACGCCATTGGTAATAGTGTATGAGTTTGCGTTGCCGTTGGCACCCGTAGTCATGGCGGTAAAGGCCGCTGTGCCGCCACCTGCGAGTTGTCTTAACGGTAAATCACTTAAATTCTGAGTGTTATCAAAGCTTGCGTACAATGCATCGATAGACAACATTAGGTTATCTTGAATGCTATATTGCAGGGCGCTGGTGATGTTTAAACGCTCCCGTTGGTCGGCGAAATGAAAGGCGCGTAAGTTACCGGCAATATTGGCGCCGGTCACTTCATTGATGCCATCGCCATTAAGATCAAAATCAGCTTTACGATAGGCGATACCGTCGGCGCGATCCTCACGTAAATGACGATCGGAATAAGCAAACCCGAGGCTAAAGCCTAACGTGTCATCGGCAAATATATCGCTATACAGCAAGGTTGCCTTGGGATCGGTTGTTTCGGAGAAGTCATCGTAGGCGGTCGCAAATGAGGCGCTTAGTACCCGTTGTCCAGCATCGAGCGGACGATAGGTTTGGACATCGACGCTACCAGCTAAGCCGCCTTCAAGTAAGGTTGCAGTAGGGCTCTTATGGACTTCTAATCCTGATACCAATTCCGATTGCAACACGGCAAAGTTAAATGAGCGACCGATGGTACCACCATCGTTGTTTAGGTTAGCGCCAGGATTTGCCGATACAACAGTGCGTCCGTTGAGGGTCACGTTGACGAGATCTGGGCCTAGGCCTCGAATCGATATTTTTTGGCCTTCGCCCTTAGCGCGGTCAATAGAGACACCGCTAATTCGTTGTAATGATTCGGCGAGGTTGGTGTCGGGGAATTTACCGATATCCTCAGCCTTTACGATGTCCTGAATTCCATTAGCGTAGCGTTTGGCGTTCAAATTGGCTCTATGGCTGGCGCGAAATCCTTTGACTGAAATTACCTCGGTCTCAATTTTATTTAGTGTTTGTTTGGTTGACGGTGATGTTTCAGTTGCTAGCGCGGTTGTTGAAGACATGACTAACAGTGCCTGCGAACAGGCGAGGGCCAAATAACTTTTTCTTATTATCATTACATACTTCCTTAGTATGGTGGTTGTTATTGATAATGAACACTATGGTATTTTGTGTGTTTTGTCGACACTAATGTTGATTTCTTGTTAATTTATATGGCGTGTTAGTTTGCCAAGTATTTACAACTCCATACTTTTTTCAAGATAATACAGCTTTTACTCAGTGGGCTATTAACTACAATGGGTTTGACGGGTATGACGTGCTGAGGGCGTGTGGTGATGTTGTCGCCGGTAGAGCAAGTGATATCAAATTGTTACGCGTTTACTCTTTATAATTGACATTCTTTAGATAAAACATTAGTGTTTATCAAATATAAAAACCACCTGACGAGTTGGGTGTTTAGCGTTAACTATTGGATGGCACCGCTGCAATATCACCGGCATCGTCTTTATCCGATGGTCCACATCCAAAGAGAGATATTTATGAGTAGAGTTAGTTCCATACTGCGTAAGCGACGCGCAAGCGAGAAAGTCTATCTTGCGAGTAATGCTCGTGATAACCAATACATTATTGCTGAAATGCCATTAACCGATGAGCTCATCGAGTTGATTGTTGGTAAAGTCGATATTAATGCGAGTGCCCCTTATCAGACGTTCTATCAAAGCTTAGCCAATATCGCGTTCAAAGCGATTGAACAGTGTGTCATCGAACATGCAAATTTCGTTGCCAATAGCCGATTAGTACGGGTGCGAAATAGTGATGAACAACAAGTATTGCATACACCGCAACAATCTTTTTTCTTCTACAACCCTGGGCAAA
>Ga0209292_1000233_pt1 | contig 77675 bp, 64 predicted proteins | sample GOMGulsemesocosm_2_FD_184634 | JGI IMG/M metagenome (GOLD analysis project Ga0209292, IMG submission 184634) | Methane-oxidizing microbial communities from mesocosms in the Gulf of Mexico - GOM9C Gulf of Mexico (SPAdes) (version 2) | ecosystem: Environmental > Aquatic > Marine > Cold seeps... | reverse complement strand
AAATCCTTACTGAGATCTAAAACAGTTATCATGTTTCCTAAATGATAGCCTCCATAATTGTAATTTTTTTCGGGATAAGAAGGTGAAAGAATTAGGACATTGTGCTTTTCTGAAGCTTGAATCCAAGAGTCTCTGTAGCTATCACCATTTCTTCCTGAACCAGGAATAACAAGTAACACTTTTGTTGATGTACTGAAATTCTTTGGTTTGTGATAATACACGGTAAGATCTACGTTCTCAAATCCTTTTCCTCCACTGATAATAAAAGATCCAGAACCTTTGTTAATCTCTATGTTGTTTTGTGCAGTTACGTAATTAATGGTGCTTAGTATTGTTAAGAATACCCCGATTATTTTAATTTTCATTGTATTTACTTTTTAATGATTTATATTTTAATACTTCAAAAGTCAATAATAAATGAAATGCAGTTTAAAATTGTCGTCCATCGTGAGGCTACAAATGATTAATGATAGGAAAAAGTATGTGTTTTTAACTTATAGGTAGTTACAAGTAATTAATGTGTCGTAGAAGGAAATTCATCTACTTATTGTAAATCAATTAAGTTATTCTGTATTTTTGATCTGATGAACACTTTTTTCACGCCTTACATTAATGCTATTCTCCAAAAACGTTGGCTAAGTCATGTTATTTTTTGGGTGTTATTATTGTTTAGTTATTCGCTTGCAATGATTAATGGGTACGACTCCTTTTACAAATCATTTAATAGGAATTTAATTTTACTGATTCCTCAAATATTGGCGTCGTATTTTATTATCTACTATTTGAATCCGAAGTATTTATATAAAAAAAAATATTTTGGTTTTGCTGTGCTATTTGTCATTGGAACCTACGTTTTTTCTATATTGGCAAGAGTACTTTTAGTACATGTTATAGAAGAATTATACAGAGAGTTACCATTTAGAAAAGAATCTTTTTATGAGATCGCAACGGATTTTAAAAAACTATACAAAGATTTTTTTTATAGAGTGTATTTGCCCGTTTTTTTAGTCGTAAGTGTTAAGCTGATTAAAGAGCGGTTTGAAGAAAAAAATAGACAAGAAGTGTTACAAAAAGAAAAGGTCACCGCAGAATTGAATTTTATGAAAGCGCAGATTCATCCTCATTTTCTATTTAATACCTTGAATAATTTATATGTATTGACATTGCAAAAATCAGACAAAGCATCAGAAACCGTATTGAAACTGTCAGAGATGTTAGATTATATGCTCTATAAATGCAATTCTAACCGTGTTACAATTACAGAAGAAGTACAATTAATTCAGAATTACATCAATTTAGAACAGTTGCGTTATGGAGAAAGATTGGAAGTAGTTTTTAATACAGATATTGATTCTAATCACACTCAAATTGCACCTTTAATTTTGGTTTCCTTGATAGAAAATGCTTTTAAACATGGCGCTAGTGGTGCCGTTTCGGCACCAAAAATAGCAATTGAATTTCAAGTTAAAAATAATGAATTGCAATTTTCAATTTACAATACGAAGCCCGCACAATTTCAAAAAGATGAAACAGGATTTAAAAATGGAATAGGGCTAAGGAATATTAAAAACCAGTTATCTTTAATTTATCCAGAAAAACACCTTTTAGAAATTTTTGATACAAAAGAATCTTATCTTGTTAATCTAAACATTCAATTAGACTAAAAGTGAACATAAATTGTATAATTATTGATGATGAGCCATTGGCTGCAGCTTTAATTGAAGCCCATGTAGCAAATATTCCAAACTTAACTATTGTCGCGGTTTGCAGCAATGCTTTAGAAGGGTTTGACGTATTAAAAGCACAGGCTGTAGATCTAATATTTTTAGACATTCAAATGCCTTTGTTAACGGGAATAGAATTTCTGAAATTGTTGAGCAATCCGCCAAAGGTAATTTTTACGACAGCCTATAGAGAATATGCAATAGAAAGCTATGAGTTAGAAGTAGTTGATTATTTATTGAAGCCAATTTCATTTGATCGTTTCTTTAAAGCAATCAATAAGTTTTTTAAAACCATTGAATCTACTGCCCCAATTAAAGCAATTGTCGATCCTCAAGAGACTGCAGGTTTTATCTATGTGAACTCAAATAAGAAACATCATAAAATCTCTTTTTCAGAAATACTATATGTAGAAAGTATTAAAGATTATATACGGATTCACTTACATGATAAAACGATTGTAACGAAAGATAAAATAAGTGAGTTTGAACATAAATTGCCCGTAAGCTTTCTAAGAACTCATCGATCTTATATTGTAAATGCTGATAAAATTACTGCATATACAGTGCATGATATTGAAATTGGAAATATTGAGATTCCAATTGGAATAAGTTATAAAAAGCAATTGTTAGAAAAACTGAAAGTATAATTAATTTACAATTGATGAGCTTACTAATTGTAAACACAATTGTAAATTACTGATCGCTCCTTTTTTTGTGGTGTTTATGTTTAAAGGTAACTGATTGGTGATTGATTTCACAAAAACAGCAGCCGTTAAAAATGTCCCCAACAAAGTAGGGTGGCTTCCGTCTTCAGTGTACAAATCAAACTCTGGATGCATTTTTAAAGCTTTTCTCCAAACTTCTCCAACTATTACGATTTCTCCTTTGTTTATATTAGCTGCTTCTTTGTAAGCTTTTGTAATTGTTTTTTGAGTATTTGGAGTTTTTTCCCTTGACCAAGTAGCAAAAAAATAAGGCTTAGCTCCATGTTTTTTTATGTAAACACTCAACTTTTTAGAATACAAAAGGAATTCGTTTTTATTTGTTAATGTCCCCATACTTTGCTCTTGTAAAACAACAATATCAAAGCGTCCATTTTTAATAAGGTTTTTGGTTTTTAAACCATGATCTTGATTAAAATGATATTTCAATCGAGCACCGCCAACAGCACTCATCTCCGTTTTTATATAAGTAGAAGTGCTTTTAGAAAGCTCCGAAACCATGTTGGGTAAATCAGAATAATACGTATAGCTATTCCCAACAAACAGTACATTTAATGTGTCTTTTTGGGCAAAACTGATATAGTTGCTTACGAAGCATAGCGATATTATTAGGCTACGAAAAATAAACTTCATTAATCTTCAATTTTATTAAAAGTAAACCTGCCGTTAAAAACCATTCTTTTATCAGTATTAAACTTAACTCTTGCTCCAGTTTCTAAATCTATAAAGGTGTCTTCTTCTGTAGGGGTTAAGGTATTAATTTCTCCACTATTTGGATCATGAACAGTTAACTTGTTATTTTCAACTTTTACATGAGCAAAATAATCACCAATGCCATTTACTTGAAAATTAAGTTTGTATTTCCCTGTTAAGCTCTTGAGTTTCTTCAAAGGAATTTCAATAGTTTCAATAACTTTTTGTTTGTTTATCCCCCAATTATATTTTTTAGAAATGGCTCTTAGAATTTCAGATATTAATTTCCCGCCGCTGTCAGCATTCGTCATTATTATTACAGCGCTCCCTTTGTTTGCAAAAGAAATAAATTCATTCGTAAACCCTCTGTTTTTACCACCATGTCTAAAAATCAGTGAGTCCTTTTCCCATTGTAAAGATGGACCTAGTCCCCAATTGTTTTTGTGTTTGGTAAGCATTTGGTCAATCGTTTTTTTAGATAAGATCCCATTTTCTTTTCCTGCCAATATTTGTTGTACTTCAATAGCATATTTTGCCAAATCTGTTGGTGTAGTCCATAAACCTGCAGCAGCTTGTTCTGGGTAATTGTTCCAAAAACCTTCAGCAATTTCTCCTTGAGAATTGTATGCAGCACTAGCATTGCTATGGTGTTTTGCACTTAATGGTTGCTCATATGTGCTATTGCTCATACCTAAAGGTGTTAAAAAGTTTACTGCCATATAATCCTCCAATGATTTTTTACTTGTGTCTTCAACAATCTTTTCCATTAATGTATAGCCGCCACCAGAGTAGCGCCAAATACTATTCGGAATGGTATCTACGAATATTTTTGAAGTATTTCCTTGGCCATTTAACACTTGAATTATTGAAGGAAATGAATCTTTTTGTTCGTATCCAGGGAATCCGTGAACCGTCATTCCTGCTGTATGCGTTAACAATCTTCTTAGCGTTACTTTTTTTGTAGTTGTAAATTTATTTGCGGGAATTTGCCAATTTTTTAAGTAGGTGTTTACATCGGTGTCTAAATCTAGTTTTCCTTCTTCAACGAGTTTTAATGCAGATAGTGCGGCTACTGGTTTACTGATAGATCCTGCTTGAAAAATAGTGTTTGCATCTACGTTGGTTTTTGTATCTGTATTTGCTATTCCATACCCCTTTGCCCATTTTATTTCCCCATCCTCTACGAGTGCAATGCTTACTCCAGGAACTTTATAATGTTCCATTCTATCTAATATGCTGTAGCTAATAGCTGAATCTCCATTAACTTGATAAGCTGGTAGTAGTCCATTTTCTATACCGTTTATTTCAGATGAAACATCAATAGCTTTATTATCAGTACATGAGATAAACGCTAATGATAATATAAAAAATAGTAGTTGAATTCTTTTCATAATTTGTTGTTTTTGGTTGATATGCAGCAGATTGCATAAGTGACTAAGATACTAAAAAAGAAAGTATGTGTAAGTTATTCTATTTTAAAGTGAAAATGAAACTTGTTATATTAACAATAAGAAATTATATCAAAATTGTTATTATAAATATTTAACATAATTATATAAATAGTGTCTTTTTAAATTTAATAGATTCGCAAAAAAAATAAACACCAAATGTTTAAAAACTTTAAGAGAGTATTCATTTTTACATGTGTAATTATCCTATATGTCAGTTGTACTAAAGAAGAGATTGCTTTGCCCCAAAAAATGGATAGTATTATGGGAAGCTGGAGTCCAATTATTGGTTTAATGACAGGAGAAATAATTGATGGTGACTATGGTAAAGAATCCTTTAAATATACTTTTGGTAAATGTGCTAAAGAGGAAGGATACATTACATTTAAAAAGGATGGAAGTTTAGATTTTATAAATTATACAGGGAGCTTAAGTACAGGCTGTAAAATTATTGAAAGCGCCAAACAGGTATTTTGGGAAAGTGAAGGTGATTCAACATACATCGCTTCAGGAGTTATTTCTCAAATTAATAATCAAAGTACTTATGATGCTGTAAATATTGATAATTTAATTTTAGAACCTTATTTACCGTATCCAGATCTAGTTGAGGTTAAGAATGATACACTCATATTGTATTTTGATAAAATTCCAAATACAAAGTTGTACAATGAACGATTTTTTTATAAAAGAAAATCTTAGGTTTTGAATGGAGCTATTACGGTTAAAATTGCATGCCTATTTTAAAATTCAATACACGGCCAGTCATGTAATTTGGAATTCCATACATGGTTTTAGAATATACATCACGTACCCAGGTATTGGTAATTGAGTTATTAATATCAAACAAATTGAATAGTTCTAACCCAGCGGTTAGTTCTTTAAAGTTTCGCAACCAGCTAGACGTTGCTTTTTTAGTCTTGTCAACAAGAATATAAGAGATTCCTAAATCTGCACGTTTATAGGCGTCTAATCGACTCTGAAATTGATATGGGTTTGCATAACTTGGTGATCCACCGGGAACTCCAGAATTATATACTAAGTTTAAGTATGCTTTTAAATCGGGTAAATTTGGAACGTAATCTTGAAATAAAATCCCGAGTTTAAAACGTTGATCCGTAGGCCGTGCAATATTTCCTTGGTTATTGATGTTCTCTTGTGTTTTTAGAATTCCTAAGCTAATCCAACTTTCATTTCCAGGAACAAATTCACCGTTTAAACGAATGTCAATTCCAGTAGCATATGCTGTTGCATTGTTTTGTGCTTGATACCGAATTCGAACATTATCAACCGTATATGGGTTTACATTGTTTAAATGTTTATAGTAAATTTCTGTAGTTAATTTAAAAGGTCTATCCCACATTATAAAACTATAATCACTCCCAAGAACAGCATGTATTGATCTTTGTGCTTTTACTTCTGGATGTATTGCGCCTAAATTATCTTTTAATTCTTTATAAAATGGTGGTTGATAATACAAACCACCAGAAACTCTAAATAACATGTCTTTGTCCCAATCAGGTTTGATAGCAAATTGTGCTCTGGGGCTAAAAATAAAATGATTTTCTTTTGTGATACCGTTTGATTTTACGGACCAGTTTTGAAAACGCATTCCGAAATTGTACCAAACTTGATGTTCTTTTAGAAAGCCCTTTCTGCTAAACTGAGCAAAACCGGAGATTCTATTTATGGTAACATTATTAATTGCTCTAATGCTTTGATATGGTGTAATACTGCCTTTATAAGGATTATATGGTTGGTTATTTATTGAATGATGTGGTGGTCTAATGGCAAAGCCAACAGAATCGATCACTTCCCATTCTATAATTCGGTCTTTTATATCTTCAATCTGATATTTAATTCCTACTTCTAGTTGGTTATTATCCTTTTTGTATGTTCCTTTTAATTGAAAATTAGCAATCAATGCGTCTAAATCATTTCTTGCATGGCTTAACTGAGAACCAATCCCTTGTGAAAATTCTACTTCGCCAAAGTTTTCTGAACCTAAATTGCTATCAACCTCCCCTAAATTATAGGAGGCCAAAATATCGTAATATTCTTCTTCTTGAGTATTGTATAAAGAGGTAGTTGCGTGTAGCGTTATTTCCTTATTAAGTTTATAATCGGCTTTAAAAGCGCCAAAACTTGTGAGATAACTATCTTTTTCTTGTCCGTTATAAAAGACAATCAATTCAATTGGATTAACAAGAGTTCCAAAACGTGTTCTACGAGAAATAGGTGTATAGTTGTAGTTGTTTAAAGAAAAGTTCCCTAGGAAGTCTAGATTTAATTTATCGTTCAACTGATAACTCAAAAATGCTTGAATGTCGGTAAAACTGGGCTTATAATTTGTTTCTATCTGTTTGCTATTTACAAACAGACTGTTGTTTCTGTGTCTAAGTCCAATAATTCCACTTCCTTTTTTATTTTTAGTTTGTCCCTCTATGGTTGCACTACCACCAACCAAACTTAATTCTATTTGAGTTTTTGTTTGTGTAGGTTTGCGATAGGTAATATCAAGTACAGATGATAGTTTGTCTCCATATTTGGCTTGAAAACCACCTGCAGAAAAATGAATATTTTGAACCATATTGGAATTGATAAAACTCAAGCCTTCTTGTTGCCCAGATCTGATTAAAAAAGGCCTGTAAACTTCAATCCCGTTAACATACACAAGGTTTTCATCAAAATTCCCGCCTCTAACGTTGTATTGCGTACTTAATTCGTTGTTGTTATTTACCCCAGCAAAAGTCATTAATAAGTTTTCTACTCCAGCATTTACGCCTGGCAGACGTTTTACTTTTGCAATGTCTATTGTTGTTATTCCTTTTGCTTCATTTGTTTTATTCTTGACAACAACTTCATTTAGTTTGTTGTTTAAAGAAATTAAAACCGGGGAGTACTTCAAGACCCTTTTACTTCTCAACGTTATTTTTTTTACATGTTTCTTGTATGAAACATGACTGAAGGTAATATGTATGGTTTTTCTAATCGGAATTGTTAATTCGTAATACCCATCAGCATTAGAAATGGTTCCTTTATTATTAAAGCTAACAGAAACATTTTTTATAGGAGTTTGCTGTTTATTGGTAATATAGCCTTTTATTGAAGTGGTGTTTTGTGAAACAACAAGAGCAGGAAATATAAAAAGTAAAAGAAATAATTTTTTCACGTGGTATTTGTTTACGGTGCTAAGTTATTGTTTTTTATAAAACGTAGCATTTAATGTATTCGTATTTCCAACATTATCTTCAACTTCAATTTTTAATTGATGTTTAGCGCCTATTAGTTTCTTGTCTTTAAATTGATATACGATTTGTTTCTTTTTTAAATCATATTCCATTAAAATCCATTCTCCATCTAAAGTGGCTCGAAAAGATTTTATTCCGGTTCCTTTGTCAGAAATTTTGACTATTATTTGAGAATGTTTAGTGATCCATGTTTCGTTTTTGAAATTCTTTAAATAAATTACTGGTTTTAGAGTATCAGAAGCTAACGTGTATTTCCCTAACATTTTTGTTGTCGTATAAAATTTGTCTTTTTTCTTTCTGGTATTTAGATAGGATGGATACTTCTTGTTATTAATATTGGCAATATATAATTGACTTTTTTCTTTTTCTGTGTACATAGAAACATCAAAAGTTAAGGTGTAACTTTTGTTCAAAGGTACGGTAGGTTCATGTATTTTTACAATGGAATTTTGTATTTCAAAATTTAAAAACAGGTCATTGTAAAAGGTATTCTTTGGAAACGCAATTGTAATTCCATCTTTACTCCATTTATGGAATTTATTCGCAGTAATTTTATATGCAGTTGTGTCTTTTACTTGTTTGAAAATAGTATTATTTTGAACACCTTTAACAGGTATTCTTACTATTGATGTGTTCCCTGCAAAATCAGAAACTATAATTTCTACTGTATAGTTAAAGCCAGCTTTCACATTTACAACACCATTATTAAGTAAGCTCTTGTAAATTTTCAATTGGTTTCTTTTGACTTTATGTGTTTTTTGAAACTTCTTTTTATAGGTAGAATAATGATTGTAATCTATTAATAAGTTTATATACTTACTTTCTTTGAATGAGAAAGTCTCTAAATTGTGATGATATACTTTATGACCATTTACCTTCATTTCTATGCTATAAACACCATTCTTATTATAAGCTCCATTTAGCTGATCATAGACATTAATTCCAAATCCGATAGGTCCTGTAGCTGTTATTCTATTTGTGGTGTACACATGCTCTTTGACTTTTTTAAAGGCTAGAAGAGACTTGTTGATATTTTGGTTAACTCTAGATGAATCTGTCAATGGATAGACAATAAGGCCTTTTATTTTAGGAGCAATGGTATCTTCAACCTTAACTCCAAACAAAAATGGGTTGATAATTTTTTCTGTTTTTGTGTCTCTAATTTCATAATGCAAATGAGGAGCAACAAAACCACCGGTGCTTCCTGTAAAAGCGATTATTTGTCCTTTTTTAACAGGTATTTGATCTTTTTTAGGGAAAATGTTTCCAGTTTCATAGCTTTCTTTCTTGTATTGTCTCTCTTTTACATAGGGTTCAATTCGGTTTCCGAACTTACTCAAATGTGCATAGACACTTGTGTATCCGTTTGGATGAGCAACATAAATAACTTTTCCATACCCCCAAAGTGCAACTTTTATTCTTGATACATATCCATCGCCTACAGCATATACAGGTAAACCTTCTTTTCGTTGTGTCTTAATATCAATACCTGCATGAAAATGATTAGCCCTTAATTCTCCAAAAGTACCCGCCAAAATTGTAGGAATGTCTAAAGGGTTCCTAAAGTCTTTAGTTGGGTATTTTATTTGCCCAAAAAATGGAGTAGAAAGAAATGCGATAAAAAGAGTGATTAGTAATTTCAATTTTTAATTTTAAAGCTAATGTAATAAAAAATAGAAGTAGAATTAAACAAAAGTTATACCATGCTATAAAACAGTGAATTATAAATAAAACTTTAAAAAGAGTCCGTTTTCTTGGGTTTTAACATTCAGAATGTTAACTTTGTAGGAATAGTTTTGATTCTTAATATTTGATGAGTAAAACATTAGAAGCAATTCATACACTGGAAGATAGGTTAAAAACCTTGTTAACTAATTATGAATTTTTAAAAGAAGAGAATGAAATTCTTTTGGAGAATGTAAATAAATTACAGCATCAATTAATTTTGAATCAGCAAGAATTGGAAAATCAAAGGAAGAATTTTGAGGTTTTAAAAATTGCAAAAACTATTAATGGCAGTAAAGAAAATACAAGAGAAACAAAACTCAAAATAAATGCTTTAATTCGAGAAATCGATAAGTGTATTGTTCAATTAAACGAATAAAAAGTTCATTAACAGTGTCTGGGAAATTAAAAATTAATGTTGTTTTAGCTGGTAGAACATACCCTTTAAGTGTTCAAAACACGCAAGAAGAAGAAGGAATGCGAAAAGCAGCGGCAAATATTAATCAGTTAATTTCTCTGTACGAGAAAAATTATGCTGTTAATGACAAGCAAGACGTGTTAGCAATGTGTGCGCTACGATTTGCATCTCAAGTTGAAATTGCATCTATTGATGCAACAAGTACAAATGAAGAAGCATTAGAAAAAATAAATACGCTGAATGAATTGTTACAATCTCATTTAGATTAAGTTCTTTAAAATAAAATTAAAATACACTGCCTACGTTAGTAAATAGTTTATTAAACTCAACACTATTCAATTATGAAGGATGAGTCTTAATTGTAAAAGCATGCCATTAGTACTGAATATTTTTTCAGCTTCAAGATGGATCCTTGACCAGTTAGTTAGTCCTATAAATGTCATAATGGAGTTTAAAAACCCAACTGATGTAGGCTTTTTTTATATAAAAATAGTAAATTATGGATGGAATGTTACTTCCTTTTGCACTTGGTGTAGTAGGAGCAGTTATAGGTTTTATTATTGCAAAAGCAATAGAAAAATCAAAAGATAAAAAATTGATCAACAGTACTAAAAAAGAAGCGGCAACAATTTTGAAAGCAGCTAAAGTTGATGCAGAGTCTTTAAAGAAAGATAAAATATTACAGGCTAAAGAAAAGTTTATTGAACTTAAATCTGAGCACGAAAAAGTGATATTGACCAGAGAAAAGAAAATGTCTGATGTAGAAAAAAGAATTAGAGATAGAGAATCTCAAGTTGCATCGGAAGTAGATAAAAACAAAAGATTAAATAAATCTTTAGAACAAAAAGAAACAGACTTTACATATAAGTTAGATTTCTTAGAGAAGAAAGAAGATGAATTAGAAAAAATGCACAAAAGACATGTAGATATGTTGGAGCAGATTTCTGGATTGTCGGCAGATGAAGCAAAGAAAGAATTAGTTTCTTCATTAAAAGAAGAAGCTAAAACAGAAGCAATGGCTTTTATTCAAAATTCAATTGAAGAAGCGAAGCTTACCGCTGAGCAAGATGCTCGTAAAGTTGTTTTAAATACGATTCAGCGTGTTGGTGTAGAGCAGTCTGTAGAAAATTGTGTTTCTGTTTTTAATTTAGAATCTGATGACGTGAAAGGGCGAATCATTGGTAGAGAAGGTAGAAATATTAGAGCTATTGAAGCTGCAACCGGTGTAGAGATCATTGTAGATGATACTCCTGATGCAATTATATTATCTTGTTTTGATCCTGTAAGGAGAGAAATTGCTCGTTTGGCATTACATAAGTTGGTTACTGATGGTAGAATTCACCCAGCAAGAATTGAAGAAGTTGTTAAGAAAACAGAGAAACAAATTACACAAGAAATTATAGAAGTTGGTAAACGTACCGTGATTGATTTGGGAATTAATGGGTTGCATCCAGAGTTGATAAAGACTGTTGGGAGAATGAAGTATCGTTCTTCATATGGGCAAAATTTATTGCAACACTCTAGAGAAGTTGCAAATCTTTGTGGAATTATGGCGTCTGAACTAGGTTTGAATGCTAAAGTTGCAAAAAGAGCTGGTTTGTTACATGATATTGGTAAGGTGCCGGATTCAGAAAGTGAATTACCGCATGCTTTATTGGGAATGCAATGGGCCGAGAAATATGGTGAAAAGCCAGATGTATGTAATGCAATTGGGGCGCACCATGACGAAATTGAAATGAAGACGCTTATTGCACCGATAGTACAAGTTTGTGATGCGATTTCAGGAGCAAGACCAGGAGCAAGACGACAAGTATTAGATTCTTATATCCAGCGTTTAAAAGATTTAGAAGATATTGCTTTTGGATTTACTGGAGTTCAAAAGGCTTATGCAATTCAAGCTGGTAGAGAATTACGTGTGATGGTTGAAAGCACCAAAGTAAATGATGAAAAAGCTGCTGAATTATCTTTTGGGATTTCTCAAAAAATTCAAAACGATATGACCTATCCTGGTCAGGTTAAAGTGACTGTAATTAGAGAAACTAGAGCTGTAAATATCGCGAAGTAACTAGAGAATATACTTTTTAATATTGTCATTCCCGCGAAAGCGGGAATTTTTTTTGAATAGAGTTTTAGTTCCTAGGATGGTATTTCTCTACTACGTTTTTTAAATATGTTTTATCCAAGTGGACATATATTTCTGTAGTTGTGATACTTTCATGGCCTAACATTTGTTGTATCGCTCTTAAATCTGCACCACCTTCCAATAGGTGAGTAGCGAATGAATGGCGCAGCGTATGTGGCCCAATTTTTTTATTTATATTGATTTTTAATGACAATTCTTTTATGATCATAAAAATCATTTGTCGCGTTAAGTTTTTCCCTCTTCGATTTAAAAAAAGGGTGTCTTCAAAGCCTTTTTGAGGGGATATAAGCCCTCTGATGTCTTTAATATAAAAACGAATATATTTCTGAGTATTGTAATTTATAGGCGTAAAACGTTCTTTATTTCCTTTTCCCAATACCCTGATAAAACCTTCGTCAAAAAATAAGTCTGAAAGCTTAAGGTGAATTAGTTCGCTTACACGAAGACCACAACTATAAATAGTTTCAATAATTGTTCTATTTCGTTCTCCTTGTGGAAGGCTTAAATCTATGGCATTTATCAATTCGTTTATTTCAGAGAAGGATAATGTATCAGGTAATTTTCTACCAATTTTTGGAGTTTCTATGAGTTCAGTAGGATTCTGTTCTCTGTAGTCCTCGAAAATTAAATACTCAAAAAAATTCCGCAATCCAGAAATGATTCTTGATTGTGTAGTTGGCTTCACCGTTTTCGCAATTTCATAAATAAAACCTTGTAGTATTTCCAAATCGATTTTAATTGGAGAAGTAGAAATATCATTTTCTTCTAAATAGCCTAGTAGCTTGTGTATGTCTCTAGTATAGCTATCTATAGAGTTTTTAGATAATCCTCTTTCTATTTTTAAAAACAATTGATAATCCTTTATTGCATGGTGCCACTTCATCCTTAACAAAAGTTTAAGTAAAATTTATGATTTTTTAAACAATCGAAATTTAAGTCTTTTTTATATTTGAAAACAAATATTTTTTAAAAAAAAGTTATGAAAAAAGTACTGTTAGTTGCCGTATTGGCGATCTCTGGGTTATGCAATGTAAATGCACAAGAAAATGTGATTAAAATGAATCCATTAGGCTTGGCTTTTGGTTCAATAGATTTATCTTATGAAAGAGTTCTAAATGAAAAAAGCTCAATTGAAATAGGTGTTGCATATTCGAGTTTAAATGTAACAACTTCAGGTTCGTCTTCAAAAGCAAATGGTTTTGGATTAGAGGGGAAATACAAAATGTATTTTTCTAACTCAGGATCTGCGCCAAGAGGTTGGTATGGTGCTCCTTTTGTTAGTTACTCTAAAACAACAGTGACTGGAGGTGGAGTATCTGCTTTTTCTGGAGGAGCATTAGCAGGTTATCAATGGGTGTTTGGTGGAACTGCTACTGGATTTGCTTTAGATTTAAATTTTGGAGCTCAATATGTTTCAGCAAGCACAACTGGTTCGGTGATTTCTACGACTTTTGATGGAATTTTACCTCGATTAGGACTGTCTTTAGGATATGCTTGGTAGATATAAGTTAATATTAAATGAAAAAAAGGGAGCCAATAGCTCTCTTTTTTTGATATAATTAATTGTATTTTAGCGATATGAAAATCACCATTATCAACGGACCAAATTTAAACCTATTGGGGAAGAGAGAACCAGGAATTTATGGTTCAGAGACATTTGAAGATATCTATATTAAATTACAAGAAAAATTTCCAGGGGTAGAACTTTCATATTACCAATCAAATATTGAAGGAGAACTTATTGATAAGTTGCATGAAGTTGGATTTGCTACTGATGGAATCATATTAAATGCAGCCGCGTATACCCATACTTCAGTTGGAATTGGAGATGCTGTAAGAGCTATAGAAACTCCAGTTGTTGAAGTGCATATTTCTAACGTGCACGCACGAGAAGAGTTTAGACAGACCAGTTTTATTGCGCCAAACGCCAAAGGGGTGATTTTTGGATTTGGAATTAAAGGATATGAATTGGCTATTCAGAGTTTTTTATAAGTTGAGTCTCATTTTTATATCTGAACGCTCGTAATGAGAGTCAGCTTCTAATTCAATTTCTACAAAACCTATTTTTTTATATAAGTTAATTGCAGGAACCAATGTTCTATGAGAATATAAGGTAATGCTGTCCCAACCCTGTTTTTTTGAAAAAGAGATACAATAATCCATTAATTGTTTTCCAATTTTAAGCCCTTGATACTTAGGAGAAACGGCCATTTTACTCAATTCAAAAAAGCTACTCTGGTTAATTAAAGCGACAGTTCCAACAATTTCATTATTATATTTGGCGAAGAAAATATATCCGCCTTTGTCAATGATAAAGTCTTGGGGATTGCTTAGTACTTTGTGGTCATAAGGCTCAACATAAAAGTATTTCTCAAGCCACTCTACATTTAAATCATAAAAGCAAGGTGCATGTTTTGGAGCGAAGTTTTCAATGCTTACATTTTCTTTTAATTGTGTCATAACTCTATGGTATAATGAGGTTTGTTTTTGTTTTTTTTCTGTCGCAAGTAAGTGGTTCATAAAACTCGTAGGTTCATGAGTGGTAATTGTGGTTAATTGGGTTTCAATAACTTTCCAAATTGGTTGTAGTTTGTCAAATGTTTCGATGCCTTTTGTTGAAAGTGCTACATTTTTTTTCCTCTTGTCATATTTATCAGGAATTATTTTAAGGAGTTTCTTTTTTTGTAAGGCGTTAATGAATTGTGTTATTGCCGGTTGACTGATGTCCAAAAAAGAGGCAATTTCTCCAATACTTATTTCTTTTTCATCCGCAATCGTTTTAAAAACGGGCATTAATGTGGGTTCAAAGTCGATACGTAAATGTTTGTATACTTTCTTTGCATCTTTCATTAAAGTATCACTTAGTCTTTTCAAACGAGATCCAAAAGCCAATTCTTGAAACTGTTGTAGTTTGTCCATTGCATAAATATTTATATAAGTTCTTATGCAAATATATGTGAAATATCCTTTATACTAAATTATGAGGAGTAAAATTATATTTTAGAATCTATGATAGCTATCATTTCTTGCTCCAAAACAATTGTTTTGGTGTAGATGTTTTTTGCGCGAGCCAAAATGTCTTCTGCAAAATCTCGGTCTTTGATGTCTTTTGCGTTAATTCTAACATTGAAATATGCCCCAATAACAGCAGTTCTTGCACATAAAGCTCCCACACCAGAATCTGACAAAGAGTTTTGCAAGCCGTCTTTAGCCATTGCCATCATAACTTCCATAGAGTTGTAGGAGGTTTCCATAACTCTAAATGGAATTTCTGTGGCGTATTTGGTTGCGTCTTCAATAATTTTTTTTCTAATTATTTTTTCTTCTTCGGTTGATTTTGGTAATCTAAATCCGTCAATAATCTTATTAAAAGCATTGGTGTCTTCATCCACAAGAAATAACAATTCATTCTTGTAAACCTGCCCTTTTTGTGCCCAATCCGAATAGAATTTCCATTTGTCATCCCAGCCAGCTTTATGTGCAGATAAATTCGCAACCATAGTTCCTAATGAGACACCTAATGTACCTACATATGCAGCAATACTTCCGCCGCCAGGAGCCATAGATTCAGAAGCTGTTTCTTCTGCAAATCCTTTGACTGTAAAATCTATTAATTTTTTATCTGCATTTGAATTCATAACATATTCTATAATACGTTCTTTCGGATTAAAAGGTTTTAAATCGTCTAGACCTAAAGATTTTACAGCAATTTTAATTTTTTCACTATCGCTAATTCCTAATGAACGCTCTTGCTTTATTAAAAAATGATCTCCAGCAGCCAGCATTGCTTGTAGCGGAACTAAACCAACCAATTCAGAGCCAGTTACACGTAAACCTCTTTTAGTTGCTGATAAAACAGTTTCCTCAAAAGCTTCATGCATAGAGGTAATGCTAATATTTGTTAAGTTATATGAAATTTGTGCGATGCCATACTCATCAATATACCAGCCAATTCCTTTAACGGCTTTTAATTTTCCAGGAACTCGTTTAGGTTCTCCATTTTTATCTAAAATTTTCTTTCCTGTAATCGGGTTTCCGTCACGTAAAACACGTCCAGCTTCACGTACATCAAAAGCAATGGCATTTGCACGACGCGTAGAGGTAGAGTTTAAATTCACATTATAAGCGACTAAGAAATCTCGTGCAGAAACAGCAGTAACACCAGAAGAGGCAACTTGATTATTAAATTCTACAGGTCCAAAATCTGGTTTCCAATTAGGGTTTGATAATTTTTCTTTTAAACCTTCATATTCTCCAGAACGAACTATTGCTAAATTTTTTCGATTGATAGATGTTGCAGCATTTTCGTAAAAGTAACCTGAAATACCTAATTCATCTCCAATACGTTTTCCAAGTTCATGAGCATACTCAGTCGTTTCTTTCATGGAAATATTTGCAATTGGCACTAACGGACATACATCAGTAGCTCCAAATCGAGGATGTTCTCCAGTATGTTGGCTCATGTCTATCAATTCGGAAGCTTTCTTTATTAATTTTAAAGCAGCTTCTAGTACTTGTTTTGGTTCTCCAACAAAAGTGATTACAGTTCTATTTGTTGCTTTACCTGGATCGATGTCTAATAATTTAACACCTTCTACGGTGGTTACAGTGTTTGCAATGGCATTTATTTTTTTAATATCTTTTCCTTCACTGATATTTGGAACGCATTCGATAAGTTGTTTGTTCATTGGAGTTTACGTTTGGTTTTCTCAAATGTAAAATATTCATTGAAATAAATAATAAATATTTTAAAAAAATGCTTCTTAATAAATAGTTAAAAGAGGTATATTTGTTTTTCACATTAAGGTAAGTGATTTATGGAACAAAAGTGGCTTTTTGTAATTTCCCCTAAAACAAAGCTCATTGATCTAAACTTAAAAGAAGTTTGGCAGTATCGTGATTTACTGATGCTATTTGTAAAACGGGATGTTATAACTTTATACAAACAAACAATATTAGGACCTCTTTGGTACCTGATTCAACCTTTATTTACTTCAGTAATTTTTACATTGGTTTTTAATAATGTTGCTGGAATACAAACAGGTGGTATTCCTCCTTTTCTATTTAATCTTGCAGGAATTACAATTTGGAATTATTTTAAAGAATGTTTAACGGCAACTTCTGATACGTTTAAGAAAAATGAACAAATTTTTGGTAAAGTATATTTTCCAAGAATTATAATGCCAATGTCTATTGTTGTTTCTAATTTATTGAAGTTTGGAATACAAATTTTGGTGTTTATTATTTTCTATATTTATTTTATAGCTATTGGGCATGATTTAACAGTTAGTAAATATATTTTTCTTTTTCCAGTACTTGTTTTATGTATGGGGATGTTAGGACTTGGTTTAGGAATGGTTATTTCTTCAATGGTTACAAAATATAGAGATTTAACTTTCTTAGTGAGTTTTGGGGTGCAATTGTTAATGTATATTTCTTTGGTGGTTTTACCCCTGTCTTTATTTCAAGAGAAAGGATTTGAATGGGCTGTGAAATATAATCCAATGGCTTATATTGTAGAAATCGGTCGTTTTATGCTGCTAAATGAAGGAAATGTGTCTTTGTTTGGGATTTTATATACTGTAATTTTTTCTATAGTGGTTTTATTATTGGGAACCATAATTTTTAACAGAACAGAAAAAAGTTTTATAGATACCATATAACAGATGAAAGATGATGTAATTTTAAGGGTAGAAAATCTATCAAAACAATATCGACTTGGAACTGTTGGTACGGGAACTATTAGCCATGATTTCAATAGGTTTTTAGCTAGAATTAGAGGGAAAGAAGACCCTTTTTTAAAGATAGGTATTATTAATAACAGAGCTTTAAAAGGGAATTCTAATTATGTTTGGGCATTGAAGGATATTAATTTTGAAGTTAATCAAGGTGAGGTTCTTGGAATTATAGGGAAAAATGGAGCGGGTAAATCCACATTATTAAAAATTTTATCAAAAGTAACAGGACCTACTACTGGGGAAATTAAATCTATGGGGAGGATTGCTTCCTTGTTAGAAGTGGGAACTGGATTTCACCCAGAAATGACAGGGAAAGAAAATATATTTTTAAACGGTGCTATTTTAGGGATGACCAAAAAAGAAATAGCTGTTAAACTTGATGAAATTATTGAGTTTTCTGGTTGTATACTTTATATAGACACTCCTGTAAAACGATATTCTTCGGGTATGAAAGTCCGGTTGGCATTTGCAGTTGCGGCATTTCTAGAACCTGATATCTTAATTGTAGATGAAGTTTTAGCTGTCGGGGATGCAGAGTTTCAGAAGAAAGCAATAGGGAAAATGAAAGATATTTCATCCCAAGGTGGTAGGACGGTTTTGTTTGTAAGCCATGATATGGCTGCTATTCAAAGCTTATGTAGCAAAGCTATTGTTTTGAAAAATGGTAGTATTTCTTACAAGGGACCCGTTGAAAAAGCCATAGGTTTTTACTTGAAAAATAGTTTGGAAGTATTAGATTATAATGGTATTGTTGAGTTTTCTTCTAAAGAAAGTGATTTCTATTTGAAATCTATTTCAATAAAAAATATAAAAGAAGAAATCACTAACTCTTTTAGTATGGGTGATGAAATGATTGTGTCTTTTGAGGTGAATTGTCAGATAAAGGCAAATGATGTTAAAGCGAGTGTATTAATTATTTCTGACCAAGGTATAAAAGTAGCCGCAATTAGATCGGTTGAGAATTCAGAAAAGAAATTTAATGTAAATTCTAATTTCATTTTTGAAGTTCTGATTAATGATATGAAATTAACCCCAAGAGATTATTTTTTAACGATCTCCTTAGTCGTTGGTGGACAAACAATAGCTCTTAAAGAAGAATGTATAGGTTTTACCATAAGTCCAAGTAATGTGTTTAATACAGGTAAAGTACCAAAGGGGAATTTTGTTAATTATAGTAAAGGGATATGGGGCCTTAAAAAAGTGTAAAAAGACCTCGGATATAGTTAATGTAGGGCTTAGTACTTATGTTAGCATAAAGATTAAATAATAGTTTTTATATTTGAGAGAAAAGAAACTAGGTCATAACGGAAGCTTTTTAATTAACGGATAAATAAAGAGAGTTTAAATTACCTTTGCTACAGTTACAAATTTCTTTTAATCATTCAATACAGCCTGTAGAATGAAGTATTATAAAAAACAAATATAGAAGTCATATAGGTAAAGAGTTAGTAGTTTTATAAGGAATTGATCTTTTGATTAATGGTTGTGTTTTATATTGCAAAATATACATATTGATAGTAGTGCCTTTGTTGAGTTGGTATCAAAGGAATAAAATTAGTTTTTATTTAAGTAGTTTTAAATATGGTGTTTATGGTAGGGTAATGTGATTTTTATGATAATGTGAAAAGTATTTATTAGATATGAAATTGTGGGGTTGGAGTGATTTAATTAGAAAAGATGATAAAGAATTGTTTTTTAAAAAGGATAATTAAGAATGATTAAATTATATTATTGGTCAAAAGATGATAGTAAGAAGCATAATTTTGGAGATTTACTTTCTAGGTTTGTTGTAGAGAAGATTTCTAAAAGAAAAGTTAGGCTCATAAACCCAAGTAATAGATGGTATAGTAAAGTATTTAAGCATTATTTCGCAATTGGAAGCATTTTATGTAGAGCAAATCAAAATAGTATTGTTTGGGGTAGTGGAATTATTAAGGTAGATGAAAACGTTAAAAAGGCTAAATTTATTGCCGTACGAGGGCCAAAAACTAGAAAGCGATTGTTAGAACTGGGCTATAAAGTACCAAAAGTTTATGGTGATCCAGGGCTGCTCACAAATCTTTTTTATCAACCTAAGAACATTGTGAAAAAATTTAAAGTAGGTGTAATACCTCATTATGTAGATTATAATGAGATTAAGGAGAACTATAAGAATGAGAATGAAGTTTTAGTGATAAATTTAATGTGTAATTCTGTAGAAGAGGTAATAGATAAAATGTTAAGTTGTGAAAAAATTATTTCAACATCGTTGCATGGAGTTATTGTTGCTCATTCATATAAAATACCTGCTCTATGGCTTAAATACTCAGATAAATTGGCAGGAGATGATGTGAAATTTTATGATTACTATGAATCAGTTGAAATAAATTACCCATTGGCTAAATACTTTCAGTATGATTCATTAGATACTTTAAAAGAGGTTTTTGAAAATTATAGAACAAAAGAATTACCAAGTATAACTAATTTACATTTTGTTCAAAAGGGATTGATAAAAAGTTGCCCTTTTATTTCAATTAAAGCAATAAACAAAATTTTATTGAATGAGAGTTGGGAGTAATCCAGAAAAAAAAAAAGAATTAAAAATAACCTATAAACAGCATAGGGTGATTATCCCTGTTTATATTCCAGATTCTAATGAAGATTATTTTAAGAACTTATTTGAAGTTTTTAAAAGATCAATTAGTTCTTTGTTATCTACTATAGATGATGAGGAAACAAATATTACCATAATAAACAATAATTGTAAAAAAGAAGTTACTTTATATATAGATGAATTATTAAATAATAATAAAATTGATAAACATATTATATATCAGAAAAATTACGGAAAGGTATTTGCCATCTTATCAGAATCAAAAGCAGTATATGAACCTTTAATAACAATTGCAGATGCTGACGTATTCTATTTTTCAGGTTGGGAAAATGCTGTAATTAATATTCATAATGAATTTAATAAGGCTGGTGTTGTAAGCCCAATTCCAATGCCACATTTAGCTTTTTACAATAATAAGTCACTTTTTGTTAAGAATTGGTTTAGGATATATAAAAAAAAAATAATTAATGATGAAGATTTAAATCTTTTTGGAAAAAGTATTGGAAATATTAATTTTTTCAAAAAGAACAACTATTACTTAAGTCAATTTTATTTGAAAAAAAATGAAAAGAAATTTTGTATTGGAGCTTCCCACTTTATTGCAACATATAAAACAGAGTCCTTATATTTAATAACAAATTCTTATCCAAGTTATGTCTTTAAAAATGGTTATGAAAATGAAATTATTGATCGACCATTAGATAAATTGGGCTATTATAGATTTTCAACTTTAAAAACATTTGTATACCATTTAGGTAATACTTTGCCAGAGAAAATAGTAAAGACAAAATTAATAAAAGAGAAACAAATAAAGTATAATTATAGTAAAAAAAGAAACTTTAAAATTAGTTTTTATATCATATCACTATTTTTTAAAATTATTAAATATTTAAAGAAATGAAAATACATTTAAAAGGCTATTATGGGTATGGGAATTTTGGTGATGATCTTTTAATGATTGCTGCATATAATTTATTAAATGAAGTTTTTATAGATGCTAAAATATTTATTTTTTCAAAAAAAAAATATGTGTTTAACTTATTACCTAATGCAATTGATATTGAGGAAATCAAGATAGAAAATAATGATCTAGATTTAATTGTTTATGGTGGTGGAGGATTGTATTTTGATTTTGTAAAAGGGGACTTAAAAAGTTTTATTTTAAATAAAACCATTAACCTATTTCATGGTGATAATGTTAATAAAATAAGAAATTATATTAAAAAAAATAAAAAGCAAAATACAGAAAAAATAGCAATAGGTATCGGTGTTGGTCCCTATTCAAAAACATCTAAGAAATATTTTAATCAAATGAGATATTTATCAAGTTTTAAATTAATATGTGTAAGAGATGTAAAAAGTTATAATTTTTGTAAAAGAAATAATAAGAACACTTATTTATATTCAGATTTAGTTTTTGGCCAAAAATATTGGTTACCTATACCCGTCGAGGTAAAAAAAGATAAAGATTTAATATTATTTATAGTTCGAGGTTGGAAATACTCAAATAACGAATTAAAAGCTGAGTTGGAATTAGCAAAACGATTAAACAAAAATGGCAAGAAAATAAAATTCATGCTTTTTAATTTAGAAGCCGATATAAAATGTAAAAAAATTATTGAAAGAGAATCAAATTTTGAAATTCTAGTTTATGATGAAAATAATTACTTCTTTTTTCTCGAGCAGTTAAAAAAATCTTCATTAGTAATTACTCAAAGAGCACATGGTGCAATTATTGCAAGTATATTGGGTGTTCCAACTGTTTGTTTAGGAATAGAAATTAAACTAAAAAATATCCATTTGATGCTTAAGAATTCTTCCGTTTACTTTGATTACCCTTTAAATACGGATAAAATGGAAAAAATTATAATGGATGAAAAATATTTAGAAAAATTAGAAAACAATATATCAATAGATATAATCAAAAACTCTAAGGCTATTGATGAATTAGTAGAATCTTTAAAAATTAATTTTAATGGATAAAATTCTAATTTGCTTCGGTACAAGACCAGAAGCTATTAAAATGGCTCCTTTAATTTTAGAACTTAAGAAAAATAGTTCTTTTAAAATTGCTGTTTGCGTAACTGCTCAACATAGAGAAATGTTAGATCAAGTTTTGTTTTTTTTCAAAATAACTCCAGATTACGATTTAAATTTAATGCAATCAAACCAAACTTTAAATCAACTAAGCAGTAGAATTTTGTCTAAAATTGATGTTGTTTTAGATGATTTTAAACCAGAATTAGTGTTAGTTCATGGAGATACAACAACAAGTTCTATGGTTGCGTTAGCATCGTTCCATAAACATATTAAAGTTGCTCATATTGAAGCGGGTTTAAGGACTTACAATAAAAATGCTCCATTCCCCGAAGAGATCAATAGACAAATTACAGGTAGAATTGCTGACTATCATTTTGCGCCTACACGGCAAGCAGCTGATAATTTAATTTATAATGAAAAAATAGATTCATCAAATGTTTATGTGACTGGGAATACTGTTATAGATGCTTTATTACTAGGGATTAAACATATAAATATAGAACGATTAGAAATTTTAGAATTAGATAAAAAGCTTGATAAAAAAAAGAGAATAATTTTAATGACTGGCCATAGAAGAGAAAATTTTGGAGAAAAGTTTGAATCTATTTGTGAAGCACTTTTAGAGTTGTCTAAAAGAGATGACATACAAATTATTTATCCAGTTCATTTAAACCCAAAAGTTCAAGAACCAGTAACAAAAATTTTAAAGAATATAGACAATATCTTATTAGTTAATCCTTTAGATTACGAGATCTTTATTTGGCTAATGAATAAATCATATTTGATAATTACTGATAGTGGAGGAGTGCAAGAAGAAGCCCCTTCATTAAAAATACCTGTTTTAGTAACAAGAGAAGTAACTGAAAGGCAAGAAGCAGTAGAAGTAAATGCAGTAAAACTTGTTGGAACTACTAAAAAAACAATTTTAACTGAAGCAATTAAGTTATTAGATAACAAAGAAGAATATAATAAAATGATTTCAAATGATAATCCTTACGGTGACGGTAACGCTTCTCGAAAAATTAAAGATATAATATCTTTACTATGAAAATACTTGTAATAGCAGAATCTTTAAGGATTAATGAAACATCTTCTGGTATTGTTTCTTCAACTTTTTTAAAAGCCTTATCAGAGAATAAAAGAAATGAGATTATTTGCCTGTATCATAAAGTTTTTGAATATAATATTACATGGTTAGATGCTGTTAAATTTATAGAGATTGAAAAAAAAGTATATAAGGGTAATAAAATTATAGATGGAGTTCCAAAATTAAGAGGTTTATTAACAAATATTGTAGGAATCCATAATAAAACTAATCATGAGATAAAAAGATGGAAAAACTCAATTAATAAAGTTTTAAGTACTAATAAGATTGATTTAATAGTTACACTAGGTTCTGGTGCTGAATTTCACCCAAATTATGCAATGTTAAAAGTGAAAACTAAAATTACTTGGCTGGCTAATTTTCATGATCCATATCCTTTTAGTGTATATCCAAAACCATATCAAAAGAAAAGAACACACTTGTTAAAAAGGCAGGAGTTTTTTACAAAAAGAATGATTTATAAAGCAAACTATGTTTCTTTTCCTTCTCTGTATTTAAAAGATTTAATGCAGTCTACTTATGGATTTTCAAATAATAAAAGTATAATTCTTCCTCATGTAGGATTAGCCTTAACAAAGCTGCCTACGAAAAGTATAGATGATAAAATTAGTTTACCTGAAGGAAGGTTTAATTTATTACACGCTGGTACTTTGCTTGGGCCAAGAAAAGTAGATGCTTTGTTTAATGCTTTTGTAAGGTTTATAAATAGTGATAAAGAAAAAAAAGAATTCGCAATATTAAATGTACTTGGTAATGTTGCTAAAGATAATTTAGAGATTATTAGTAAGCATCAATTATTGAAAAATATTAATGTTATTTTAGATAGGGCTAGTTATAAAAAAAGTTTGGAGTTAACGTCTCAAGCAAATGTGTCTATTATAGTAGAAGCAAATGCAGATTTTAGCCCATTTATGCCTGGGAAATTAGCTGATTTGATTTTTTTAGAAAAACCTATCTTAGCATTAACACCAAAAATATCTGAAACAATAAGAATTTTAGGTGAGAATTATCCATATCAAGCTAGAGTAAATGATGAAAAACAAATTTTAGAGAAGTTAGAATTATTATGGCGTGATTGGAAGAGTGAAAAATTAAATTTACCAAATGCTTTTCAATTAAAGAATTACATATCGTCTGAAGAGTTTAATAAAAAAATAAATACTTTATAAAATGTTAATTATCGCAGAAATAGGACAAGCTCATGATGGTAGTTTAGGAATGGCACTAGCTTATATTGATGCCGTTGCCAAAACAGGTTGCCATGCGATTAAATTTCAAACACATATTGCAAAGGCTGAAAGTAGTATACATGAACCATTTCGAGTGCAATTTTCTAAACAAGATGAAACTAGAATGGATTATTGGAAACGAATGGAATTTACAATAAACCAATGGAAAGAATTAAAAAAGCATTGTGATGAAGTGGGATTAGAGTTTATGAGCTCACCATTTAGTAATGCAGCTGTTGATTTGTTAGAAGAAGTTGGAGTTAAAAGATATAAAGTCGGATCTGGAGAAGTAAATAATTTTTTACTATTGGAGAAGATAGCTCAAACAGGAAAGCCCGTAATTATTTCTTCTGGAATGAGTTCTTTTGATGAATTAGATGCAACGATTCAATTTTTAAAGGATAGAAAAGTTAATTATTCTATTTTACAATGCACGACTTCTTATCCAACCAAACCGAGGCAATATGGGGTAAATGTAATTAAAGAATTAAAAGAAAGATATAATGTTACAGTTGGTTTCTCAGACCATTCATCATCAATTGAAGCTTGTATTGCTGCTGCTGCTTTAGGTGCAGAAATTTTAGAGTTTCATGTTGTTTTTGATAAAGAATTGTTTGGCCCTGATGTAAAATCATCTTTAACAATGAAAGAAACAAAACGATTGGTTAAAGCAATTAGTAATATACAGGAAGCTATGGAGCATCCAATAAATAAGAGTGATAATTCAGCGTTTACGGAGTTGAAAAGTATTTTCGAAAAATCCTTAGCAATTAATAAAAATGTGCGCAAAGGACATATTATAACTTTTGCAGATTTGGAAACGAAAAAGCCGAAAGGTTATGGTATTTTAGCAAGTGAGTATGAGAAAATTATAGGAAAAGTAATCATGAAGGATTTAAATCAATGGGATTTTTTGAATTATAAAGATATAGAGAGTTAATATGAAAAGGAAAATATGTGTTGTTGTTACTGCTCGTCCCTCTTATAGTAGAATAAAAACTGCTTTAACGGCGATTAAAAATCATCCATTTCTTGAACTACAGTTGGTAATTGCTGGTTCTGCTCTTTTAGGGAGATATGGAAATGCTGTCGATTTTATAGAAAATGACGGATTTGAAATTAAAGAAAAAGTCTTTATGGTTTTAGAAGGAGAAAATCCTACCTCAATGGCTAAAACAACAGGATTAGGCGTTATGGAATTGGCAAATGTATTTTATAAATTAGAGCCAGATGCTGTAATAACCATTGCTGATCGATTTGAAACCATTGCTACATCTATTGCTTCATCTTATCAAAATATTCCATTAATTCATATTCAAGGAGGAGAAGTGACAGGAAATATAGATGAAAAAGTTAGACATGCAAATACAAAACTGGCTGATTTACATTTAGTAGCGTCCGAAGATGCTAAAGAAAGAGTAATCAAAATGGGTGAAGATCCAAGTACTGTTTTTAATACCGGTTGTCCATCAATTGATTTAGCAGATGAGATATTGCAATCTCCAAATTTAGACTTTAATCCAATAGAGAAATACGGAGGTGTTGGAGAAATAATTGATTGGAAGCAAGGCTATCTGGTTGTAATGCAACATCCTGTTACTACAGAATATAATTCAGCAAAAGAAGATGTTTTAAAAACATTACAAGCGGTGCACGAATTAAATATTCCAACGTTTTGGTTTTGGCCAAATGTAGATGCTGGTTCAGATGGAACTTCTAATGGAATTAGAAGCTTTAGAGAATCAATTAAACCCAAGAACATTCATTTCTTTAAAAATATGGAACCGAATGATTTTTTAAGGTTGCTAGTGAATAGTAAATGTTTGATTGGGAATTCTAGTGTAGGAATTAGAGAATGCTCTTATTTAGCTGTACCAACAGTAAACATTGGTTCAAGACAAAATAGAAGACAAAGAGGTTCTAACGTTATAGATGTCGCTTATGATAGAGATTTAATAAAAGAAGCTGTTTTAGAAAGAATTTCAAATAAAAGTATTTGCCAAGAATCAATTTATGGTAATGGAAAATCAGGAGGTAGAATTGCAGAAATTTTGGCACAACAAAAATTAAGCTTTCATAAAACTATTATGTATTAATATGTTAGTTGTATCGAACTATCATTATATTAGAGAGGAATTTAATTACAAATATCCTAGTATATTTGGATTAACTCCAAAACAATTTGAAAAACAATTAATTGCCCTTTCAAAATTAGGGAGATTTATTTCTCAAGCTGAATTACTAGACTTTATAGATAAACCATTTGATAAGAATTATATATTGATAACTTTTGATGACGGTTTATCTGAACAGTTTAATCTAGCAAAACCGATATTGAATAAATTAGGCATTCCTTTTGTTTTCTTTATTAACACCACAAACTATCAAGAGAAGAAAGTGTCTTTAGTTCATAAAACTCATATAATTCGATCTGAAATTTCGTCAGAAGAAATTGTAAGATTTATAGAAAAAAACTTTTCTAATCGATTAAATGAAGAAGAAAAGAGACTAGCAATTTTAAATTATAATTACGATGCAGCGGTGGCTGCGCATTTAAAATATTTATTGAATTTTAAATTGAATAGAAATGAACAAGAAGAAATTATAAACCCTCTATTTGATGCTATTAGGAATGAAAAACAAGTGAATAAGGAGTTGTATTTCTCTAAAGCACAACTAAATGTTTTATCTGATGAAGATGCTTTAGGTTCACATTCTCATAGCCATATTCCTTTAGGAATATACCCCGAAAAAGAGATTGAAAGAGAGTTTATAAAAACACAATCTTTTTTTAAAAATAAATTTAATAAAGAAGCCTATTCAATCAGTTATCCTTATGGATCTTATGAAGCTTGTAAGAAAGTGATGGAAATAGGAAGAGATAATAATTTTAAATTAGGTTTTTCTATGGAGCGAGCAGTTAATGTACATATGAAAGTACCTTTAATGTTATCTAGGTTCGATTGTAATGATTTGCCACAAGGAAAGAACGATATGTTTATGAATAAAGGACTCTTTATAGATTCTAAAAAAAGCAATTGGTATAAATGAAATTGGTAATACTCACAAGTAATGGTTTAAGGCATAAATATGTAGTATCAAAATTGGTAGAAAATTTTCATGTTCAGTTAATTATATCAGAGAAGAAATCTGTTGCAATAGAAGATACAACAAAATTAAATTTAGCTGATGCAACTCTTGTGAGAGAACATTTCGATAAAAGGAGTAAAAGTGAAATGAAATATTTTGGTGATTACAACGAGTTTTCTTCAGAGATTTGTCATCTAAACATTCCACATAAAGAGATTAATAATGAATTTGTATTTGATTGTATAAACTCAATAAATCCAGATTTAATTATTTTGTTTGGAACTTCAATAATAAAAGGGCGCTTACTAAAAAAATATCAAAGAAAAATAATCAATCTTCACTTAGGGTTGTCTCCGTATTATAAAGGATCTGCAACCAACTTATTTCCCTTTTATTATAAACAAATTGAATGTATTGGTGCTACAATACATATTGCTACAGAAAAAGTTGATGCAGGGGATATTATACATCAATATAGACCCAAAATTGATTTAAATGATGATATTCATGATATAGGAAATAAAGTCATTTTAAAATCAGGTATTGAATTTCCAAAAGCAATTAACTCATTTTTAGCAAAAAAAAATAAACCAGTAAAACAAATAGCAATTGAAGGTATACTATGTAAAGTACAAGATGTGACACCCGATTTGTTAAGAGTAATATATTCAAATATTCAAACCGGCGTTGTCGAAGAGTTTTTAAACAATGAAAAATCGTTAATTAACGATAAACCTATAATAAAAATATAGATATTTTGAGAATTTTAGGCATAATACCAGCAAGAGGAGGATCTAAGGGAGTTCCAAATAAAAACGTCAAATTATTAAATGGGAAGCCATTATTACAATATACGACAGATGTTGCTTTACAATGTAATGGCTTGTCAAAGGTTATATTAAGTTCTGATGACGATAAAATAATTAAGGTAGCGAAGGATTTAGGAATAGAAGTACCTTTTATACGCCCAAATAATTTGGCTCAAGATGCTTCACCGACTTTACCTGTTATATTGCATGCATTGGAATTTTTTGATAAACAAGGAGAGTCGTTTGATGCAGTGTGTTTGTTACAAGTAACTAGCCCGTTTAGGACTGTCGATTTTTTGGATAAAGCAATTGAAAAATTTATAAAACAGGATTCAGATTCTTTAATTTCTGTATTGGAAGTTCCCCATGAATTTAATCCGCATTGGGTTTTTGAAGTGAATAAAATAGGTGAATTAAAAATAGCGACTGGAGAAAAAGACATCATCTCTAGAAGGCAAGAATTGCCTAAATCGTACCATAGAGATGGATGTATTTATATAACCAAAACTGCTGTTTTAAAAGAACAAAAATCTTTATTTGGCCAAAAGATATCATATATTGAGTCATCACAAAAACATCATGTAAATATTGATACGATGGATGATTGGAGACGGGCAGAAGAAATGATTATTAAATATAATTAATTATGTGTGGAATTGCTGGAATAGTTGGGCATGAGAATGTTGGTAGGATAGATGAAATGTTAAAGGTTCAAAAACACAGAGGACCAGATAATACTTCAATATGGAATGATAATTTTATTCAATTAGGACATAATAGATTGTCTATAATTGACTTATCAGTGGATGCAAATCAACCTTTTGAAGATGATAACTTTGTACTTGTTTTTAACGGAGAAATATATAATTATTTAGAAATTAAATCTGAATTGCAAAAAGAATATTCATTTAAAACTAATTCTGATACTGAAGTCTTATTGATAGCTTATCAAAAATGGGGAAAGGAATGTTTGAAACAATTTAATGGAATGTTTTCTTTTGCAATTTGGGATAAAAATGAAAGTATTTTATTTGCAGCAAGGGATCGTTTTGGGGTAAAACCATTTTATTATACTATAGAGAATGGGGTATTATATTTTGCTTCAGAGATAAAAGCATTATTTGCAGCCGGAATTAAAAAAGAGCCAAATAAAAAAGTTTGGGCAAATTATTTTGTTTATGGAAGTTATGGTTTGCCAAATGAAACTTTCTGGGAAAATATAGACCAACTTCCGGCAAGTAATTTTTTAACATATCAAAGAAAAAAATTGCAAATTGAGAAGTGGTACTTTTTTGAAGAAGAAGTAAAAAAATATTTCAACCAAAAATTGACTTATCTAGAAGTCAAAGAGATATATACTGAATTGTTAAAAGACAGTATTAAATTACGTTTTAGAGCTGATGTACCAATAGGTTTTAATATTAGTGGAGGTCTAGATAGTTCTGCACTTTTAGCCTTTGTAAATCAACAAGAAAACTCAAAAAATATAAAAGCTTTTACTTTTTATACAAATGACAAACTCTATGATGAACTTCCTTGGGTAGAAGAAATGATTTCATTAACGAATAATCCATTGCAAAAGGTGTTGTTAGAGGCCGAAGAAGTACCTGATTTATCGATAAAAACATCATTTCATCAAGACGAACCATATGGAGGGGTACCGACTTTGGCTTATTCTAAAATATTCGAAAAAGCCAGAAAAGAAGGAGTTTTAGTTCTGTTAGATGGACAGGGAATGGATGAGCAATGGGCTGGTTATGATTATTATTTAACATCAAATAATCAAAATACTATTCAAGGAGTTCTGAAATCCCCTTTTAGAAAAAATGTATTGACAAAAGAGTTACTTAATTATGTCGTTAAACCAGAATATGTTAAACCCTTTAAAGATGAATTGTTAAATAAGCAATACAGAGATTTGTTCTACACAAAAATACCTCGAACTTTACGCTTTAATGATCGGTTATCTATGACGTATAGCACAGAATTAAGAGAGCCTTTTTTAGATTATAGATTAGTTGAGTTCGCTTTTGCTCAGCCAATAGAATACAAAATTAATGAAGGTGTTCAAAAAAAAATGTTGAGAGATATTGTTTCAAAATATTTAAGTGACTCAATTACTTACGCGCCTAAAAGACCTTTACAAACACCACAGAGAGAATGGTTAGGAAAGGACTTAGAGAAATTTGTTACCGATAGGATAGAGAACATTGAAAACTCGAAATTTTCTTATTGGTTTGATATAGAGAAATTAAAAAAAGAGTGGCAAAATTATTTAAATGGAGATAATCAATCAAGTTTTCATATCTGGCAATGGCTAAGCTTTAGTTTAAATTTAAATTAAAAGATGAAAAAGAAAGTATTAATATTATTACCAGATGGTGTTGGCTTAAGAAATTTTGCTTTTACTCGCTTTTATGAGAATATGAAGAGGGAATACGATGTTGTTTTCTGGAACAATACACCCTTTAAGTTAAAAGAAAAATTAGGGATTAATGAAATTGGTTTTAAAGGGGGGAGAATACATCTTTTTACTGATATCTTAAAAGCATCAAAAAATATTATAGAGCTTAAACTTAGTAGTAAGAAGTTTAATGACAAAACATATTTATCATATTTATTTCCAAAAAAAAATACCACATTAAAGGTATTGATTAAAAATATGTTAATGTACTTTTTTGTTTTTTTTTATAAATCAGAAAACGGTGTAAGAAAAATTCAAAAAATGATTGATAATGTTGAAAGAAAAACTTTGTCATACAGGTATTCAATTGAAGAGTTAAAAAAAATTGATCCCTCTTTTGTGTTTTGTACAAATCAACGAACATCATTTGCAATAGCTCCAGTTTTGGCAGCAAAAGATTTAAATATTATTACCAGTTGTTTTATTTTTTCTTGGGATAATTTACCGAAAGCAACTTTGGTGGTAGCTACAGATTATTATTTTGTTTGGAGTGATTACATGAAAAATGAATTAGAAACTTATTACCCATATTTGGATGAAAATCAAATTAAAATAACAGGTACCCCTCAATTTGAACCTCATTTTGATCAGAGTTTATTTGATACTAAAAAGGAGTTTTTTAAAAAATATGATTTAGATTTAGGAAAAGAATATATCTGTTTTTCAGGGGATGATATTACTACTTCACCTTATGATGAGTATTATCTAGAAGATTTAGCAAAATCTATAATTCAGATGAATAATCAAGGCTATAATTTGGGTGTTATTTATCGAAAATGCCCTGTGGATTTTTCTAATAGGCATATGGAAATCATCGAAAAATATGATGAAATTATTAAATGCATAGATCCAATCTGGAGTAATTATGGTAATAGTTGGAATAGTGTTATGCCCCAAAAAGAAGACATGCAATTATTAGTGAATACGATGAAGTATTCAAAATTAATTTTAAACATCGGCTCTTCTATGGTTTTTGATGCTATGTCTCACAATGTTCCTTGCGCATATATTAATTATAACACTGAAAAAGGGGATTTGAACAAATGGGATATCCAGAAAATTTATAAATTTATCCATTTTAAATCAATGCCATCTAAAAATGCTGTTTTATGGGTACATGAAATTGAAGATTATAAAAGAATTATTATAAAAGTTTTAAAAAAAGAATTTTCATTATCAGAAACGAAGAACTGGTTCAATAAAATAGCTTGTTCACCCCAGGAAAATGCTTCAAGTAATATTGTTAAAGAAATTAAAGAAATCATTAATTAACATGCATATAGCTTTTTTAACATCAGAATACCCAAACCAAAGAATTGGAGGTGCTGTTGGAGGCATTGGTTCATTCGTCAAAAATTTGGCAACCTCGTTATCAAATAAAGGACATAAGGTTTCCATTTTTGTCTACTCGCAAAAAGATGAGTACTTAATTGATGGTGAAATTGCTATTTACTCTATTAAGCAGAATAAAACTAAAATAGGAACTTGGTGGTTTAATAGAAAACACATTGAAAGGTATATAAATAAAATTATCACTAATCAAAAAATAGATGTTATAGAAGCACCAGAATGGACAGGGATAACTGCTTTTATGAAGTTTAAAGCACCACTTGTAATACGTTTGCATGGGTCTGATACATTTTTTTGTTATTTGGAAAACAGAAAACAAAAATGGAAAAATTATTTTTTTGAGAAGAAAGCGTTAAAATCTGCAAATGCGATTGTTGGAGTTAGTAATTTTGTAGCTGACAAAACAATAGAATTGTTTCATTTAAAAAATAAAATTGAAACAATCTATAATGCAATAGATGTAAATGATTTTAAACCAAATCACAACAACGTAAAAGAGAAAACTATTTTATATTTTGGAACTATAATTCGAAAAAAAGGTGTGCTTGAATTGGCTAAAATATTCAATAAAATTATAGAAAAAGATGGTTCAGTAAAATTAATAATGTTAGGTAGAGATGTTAAAGATTTTATAAAAAAAAAATCTACATTAATATTGTTTAAAGAATTTTTATCAGAGAAATCAAAAAAACAGGTGGAATATATTGATTCCGTTCCCTATAATATAGTAAAAGAATATATAATGAAAACAGACATTGTCGTATTGCCCAGTTTTGCAGAAGCATTTCCTATGACATGGCTCGAAGCAATGTCAATGGAAAAAAAAATGGTTACTTCGAATATTGGTTGGTCAAGTGAATTAATGATTGATGGGGATACTGGTTATGTGTGTAATCCAATGAAAAGTAATGAGTTTGCAGAGAAAATAATCAATTTAATAAATTACCCAGATGTTGCATTTAATATGGCCCAAAATGCAAGAAAAAGAATCGAAGAAAATTTTAATCAAGAAAAAGCATATCAAGAAAATTATACTTTTTACAAAAAAATAATTGGAAATGAAATTTAGCTTAATAGTTTGTACATACATGCGACCAGATGCGATTCTGGTATTACTGAATTCAGTGAAAAAACAACTGTTATACCCCAATGAAATAATTATTGTTGACGGTTCTTTAAACAATAATACGTTTGAAGTATTTGAAAGAAATCATTTTAAAAACCTTAAGTATTTTAAAGTAGATGAAAAAAACAGAGGATTAACGAAACAACGTAATTTGGGAATTTCAAAAGTATCTGATGACGTAGAGATCGTTTGTTTTTTAGATGATGATACAGAATTAACACAAAATTACTTTGATGTTTTGATAAACACATTTGTAAATAACGATGATGTAACAGGTGTAGGCGGAGTTGCTTTAAATGAATATAAATGGCAGCCGATAGAAAAAGGAAAAAAATATAACTTAAAGAAATATTATTTGCTTGATGATTTTGTTTATAAAGAAGGACAAAGGAATGTTCTACGAAATATACTAGGTTTGCAATCAGATAAATTACCAGGGGTTTTACCTAGTTTTTCAAATGTAAGAACTTGTGGCTATCCACAAACGGGTGAAATTTATGATGTTGATTTGTTAATAGGTATGTCATTTTCTTTTAAGCGAATTGTTTTTGATAACTTAAAATTTTCTAACTATTTTGAAGGATATGGATTGTATGAAGATGCGGATTATAGCTTAAGGGCCTTAAAGTATGGGAAGAACGTGATAAATACAAATTTACATTTAAATCATTATCATAACGTATCGGGAAGACCAAATTCATTTAAATATGGAAAAATGGTCATAAGAAATGGCTGGTATGTATGGCGTGTTAAATATATTTCCCCTTCTTTTAAAGCGCGTTTTAAATGGAATGCAATAGCATTTGTTTTAATAGTAATTAAGTTTTCAAATGTTTTTACCACAAATAAAAAAAGAGCATCTTTTACAGAAACTTTAGGTAGGATTTATGGAATCTTAAGTTTAATTTTGAACAAACCAAAAGTGCCAAGATGAAATTTGGAATAATAACGCACTCGCTTCATAAAATAAAAGATAAACAAATATTTGCTTATGAACCGTATGTACGTGAAATGAACTTATGGGCTAAGTATGTAGATGAAATTATTATAATTTCACCAACTTCTAGAGATGAGATAAGTAGTATTGAAACTGCCTATATTCATCCTAACATAAAAATAATTAAGATTCCGAGTTTTGATATTACATCTTTAAAAGGGATATTAAAGTCATTACTTGTTATTCCTAATATTTGTTTAAAATTGTATAAAGTGATGAAACAAGTAGATCATGTACATTTGCGTTGTCCAGGAAATATTGGTTTGTTAGGATGCTTCGTTCAAGTTCTATTCCCTAGCAAAAATAAAACTGTTAAATATGCTGGGAATTGGGATCCAAATAGTAGGCAACCATTGAGTTATAAAATTCAAAAACGGATTATTTCGAACACTTTTTTAACGAGAAATTGCAAAGTATTAGTTTATGGGAAATGGGATAATCAATCAAAAAATATCATTCCATTTTTTACAGCTTCATATTCAAAAAACGAAATTGAAGAAATTGGTTATAAAACATTAAATGATAGCATTAATTTGTTGTTTGTCGGGACCTTTAGTTTAGGGAAACAACCTTTGTTAGCAGTGAAGTCAGCAGAACAGCTATTGCAGAAAGGATATGATGTTCAATTAAATATGTATGGAGATGGCGTGGAATTTTCTATGATTAAGCAGTATATTGTTGAAAATAAGTTGAGCAATCACATTTCCCTTCATGGAAATCAACCAAAAATAAACATAAAAAAAGCATTTATAGAAAGCCATTTTTTAGTGTTCATTTCTAAATCAGAGGGCTGGCCTAAAGTTGTTGCAGAAGCTATGTTTTGGTCCTGTTTAGCTATATCAACAAAAGTCTCGTGTGTTCCATTTATGTTAAATAATGGAGATAGAGGCGGGCTTTTAAATGGAAATTCTAAAGAGGAAGTAGTTGAAGTAATTGAACAGTATATTTGTAATAAAAATGTATATATAGAAGAAATAATAAAGGCTAGAAAATGGTCTCAAGAATACACCTTAGAAAAATTTGAAAAAGAAATTCAAAAACTAATATAATTGGATAAATTAAACATCATACAAATTATAGATCAACTGAGTGTTGGCGGAGCAGAGGTATTAGCAGTAAATATTGCAAATGGCCTTTTCGAACAAAAAATCGAATCACATATTTGTGTTACAAGAACAGAAGGCGTATTGAGAAATACACTTAATCCTGGTGTCGGTTATGTTTTTTTAAATAGAAGAAATACATTTGACATCAAAGCCATTTTAAAACTATACCACTATATTAAGAAGCATTCTATAAAAATTATTCATGCACATTCAACTTCAATTTTTATAGCTGTTTGTGTAAAAATTTTAAACCCAAAAGTTAAAATTGTATGGCACGATCATTTTGGAAATAGCAATTTTTTAAATGAAAGAAAAAAAATACCATTAAAAATATTTTCTTTTTTTATATCAGCAATAGTTGCTGTTAATTCTAATTTAGTGAGATGGGCAAAAGAAGAACTACGAACTAAAAAGGTTGTTTTTTTTAAGAATTTCCCTGTTTTTACTAATGATAAAAAAGTCACTAAATTGAATGGGATTCCAGGAAAGAGAATTGTTCATTTAGCTGGTTATAGAGAGCAAAAAGATCATATAAACCTTCTAAAAGCATTTAAAAATGCTCAAGAAAAACACAATGACTGGTCCTTGCATTTAATAGGAAAAGCTTATATTGATGACTATTCACAAGATATTAAGAAGTTCATAGCTAATGAAAACTTAAAGGAGAGTGTTTTTCAATATGGTGTTCGTAGTGATGTTAAGAATATTTTATCCCAGGCAAGTATTGGAGTACTTTCTTCCAAATCTGAAGGACTACCTATTTCATTATTAGAATATGGACTAGCTAAGCTACCAGTTGTAATTACTGATGTAGGAGAATGTGCAACAATTGTTAATAATAAAGCATCGGGATTTATAGTTGAGAAAGAAAATCCAATGCAATTATCAAAAGCATTAACAAACCTTATTATTAGTGATGAAAGAAGAAAAATATTTGGAGAAAATTTAGAAAAAGAAATAAAAGAAAATTTTTCTAAAGAGATTTTTTTAAATAAGATTACTGAATTATATCACGAGATACTTTGCTAGAAAAACTCTTAAATAATAAATTACTCTTCATTGCCATTCATATTGTAATAGGCTTTTTGGCGACTCTATCCTGGTTTCCAAAAATCTATGGAATTGTAATTATTTCGGTTTCAATAGTATTAATAATTGTATCAAAAAATAAAAATGAAGAAGCTTTGATGTTTTCCTCCTACTTGATCGGAACAGAAGTGTTTACAAGGATGGTAAAAGGTTTTTTCTTATATGAAACAGGGAAATATGGTGTCATTTTATTTTTATTTTTGGGTGTCATTTTAGGCTCTTTTAAGCAGAAGTTTTCCTTGCAGTTTGTGTTTTATTTGTTGCTCTTGTTTTTAGGTGTTGTTTTTACTCAAGTTCCTGAAGGGGAGTCTATCCGTAATGCAATTTCTTTTAATTTAAGTGGCCCAATAGTTTTAGGGGTAACTGCGTTTTATTGTTATAAAAGACCTATTTCTAAAAAGAATATTTTAAACGTATTATTTTTAATGTTGTTGCCTTTATTTTCGATGGTAACATTTTTATATTTTAGAACTCGAGATATAAAAGAAATCGTTTTTGGAGGAGTTGCCAGTTTTGAAACATCAGGAGGATTTGGCCCTAACCAAGTTGCCACAGCTATCGGTCTTGGGGTTTTTATTATCACTATTTTTATGGTGAAAAGAGAAAAGTTATCAGGTTTTAAAATTTTAGACGCCCTTTTTTTAATATACTTTATTTATAGAGGACTATTGACTTTTTCAAGAGGAGGAATTATAGCAGCGGGAATTGCAATCGGCTTATTTTCATTCTTTTATATTCTATCTCAAAATGGGACACTAAAAATGGTTCTTAAATATTTAATAACTAGCTTTATTTTTTTTCTTTCTATATGGATTTATACATCGAACATTACAGGAGGAATGTTAGACAACAGATATGCAGGAAAAAATGCAAGAGGAGTACAAAAAGAAGATATAACTTCTGGAAGAATAGACATTATAAATATTCAATTTAAAAACTTTTTATCAGAACCTCTTGGTATAGGTGTTGGAAATGGTAAATATAAAAGACAACTTAGTAACGAGAATATTGCAGCAACTTCACATAATGAGGCTGGGAGATTAATTGAAGAACATGGTTTGATTGGCTTAATACTATTAATTGGATTGTTGATAATTCCACTATTCAATTTTTATACCAGTGACAATTATCAAAGAGCATTTATAATTTCTTTTTATGCCTTGTGGTTTTTAACCATAAACCATTCAGCGATGCGGATTGCTTTCCCTGGGTTTATATATGCTTTAAGTTTAATAATCATAACGAATAATGAAGAATAAAAACCTCTTATATATAGGGAACAATCTTTTTAAAAAAACGAATTATGCAACTAGTATGCAACTACTGTGTAATTTATTAGAAAAGGAAAATTATGTAGTTTATAAATCATCAGATAAAGTAAATAAAATAATTAGATTGTTAGATATGTGTTTGTCCGTATTTAAGAATAAAAATAGGGTATCCTTTGTTCTAATAGATACCTTTAGCACAACAAATTTTTATTATGCTTTAATAATATCACAATTGTGTAGGCTTTTAAATTTAAAATACATTCCAATATTAAGGGGAGGTAATTTACCATATCGTTTGGTGAACAACCCAAAATCATCGATGCTAATTTTCAATCATTCACATTGTAATGTTGCTCCATCAGGGTATTTAAAATATGAATTTGAAAAACAAGGATTCAAAACAAAAATAATCCCAAATATTATATCAATAGATAGATATAGTTATAAAGAAAGAAGAGAGATTAAACCAAAATTGTTTTATGTTAGAGCATTTGCTGACATCTATAATCCTAAAATGGCAATAGAAGTTCTTTTTGAGTTAAGAAAAATACGTCCAAATGCAATTCTATGTATGGTTGGTCCAGATAAAGGGGGCACATTAAAAGAAGTAAAAGAGTTAGTAAATAAATTAGATATAACTGAACATATTGAGTTTACAGGTGTCTTATCTAAAGAGAAATGGCATGAAAAATCTAAGAATTTTGATGTTTTTATAAATACAACAAATGTAGATAATACACCTGTAAGCGTTATTGAGGCAATGGCTCTGGGTTTACCAATTGTGTCAACTAATGCAGGAGGAATGCCGTTTTTAGTTGATCATGAAATAGATGGACTCATAGTTGATAAAGGAAATGTTCATCAAATGGTGACTGCAATTGAAAGTGTATTAAATGGACAACATGAATCCTTAGCAAAAAATGCTAGAAAAAAAGTGGAACAATTTGGTTGGAATGTAGTAAGAATCACATGGATTGAAATTTTAGAATAATGATGCTTAATTTATATTATAAACTACCAGTTTTTTTTCAAAATTTACTAATAACCATTTATGGATATTATTGGAAACGGAGAAGATTTGGTGAAGTTTATAAAGGAGATATTATTAAATGGAAAGAAAGAAATTTTTTTACTGAAAAACAATGGAAAGTCTACCAAACTAAAGAACTCAGAAAACTATTACTTCATGCTTTTGATACTGTACCATATTATACGGAAAAATATCGAAAACATGGTTTTAAAAGAGAAGATTTTATAAATTTTCAATTATCAGACCTAAAAAAACTACCATTCTTGGAAAAGGAAGATTACAGAAAATATGGTAAAACAACTCTTTTATCTTCAAAAAAAGAAAAAGGGAGTTTTTACTTTAGTAGTGGTAGTTCTGGAACACCAATAGCTGTTTATTTATCAAAAAAAACACATCAAAAATGGAATGCAGCCTATGAAGTTAGAGTTAGAAACTGGGCAAAAGTTAACTGTAACTTAAGTCGAGGCATGATTGGTGGAAGAAAAATTTTAAAGAACCAGTTTTCTAAAGCTCCTTTTTATAGATTTAATAGAGCAGAGAACCAACTTTATTTTTCAGCTTATCATATAAACTACAAAAATGTAGACAATTATGTTGATGGAATGAATATTTATGAAATTGATTATTTAGTAGGATACGCTAACAGTATTTATTTTTTATCACAGTTAATTATTGAAAAAAAACTAGATCCGCCTGTTTTAAAGGCGGTACTTGTTTCTAGTGAAAAATTAACCCAAGAAATGAGGCATTTAATAGAAGAAGCATTTAGTTGTAAAGTTTATGATGCTTATAGTGGGGTAGAAGCTTGTGGACTTATCTCAGAAGATGAATTTGGGGATCTATTATTTAGTCCAGACACAGGGGTTCTTGAAGTTGTGGATATAAATAATTTGGATGTTAGTAATGGCGAAGTTGGTGAAGTTATTTCTACAGGCTTACTTAATTATGATCAACCGTTGATTAGATATAGAATAGGAGATTATGTGAAAATTTCTGAAGACCAATCAGTGAAATCACTGAAAAAAATGCTAAAAATTGATGAAATTTCAGGAAGAATAGAAGATGTGGTTGTCACTAAAGAAGGTGTTAAAAACGTTAGGTTTCATAGTTTGTTTATTGATGTTAAAGGATTGGTGTTAGCCCAGTTAATTCAAGAGACTTTACTAAGTTTCACTATTAACTTAGTTGTGGACGGAAATTTTACAGCTACAAATGAAAAGGTTATTGAGAATAGATTAATTGCTTTAGTAGGAGAAATTGAAACGACTAAATTTAATTATAAAAAAGAGTTAGAAAAAAATAATAATGGTAAAATAAAATTTGTAATTTCTAAAATTAAATAATGAGTAATAAAAATATTTGGGTATTAAATATGACCGCAGGAAAGCCAGATTCTGGTTGGGGTGAACGTCATTATTATTTTAGTAAGTTTTGGGTGAAAAAAGGATATAATGTTAAAATTGTTTCGGGTTCTTATAATCATTTGTTTCATAATCAACCAACTATAGAGAATAAGAAATTTACGCTAGAGGAGGTAGAAAAGGGAATTACTTTTTGTTGGGTGAAAATTCCGAATTATGATGGTGGAAGTATATATAAGCTTTGGAGTATGATTGTTTTTGCAATTAAAATTTTAAGTTTATCATCAAAAGAGTTAGGAAAACCATCCTATATTTTAGTATCTTCAATGCCTATATTTCCAATCCTTTCTGGATGGTATTTGAAGAAGAAGTTTAAAGCAAAGAAGTTGTTTTTTGAGATTAGAGATTTATGGCCATTAACTCCAATGTATTTAAACGGATATTCTAAGTGGCATCCAATGATTATTATTATGCGTTGGATTGAGAGTTTTGGCTATCGAAAAGCTGATGCAATAATTTCTTTACTGCCCAATGCACATATTTATATTAACCCTATTTCGAAAAATAATTCTAAGTTTAAGTGGATTCCAAATGGAATAGATAAAGAGTTATTAGTGGATGAAAAACTCCATGAAATGATCATAAATCAAATTCCAAAAAATAAATTTATTATTGGCTACACTGGCACAATGGGAATGGCGAATGCTTTGGAGCACTTAATTAATGCTTCTATTTTATTAAAAGATAATAGTTCAATCCACTTTGTGTTAGTAGGTGATGGTTATTTAAAAGAAGAACTCCAAAAAAAAGTTATTCATAATTCTAATGTCACATTTATTTCGAAAATAAATAAGAATAAAGTACAGCATATGTTATCATTTTTTGATGTTTGTTTTGTAGGAAGGAGTAATACCCCATTATTTGATTATGGCGTTTCTTCTAATAAATTTTTCGATTATATGTTGGCTAAAAAGCCTGTAATTTCTTCTTCAAATAAAATTAAAGACCCAGTTGAATTGTCTGGCTGTGGTATCGTGGTCAAGCCCGAGTCAGCACAGTCTATTTATAAAGGAATATTATATTTGTATAATCTAGAAGACGTAAAAAGAAAGCACTTAGGTGTAAAGGGATATGATTACGTTAAAGAGTTTCATAATTTTAGTTATTTAAGCGATGAGTATATAAAATTGTTTGAATAATTTTTCTAATTGTTAAAAATTCATAAAATCTTCTTACTTTTGATTTAGTAAATTACTTCATTGATAGTGTCCCCAATAAATTATTATGAGTAAAAAGTCTTTACATATAGATATTTCTGAAAGAAAATTGTTGCTACGTACGCTAGATGTAGTAGTAATGATATTCAGTATTTCTTTAGCATCAATTTATTCGAATTTTAATTATTTACCCATTTCTAATAACTTGGTATATGTGTGGTTTGTTGTGCTATTGTTGTACTTTTTATTATTTGGGGAAATATTTCAGTTGTATAGTTTAAAGGTATCTAACAATAGGTTCTTAGTTGTTAGGAGTGTTTTTATAACCGCCTCTATAACTACAGTAATTTATGTGTTTTCTCCATATATAACGCCATCTTTACCTGTAAATAGATTGCAAATTATTTACTTTTTCCTTTTAATGGCATTGCCAGTTATAGCTTGGAGATTTCTATATATTTGGATTCTGTTTTCTCCAAAATATTTTAAAACAATCGTCGTCATAGGACACTCTTCAAGAGCTGAAAAATTAATTGAATTAATACAACTAAAGAATTTTCATAATATTGCAAGCTATGTTTCGAACGCTGAGATTGTCGGGTTAAGTAACTTTAATGCTGCAAATTCTGTAGACCTATTAGAACTTGTTCGATCTAATCTTGCTTCTGAAATTGTCATTTCAACCTCGGGTTTTTCTAGTGAAACAATAAAGAATTTAAATAAGCAACTGATATTACTTTTTGAAGAAGGAATTAATATTAAGAGTTTTGAAACCTACTATGAAGAAGTAACAAATAGAGTTCCCAAAGAGTATTTGGATTTTAATTTTTATAAACAAATAAATTTGAGTAAAAATAATGACAATCGCTTTTATCATTTTAGTCAAAGAATGTTTGATGTAATAATATCAATTGTGGGCATATCGTTTTTTGTAGTAATTCTTCCGTTAATTTTTATAGCGAACTTAATTGGAAATAGAGGTCCGATATTTTACATTCAAGAAAGAGTAGGGTATAAAGGAAAGAATTTTAAGATTTTTAAGTTGCGATCTATGATTAAAAATGCTGAAAAAGATGGAGCTGTTTGGGCACAAAAAAATGACAAAAGAATCACTTCTTTTGGAAAGTTTTTAAGAAATACGCGTTTGGATGAATTCCCTCAGTTTATTAATATTTTAAAGGGAGAAATGAGCATGATTGGTCCGAGACCGGAAAGACCAGAATTTGTTCATGATTTGGAAAATAAAATTCCCTTTTATGGCATAAGACACGTTATACGGCCGGGATTAACGGGGTGGGCACAAGTAAATTACCCGTACGCGAATACCATTGAAGAACAAGAAACCAAACTACGATACGACTTGTATTATATAAAAGAAAGAAATTCTTTTTTAGATTTTAAAATACTGATAAAAACAATCTCTACGATCTTATTCTTTAAAGGGCAATAAAAACTTTATTAAGCTGCCAAATCTTATTAGTAACAAGATAATAAATGGTAAACTAGCTAGTGGTAGTTGTTGAATTTTACTTACCCAAATTAATGGAATAATACATAAAAGAAGGATTAGGCCAATTACATAATTCCGAATCCAATTTTTAGGTGTTTCTTTTAGCATAAGAAATGCAACAAATACGTTTGGAGCAAAAGCCCATAAAAAGTTAAAGTTGATAGGAGTTGTAGAATGATCTGTGAAAAACCATAGGAATACGATAAGTAAACCAATCAATCCAGTAGAAAAGAATATAAAAAAATCCAACCATTTTGTTCTTTTCTTTCGTTTTATATCGCTGTAGGTAATATGTATGCCAATAAGTAAAATTATAGAGAAAATAAACAATGGATTTGTGTTAGGTGTTTTAACCTTTAGTTCATCAAACTCCAAAATGTAACGGTCTGTTTTTATTAGGTTTTCTTGTTTATGATCTATAGTAACTATGGCGTTTTTAAAACCACTATAAACAAAATCAGGTAAGTACATATGCTCTTTTTCCGTTGCAATTTTGTCTAATTTACTTCCCAGTGCTAAATTAATTCCAAAACTTCCCCAGGTATTCCACGGAATTTCATCATTCATTAATGTCCTGAAGGATTTCTTTTCTTGAATATGATTAGTTTTAAAAATTACTTTTTCTTGTAATATAGTTTCGGTTATTTCTCGTAGAATAGTGGCGCAATTATTGAAAAAAGGATCGTATAAATAGGTAGCGTTTTCTGGTTTTGCATTATTTTCTAAATACTCGTAAAATTGTTGTTTTTCTTTTTGATTCAGATTTAAAACTTGCTCTTTTATCCATCGGCCATCTGCTTGATAGCTTCTAACAAAATAATGAAAAGGATAGCTTTCTAATTTGTAAAGTAATTTCCCCTTTGTGAAATTTAGTAAGAAGTTTGGAGCTTTGAAATCAAACATTCCATAATTATATGCAGTATCAAAATTGGTGCCTTTAATTCGTATTGTACTATGCCCAAAACTTTCATACAATACCTTTCCTGGACCCGTAGTGATGATACTTATTTCTGCGTTTGCACTTAATTGTTTGTATTGAGAATATCCATTATTTAATGTGAAAATCAATACTATAATAGAAAGTGTTTTTTTTAACATACCTTAATTTCTGAAAAATTTATAATCAATTTTAATTGAAAAAATATTAGAATATAAGGCATTGCCAACGCTCCCAATATTTGTTAATGCATAATCAATTTCAATACCATTGTATTTAAAACCAACGCCAAGATTAGGTTGAAAAGAGAGGTTTTTACTCCCGTTAAATTGAGTTGTATTTTGAATGTTTCCAAATCCACCTCTTAAATAGATCAAGTTAGTATAGTCCAATTCAAATCCAAATGTAGGGTCAATACTACCAAATTGGGTAGAAATTATATCATTCGTTTGTGCAAAGCGAATGTTTAAATCAATTTCTGTTAGTAAATGAAAATCCCTTGCGACTCTAAATTTTCTAGCAATACCGAACTGTACTTTTGGTTTTGTGATTTCAGATACTTCAGGCAATTCTTGATTTTGTCCAGGAATTGAATTTTTAATTTTATCAAACGCTGTTTCGTCAAAATTCCATGTATTGTACGTAGTTGTTATGTCCCTTACCATCAGCCCAAACTTCCAATTTTTCCTTTCAAATTGTATTCCGGCATCAAAGCCAAAGCCCCAAGAAGAAGCAAAACCTCCAACAATTCTTCTAATTACTTTGGCGTTTATACCAAAATGAATGTCTTTGTGAATTAAATTTCGAGCATAAGCTATATTAAAAGCATAATCAGCAGCTGAAAAAAGGCTAATATTATTAAAGTTAATATTTCCTTGGTTGTCAATTAATTCTGTAGTATTCAGAATGTTGTCAACTCCAAAGCGGATAATGGAAATACCTATTGCACTTTCATTATCAATAGGCAATGCTATAGCGGCAAAATTGTAACTTGCGATTCCTGCAAAATAGGATGCATGCATTAATGATCCTTCATAATCTTCTAAATTGACTAAGCCTGCGGGATTCCAATACATAGAGTTTACACCACTACTAGTGGCAACAACAGATTTGCTCATTCCCAGCGATGCAGCATCTACGCCAATATTCAAAAATTCATTTGAATAGTTACGGAAAGTTTGTGCATATATTTGCGTAGAAACGAAAATGATGAGTACTAAAAAAAGTTTTTTCAAAATATATAATTGCTATTTACAAATATCTAAAATCCTATTATAATAACTGATGTTTTATTGAGTTATTGCAGCAATAATAATCAGGTATATTTACCTATTGTATTTTGTATGTTTAAAAGTTATTTTTAGAAAAAATAGATGTTGTTATGTGTAAATGTCCAAATTGCAATTCTAAAGCACACAAAATAAAAAAGAGTTCAGGTATATTTAAATTTTTATTTTTAAGAAAAAGTCATTATTGTATTCATTGCTTAACGCGTTTTTCTAAATATTCTTTTTTTGACAAATACCAAATTACAGTGAAGAGTTTTTAAGTATATTTTCTTTTATAAACCTGCTTATTCTTTTTTCTAGCCACTTGCTTTCATGTTGTTTAAATGTGGAAATGAACCCAACATGACCACCATATTTTGTTATTTCCAGAAAAAATAATTCGGAATTGTGAGCTTCTTCAATAGGAAAACATTCTTTTGGTAAAAAGGAATCATCTTCTGCATTGATGAGCAATGTTGGTTTGTTTATTTTGGATAAATACGGTTTAGAACTTGCTTTTTTCCAGTAGTCTTCTGGGCTATCAAATCCAAAAACAGGAACAGTATATAAATGTTCTAAATGTTTAAATCGCTTGGCCTTGAATAATAGCACTTTGTCGAGTTTAAAATCAGGAAATTTATAAGACTTTTCTAATACTTTTAACCGAATGGTTTTCAAAAACTGCTCTATGTATAATTTGTTTTGGATTTTATTCATTTGTTTTTCAGAACTGGCAATGTCAATAGGTACCGAAGTTGCAATTGCGCCTTTTATCTTTGGAGAAATAGTATCAGCATATTCTCCCATATATTTCAAGGTTAAATTCCCTCCCAAGCTAAAACCAATAAGTAAAATGTTTTCATATGCATAATTCTCTAGTATATGATTCACTACAAAATGTACATCTTCAGTTTTCCCGCTATGATAAGTACCTAGTAATAAATTATCTTCTCCACTACATCCTCGTAAATTAAAAGCAACAGTATCAATTCCAATACTATTCAATTCATTCGTAGTAGAGATCATATATTTCGATTCAGAACTGCCTTCTAAGCCATGAATTAATATTGCCAAAGTATTCGAATTTACTTTAGAAAAATCTAAATCGATAAAATCATCATCCCAAGTAAAAATACGTTTGCGTATATAGTTACAGGTCTCTTTCATAAATAATGGACGATACATCGTATTAAAATGTCCATTCCTAAATGGAAGAGATGGGGAGAAGTCAGATGTTAGTAGTGGCATTTTTCGATTTTTTCAGCAATTATAAATACAAATATGATAAAAATTAAAAGAAAGTGAAAAGGAGCAACTGGATTTTCTTATTTTCGCTGTTGAAACCAACTCTTATGAATATTAAAAGGCACATTCCCAATTTATTGACCTTAGGAAATTTACTATGTGGTACAATGGCCACCATTGCTGCAGTCAATTCTGACTATCTAACAGCTGCTTCTTTAGTCGTTTTAGGAATTGTTTTTGATTTTTTTGATGGGTTTGCTGCAAGAATATTAAAGGTTTCTGGAGAATTGGGGAAACAATTAGACTCGTTGGCAGATATGGTTACAAGCGGAGTCGTTCCTGGGATTATTATGTACAAATTAATGATTGAAAATAATAAAACTTTTTTAGGAGATATGGTTTCTAAAAATCAAGCAGCAGAATTTGTTATGTATGATTTATTAGCTGGATTAGGATTAATTCTAACACTCGCTGCCTGTTATCGCTTAGGGAAATTTAATATTGACACCCGTCAATCAGATTCTTTTATAGGCTTACCAACTCCGGCAATGAGTTTGTTTGTAATTGCATTGCCTTTAATTCCAGCGTATTCTGACAATCTGTTTTTTATTGAATTGGTACAAAACAATTATTTCTTAATTGGAGTAACGGTGGTATTGAGTTATTTAATGAATGCAGAGATCCCGTTATTCTCATTAAAGTTTAAAACATTTGGAGTTAAAGAAAACGTATTAAAATATGTGTTTTTAGTGCTGTCTGTAGTGGTTTTATTAACGCTAGAAGTAATAGCTATTCCAACAATAATAATCTTGTACGTAGCTTTATCTATTGGAAGTAATTTAAGTTCAAAGAAAGCCTAAAACTTTCTCTTTTTCAATTCAAAGTCTTTTCCTAAATATACTTTTCGAACAGTTTCATCAGCGGCTAATTCTTCTGGAGTTCCTTCCTTAAGAATACTACCATTGTACATTAGGAAAGTTTTATCGGTAATAGCGAGTGTAGCTTGTACGTCATGATCGGTAATTAAAATACCTATATTTCTGTTTTTAAGTTGTGCTACAATATTCTGTATATCTTCTACAGCAATAGGGTCAACTCCGGCAAAAGGTTCATCCAATAAAATAAATTTTGGATCTGAAGCTAAACAACGCGCAATTTCAGTTCTTCTACGTTCACCTCCAGATAGTAATTCCCCTTTATTTTTACGAACATGTCCCAAATTGAATTCTTCTATTAAAGACTCTAATTTTTCTTTTCTTTCTTTTTTAGTTCTATCGGTAAATTCCAAAACAGACATAATATTCTCTTCTACAGATAATTTTCGAAAAACAGAAGCTTCCTGTGCTAGGTATCCAATTCCTTTTTTAGCACGTTTGTACATCGGGTCTTGTGTAATGTCTTGATTGTCTATATAAATGTTACCGCCATTAGGTTTAATCATACCTACAATCATATAAAATGAGGTTGTTTTACCAGCGCCATTAGGGCCTAATAACCCTACAATCTCTCCTTGAGAAACTTCTAAAGAAATTCCTTGTACAACCTTTCGGCTACCATAAATTTTTTGAATATTATCTGCTCTTAAAATCATATGTCAAATATAATAAATGAGAATTAGTGAACTCTTAATTTAACTATAAATCATTTTGTTCTAATGTTTCCCAATATTCATATGCTTTACGCAAATGTGGAATAACAATAGTACCACCAACTAAAGTTGCAATTGACATTGTTTCCATCATTTCTTCTTTTGAAACGCCATTTGTATAGGCCGTTTCTAAATGATACTGAATACAATCATCGCAGCGTAAAACAGCAGATGCTACTAATCCTAAGAGCTCTTTCGTTTTTACAGGCAAATGACCTTCTTTAAACGCGTTAGTATCTAAATTAAATATCCTCTTAATAACTTTGTTATCATTACTTAAGAGTTTATCGTTCATCTTTTGACGATAGGTATTAAATTCTTGAACTTTATTTGGCATTTTTCTCTTGCTTTTTTAATACAAATCTAGAAATATGAATACTGATTTCGTATAAAATTAATATGGGTATAGAAACAATTACTTGACTTGCTACATCTGGCGGTGTTATAATTGCTGATAAAATTAACACTAACACCAATGCATGTTTTCTATATTTTTTTAGAAATGAAGGAGTAACTAGGCCAAGTTTTGTTAAAAAATAAATCACTACAGGTAATTCAAAAACCAAAGAAATACCAAGCATTGTATTCGTAAATAGACTAATATAAGAGTCTAGAGTAAAGTTGTTTACGATGTTTTCTGAAATCTGGAACCCATAGAAAAAAGAAACAGACATGGGCATAATTACATAATAACTAAAAGCGATCCCAACAAAAAAAAGGAGTGAAGCTATAAAAAGAAATCCTTTAGATTTATTTTTTTCTTTTTTGCGTAATCCAGGAGAAATAAATCGCCACATTTCCCATAATAAATAAGGGAAAGCCAATATGAAACCTAAAATTAATGAAACCCAAAGTGAGCTCATTAATTGTTGTGTTAATGATAGTGCTTGGAGTTTGCTTGGAATTTGAACATTACAAAAACTGCTTTCCATTCCGATGCTACTAAATACTGAACAAAAGAATTCGTAGGTAACAAAGTCTGAATGTGTATGCGCAATTATGAAATTATTGTAAATGGTTTCTCTAAAGACAAATAAAACAATTGCTATTGTAAAAATAACGGCTGTACTTCTTACTAAATGCCAACGTAACTCTTCTAAATGCCCTAAGAATGACATTTCTTTTGGTTGTTCACTCATGCTTAAAAAATTCCTTCTTTGATTAAATCATGTAAATGTACTACTCCTAAGTATTGACTATCAGAATTTGTAACTAGTATTTGAGTAATATCATTTTTTTCCATCGCTTCTAAAGCATCAATTGCCATCGCTTCATCAGAAATTGTCTTAGGCTCTGTAGACATAATATCATTTGCCGTTAAAGAAGCAATATCACTAGTTTTACTTAGCATTCTTCTAATATCACCATCAGTAATTATTCCAACAATTACTTCGTTATCCATTACAGAAGTTACACCTAATCGTTTTTCGCTTATTTCAATGATCACTTCAGAAATACTACTGTTTCTTTTAACTTGCGGTGATTCATTAGTTGCGATTAAGTCAGAAACGCGTAAATATAAACGTTTCCCTAAAGCACCACCGGGGTGGTATTTTGCAAAATCATGACTGCTAAATCCTTTTAATTTTAATAAACATACTGCTAGGGCATCACCCATAACCAATTGAGCCGTTGTACTTGTTGTTGGAGCAAGGTTATTTGGACAGGCTTCTTTTTCTACAAAAGTATTTAAAGTAAAGTCTGCATTGGTACCTAAATATGAGTCTGTATTTCCTGTAATTGCGATGATTTTATTTCCGTAATTTTGAATTAATGGAACTAAAACTTTGATTTCTGGAGTGTTACCGCTTTTAGAAATACAAATTACTACATCATCATTTTGTATGGTTCCTAAATCTCCATGAATCGCATCAGCGGCATGCATAAATATAGCTGGAGTACCAGTAGAATTAAAGGTTGCAACAATTTTTGTAGCAATATTGGCACTCTTTCCAATTCCTGTAACAACAATACGTCCTTTAGAGTTTAAAATATATTTAACTGAATTTTCGAAATTTTCATCAATTAAATTTGCTAAATTAGCAATAGCGCTACTCTCTAATAAAATGGTTTCTTTAGCAGTTGAAATTATGGTGTTAAAATCTTTCAAGGTTTTATAATTTTAGTAGTATAAAAAAAAGTTATATCTTTAATTTATTGTAGATAACACTTTCTAAATGGTGTTACAAATCTACTACAAATAATGATAGACCCAAACCAAAAATTTGGTTTTTAAGTTAACAATAATAAAATAGTTGATTGATTGATAATCATGAATGAAGAAATTGATTTACATGGCCCTTTAAAGAAGTTTTTTGGATTTAATAAATTCAAAGGGTTGCAAGAAGAGGTTATTAAAAGTATTCTGAACAAACAAGACACGTTTGTAATTATGCCAACAGGGGGAGGGAAGTCGTTATGCTATCAGTTACCAGCATTAATGAATGAAGGAACGGCTATTGTTGTTTCTCCGTTAATTGCGCTAATGAAAAACCAGGTGGATGCCATTAGAGGTATTTCTGAACATAGAGGGATTGCACATGTCTTAAACTCTTCTTTAAATAAAACCGATGTTGCTCAGGTTAAAAGTGATATTGAGAGTGGAATTACAAAATTATTATATGTTGCACCAGAATCCTTAATAAAGGAAGAGTATGTTACTTTTTTAAGAGTTCAAAAAATTTCTTTTGTGGCTATTGATGAGGCGCATTGTATTTCTGAATGGGGGCATGATTTTAGACCAGAATACAGAAACTTAAGAACCATTATTAAAGAAATAGATAATGTTCCTGTGATAGGGTTAACAGCCACCGCAACAGAAAAAGTTCAAGAAGATATTTTAAAAACATTAGGAATTTCTAATGCAAAAACTTTCAAGGCATCATTTAACAGAGAAAACTTGTTTTATGAAGTTAGACCTAAAACAAAAGATGTTGATAAAGATATCATCCGTTTTGTAAAACAACGAATTGGAAAATCTGGAATTATTTACTGTTTGAGTAGAAAAAAGGTTTCAGAAATAGCTCAGGTTTTACAGGTAAACGGAATCAAAGCAGTACCATATCATGCAGGGCTAGATGCAAAAACCAGGGTTAGACATCAAGATATGTTTTTGATGGAAGATTGTGATGTAGTTGTTGCAACAATTGCATTTGGAATGGGGATTGACAAACCCGATGTTCGTTTTGTAATTCATCATGATATTCCAAAAAGTTTAGAAAGCTATTATCAAGAAACTGGTAGAGCAGGACGAGATGGAGGAGAAGGATATTGCCTGGCTTTTTATGCATATAAAGATATTGAGAAGTTAGAGAAATTTATGGCTAGTAAGCCTGTCGCAGAGCAAGAAATTGGCCATGCATTGCTGCAAGAAGTAGTTGGGTATGCAGAAACATCAATGAACAGGCGTAAGTACCTACTGCATTATTTTGGCGAAGAGTTTGATGAAATAAATGGGTTAGGAGCTGAGCTAGATGACAATACTAAAAACCCAAAGAAGAAACACGAGGCCAAAGCAGAAGTGGTTAAGCTATTATCTATTGTTAGAGATACAAAAGAGAAATACAAATCTAAAGACATCGTAAGTACCATTGTTGGGAAAGAAAACGCCATGTTAAATTCTCATAAAACGCCAAGTAGACCTTTTTTTGGTATTGGTAAAGAGAAAAGTGACATGTATTGGATGGCGCTATTGAGGCAAGTATTAGTTGCTGGGTTTTTAAGAAAAGAAATTGAGCAATACGGCGTCATCAAACTAACACCATTAGGATTGCAATATATTGACAATGCGACCTCATTTATGATGACAGAAGATCATCAGTATGACGAAGAAAATGATTCTTCTATAATTACCAATGCAAGAGGTAATGCTGGTGGTGTTGATGATAAACTGATGGCTTTATTAAAAGACCTTCGTAAAAGCATTGCTAAGAAATTGGGAGTGCCTCCATTTGCTGTTTTTCAAGATCCATCATTAGATGATATGGCATTAAAATACCCAATTACCTTAGAAGATTTATCTAATGTACATGGTGTTGGAGAAGGAAAGGCACGGAAGTATGGTAAGGGTTTTATTACACTAATAGATGCGTACGTTAAGGAAAATGATATATTAAGACCTGATGACTTGGTGGTTAAAAGTACAGGAGTTAACTCTGGCTTAAAGTTATACATCATCCAAAATACGGATAGAAAATTACCTTTAATGGACATTGCGCAATCTAAAGGATTGGTCATGGAAGAATTAATTAAAGAGATGGAAGCGATCATCTTTTCAGGGACCAAACTAAACATCAATTATTCTTTAGATGATGTATTAGATGAAGAGCAGCAAGAAGAAATTTTCGATTACTTTATGGAAGCAGAAACCGATAAGATTCAGGAAGCTTTAGATGAGTTTGACGGGGATTATGACGAAGAAGAGCTTAGACTTATGAGAATTAAGTTTATTAACGAGGTTGCTAATTAGTTGTTTAATAGTGGCTCTTTGAGCACTAATTTAATGTGCGTATTCTGTTTGATATGTGTTTTTTAATGTGTGGACCTTGTCGTTCTCACTCTCAAATTTTTTTTAAAAAAACTTAAACGCTCCTTATAAATAAGGGAATTAGAATTGGTATTTTTTATCAATTGCATACTTTACCAATTCGGTACCTGTTGCAAGGTTAAGCTTCCGAATCATGTTTTTACGATGGGTATCAACCGTCGTTTTTGCAATGAATAATTCGGCAGCAATATCTTTTGAAGTTTTACCATTGGCAATTAAATGCAAAATTTCTTTTTCTCTATTTGATAAAATGGTTTTCTCTGTACGACCGATGGTTACATTGGCATCGATATAATCGTTCATAAAATTAAAAGCCACATTGGGATCAAAAAAAGTTTCTCCGTTTGCAACAATGTGTATTGCTTTCGATAGCATTTTAATTCCTGAGTTCTTTAATATATAACCGGTAGCTCCTGCATCTAACATTTGCTTGATGGCCTCTGGTTGATCAAACATGGTCATGGCCAATACTTGTATATGTGGGAATTTTTCTTTAATCTTTTTCGTAGCCACAATACCATCCATTCGAGGCATTCGAATGTCAGTAATTACCAATTTAGGCTGCTTTAAAAAAACAAGCTTCACCAAATCTTCACCATTATTTACAGTGCCAATGATATTGATGTCTTCATCGTATTCAAAAAAAGAGGTGATGCCATCAATCAACATCTGATGGTCTTCTGCCATGGCAATTGTAATCATAACAATGGGGTTTTAATTAAAACTAAAGATAGCATATCTATTGATTATAAAACTGCCTATAGATAGGGGTTATTATGCTATCGGAATATTTAAAATGATTGACGTGCCTTTATTAAGGGTTGAATCAATATCTAAGGTTCCTTTTAAATGGGCAATTCTTGTCTGAATAGCATGCAAACCCATGCTTTTTGTGAGATCTACTTTCTCAATGTCAAATCCAATACCATTGTCTTCAACAATAATAGTTAAAGTATTGTCATACTGCGAAAGGTTAATGGTTGCATTGGGTGCATTGGCATGTTTCATCGTATTGGTAATCAACTCTTGAATAATTCTAAAAACGTCTATTTCTAAACTATTTTCTAAGCGTTTTTCTAAGCCATAATGCACAACTTCTATAGAAATAGTATCTGCAGAACTAATCTTTTCTGCCATCATTTGTATAGATGAAAGTAGTCCTTGACTCGCAATAACACCCGCATTTTTTGCGTGTGCAATCCTTCTAACTTTTAAATAAGCTTCATCAATCAGGTTTTCTGTTTTATTGAATAAGGCTTCTTGGTCTAATTTCTTTTTGTCCTTATTGAATTTTAAATTTTCAAAATGTAGTTTTAAGGTAGCCAAAACAGACCCTAAATTATCATGTAAATCTTCTGCAATACGGGTACGCTCTTTTTCTTGTCCATCTACCATTGCGTTAATGGTAATAAGCTCCTGTTCTTTTAAGAGTGTAAGATTTTTTTGAGTTTCTAGCTCTTTTTGTTGCTCTGCTAAGAGTTGCTTTTTTCGAGAATTTTTTAAGGCTAAAAAACCGATTATGCCACCCAAACCAATAGTTAGTATCGCCCCAAGTAAAATGTTTTTCTTCTTGCGCTCTTCCAGTACTAATTCAGCTTTTGTCTCTTCTGTTTTATTGAAAATTTCTGACTGGGTAATTAGTTCATTACTTTTTAGAAAACTTAGCTTATATTGAAGTAAATTGGCTTTTTTTAATTTGAAAAATGCAGAATCGTAATTTTTTAAGCCTTCAAAATAGGTATGTTCGTAGGAGGCTATTGCCAAATCAGATTTCAAAGAATTTATAGTATTCTTATATTTTTTTGCTTCATTTAAATAATGGAAAGTAGAATCTTTTTGATTTTGTAAAAAAGCTAAATATGATAGTTTTATTAAAGAGTTAAATTTATGCTTTTTAAAATAATTGGGGTGATTTTTTACTTTTAAAATATTTTTATACATGTGAGACGCTTTTTTATAGTTTTTAGTAAGCAAATATTGGTTTGCTATTCTATAATTTGCTACATGATTTAAGTTTATATTAGCACTACTTTTAACCAAATAGATTAATTCTGATCTTTTTTCGTTTAATTTATTTAAGATCTCTTTTGAACCAAATAGTTTTGTAAGACCTAATAATTGCATTTCAAAAATAACACTTTGTATTTTATTTGATGATGTGTTTGAGTTTGCTTGGAACTCTTCTAAATAGGTTTGATACCTGTTGTTATTTTGAAGAATACCGTCACAATAAAGATTAAGAATGGCCTGTATACTTTCGATTGTTAAATAGGGATTATTGAGTTGTTTAGATATTTTATAAGCGTTAAAGAAATATTGAAAAGAATTCGGATTGTTCAGATTATAATAAAGTTCACTATACCCTCTAATAAGATAATTGAGAACATTATTTTCTTTATAGATGGAGCTGCTGTCTATTTTTGTTAAAAAATACTCTTTGGATAAACTTTGACCTGAGGTTTCAATCATTTCTCTATACAAATTAAGATTTATATAAAGAGGTTTGTCATCTCTATTGGGTATGATTTCAGATGCAAAATGAAAATCAATATTTCCAATTGCTGTTAGTGATTTATTTAATAAAATTTTCTCATCAGAATTTACTTGACAAAATAACTGATGAGAAACTAAAATTATTAATAATATAATTTTCCTCAATATTTTAAAGGTTTTTTTAATGAACAACTTGTAAATCGGATTCAATACAGTTTAACCCAATAGCGTTTTGACCATATTTTTCATAGCAAGGATTTTTTCTCTTTTCACCAATGTCTTTGTCAGAAAAATAACGTTTAATTTTAAAATATTTTAAACGTTGAACATCTATTGAATCTGTAAATTTTATATATGCCTCCTTTTTAGAACTCCAAAATTTATCTAATATTAGATTAAACTTTAGCGTGTCTACATCTTGATATAACAATGAGGCTGATAATGGCTCAGAATGAAACCCTATCTCTTGAGTAAAAGGGAGTATTCTCTGATAATTAATAACTTTTAAATGCATTCCTTTGTGTTTCATAGTTAAAGTATCCAAATCAATTTTTCCATACACTCCGTAAAAGATGCCTTTTGATTGACTAAAGTATAAAGCTTGATAATCATCTTTATGATCTATATTAAAACTAAAATAGCTTGTATATACTTCTCCATTCGAAGCACAATTAGTAATGGTTCCTGTAAAAAAAGTAAAAATAATTAGGCTAAAGACAAGTATTGAAATCAATAATTTGTTTTTTTTAAAATGCTTCATAATCGTTTTTTTTCTTTGGTTAATATAGTACAAACATCAAACATATCGATACATAAAAACATCCCTACAGATAGGGATATTTCACTACCTAAATATAGGTATAATTATGACACCGTAAAGATGGTAACCAAAATACCTAAGACAATGGCAATAAACTTCTGAAGGTTGAATTTATGGTTCTCAGAACTCTCAAAAAGAATGATGGTAGAGATGTGTAAGAATACCCCAATAATTAAAGCAGATATTTCTGTATTGTATTTGGAAAAGAACTCTGTCTTATCAGTAACAAAGACTCCTAATGGACTCATAAGTGCAAATACGCCTAAAAAAATAAATACGGTGCTTTTGGTAAATTTAGAATGTACTAAGAAGGTTGTCAATACAATGGCAATTGGAATTTTATGTACTACAATGGCCCATAATAAGTTGTCATCATCATGATGAATAGGAATCCCTTCAGAAAAAGCATGAATACACAAACTAATAAAGAGCAACAGCGGGAACTTTGATTCGTTTGAATGGATATGAATATGTCCATGTTCTGCTCCTTTCGAAAAAGACTCTAACACAGATTGAATTAAGACACCTGCTAAAATGAAAATTCCAATTCGAGTGGTGTTGCTATTTGCATGTTCGTACACTTCGGGTAATAAATGTAAAATGGTAACAGATAATAAATACGCCCCACTAAAAGATAAAAGCAAACGCGTTATTTTAGTCCCTGGCTTAAATAGAACAACAACTAAAGACCCAATTAATACTGATAATATTAAATATATATATGTCATTACGATACTACAAATATTAAACGTTTAGAGCTATTCTCGGTATAAGAAGACAAGTCGTAATCCCCGAAAACATGTTCTATTTTTAAACCAGATTTCTCAAAATATGCTGTAAATTTTTGAAGGTCTATATATTTTACTCGTTCCACATAGGAATGTTTTTGTCCTTTATCTTCAAAGGAAATCTCTTTGATGATAAATCCGTCTTCAATTTTTTTATGAATGTGAAAATCTATTTGATCCACAGTTTTTAATTCATAAGAGATCAACCCATCAGCAACAATCGCTACATTCAAGAAATCAATCACTGCGATTCCGTTTTGATGCAAACCTTTTTTTATGTTTTTTAAGACGTTAATATCAATGGCATCATCTTCAAAATAACCAAAGCTTGTAAATAAGTTAAATATGGCATCATACTTTTCTGCATACGAGTCGCGCATATCATGTACCTTAAAATTCAAACGATCATTCGCTTTTGAATTCGCAGCTGAAATATTATTCTCAGATAAATCCACACCTGTTACTTTATAGCCTAATGAGTTTAAGAAAACAGAATGCCTTCCTTTTCCACAAGCCAAATCTAAAATATGTGTTTGATGCGGTAACTTTAAAAAAGAAGTAATATTTTGCATAAATACTTGTGCATCCGTATCATCTCTATCCTTATAAAGAATATGATAATATGAAGTATCGAACCAAGAAACAAACCAATCTTTTTTTGTAGCCATAATATAATAGTTCACAAAAATACAGAATTCTTACAGTATAATTTCACCTATTTTTAAAAGATTAAAAAAATCATTCTCAGCAAAAGAAGAATCCTAAATTAAAACGTATTTTTGCAAAATGGAAAGCAGAAAAGATTTTAAAATGGTGGCCACCACCATGTTTGGTTTAGAGGAGGTTTTGGCAACTGAATTAAAGAATTTAGGAGCACAAGATGTCGTTGTCGGAATTAGAAATGTTTCGTTTAAAGGAGATGCAGGCTTTATGTATAAAGCCAACATTGCTTTAAGAACTGCTATCCGAATTTTAAAACCAATCAAATCTTTTAAAGTCTATGACGAAGAAGATTTGTATGATAGTTTACAGAAAATTAAATGGGAAAATTATTTAGATGTAGACGGAACGTTTTCTATTGGTGCCGTTGTAAATTCGAAACACTTTACAACAAATTCACATTACATCACTTTAAAATCTAAAGATGCAGTTGCAGATTACTTTAGACATAAATACAGTAGAAGACCCAATGTAGATTTAAAATACCCAGATTTAAAAATCCACGTACATATTCAGAAAGAATGGTGTACGGTTTCTTTAGATAGCTCTGGAGATTCTTTACATAAAAGGGGGTATAGATCTGCTACCAATATTGCACCTATTAATGAAGTATTAGCAGCAGGTTTGGTACTGCTTTCTGGATATACTGGAGAAGAAAATTTTATTGATCCAATGTGTGGTTCTGGTACTATTTTGATTGAAGCTGCAATGATTGCAAATAACATTCCGGCAAACATAAACCGTAAACATTTTGCTTTTGAAAATTGGAAGGATTATGATGAAGACTTATATTTCCTAATACAAGATGTATTGTTAAAGAAAATAAGAAGTTCTCATTATAAAATTATGGGATTTGATAAAGCGCCTTCTGCAGTTAGAAAAGCACAAGACAATGTAGAAAATGCCAATTTAGATGATTTTATTGGGATTCACCATGTCAACTTTTTCAACTCTAAAAAGGAAGTGTTTGGGAACACAACTATTTTGTTTAACCCGCCATATGGAGAGCGTTTAAATATTGATACGGAAGAATTTTACAAGAAAATTGGAGATACCTTGAAACACGGGTATCCAGATTCTAAGGTATGGTTTATTACTTCTGATTTAGAAGCGTTAAAGCATGTTGGATTAAGAACGTCCAAACGAATTCCACTTAAAAATGGAGATTTAGATTGTAGATTAGTACGTTATGATATGTATGCAGGAACGCGTAAAATCCGTAAAGACGAACGCGAAATTCCTGAAAGCGAGATTGATTTAGAAGATTAATCGACCAATTCAAAATCTAAAGCAGGAAACTCTTGACCATTAATGATAATGGATACTTGGTGTTTTCCCAAATGGAATTTGCGCGTGGTGATTATTTTAAATGATTGTTTTCTAGTAATGGTTGTGACCGAATTTTCTGAATACATTTTTTCGCTAATCTTAAATACTTTCTTCGCTAAAGATGTATTGGCTTTTTGATAGTACAACCCATATTCCAAACGCAATTTTAATGCCGTATTGGCATTGTTTTTTAGCTGAAAACTAAAGATTACTGAATCACCTATTTTAACTTTTGGAGTATGTATGTTAAAATACTGAATTGCAATTTTATCAACAGCTCCAAATCCAAATAATTGCATTACTTCTGTACCTCCTTGTTTTAATAAAGTTCTGCATCCATGTTTCACCAGCCAATCTATTTCTTTAGATGTTCCTTTCCATTTAATAGCCAATGCAAGAACAATTTCAGGATTGTCCTTTGAAATATCATTTAAATTATTAGCAACACTTCTTCTTACAGATTCAGAAGAATCGTTTTTTAAATGCTCTAAAATGGGTAAGATAGGCGTAGGATCTTTCTTTAAAAATGGCAAGGCCATTGCCCAAGGCAATCTAGGTCTACAGCCTTCTGTAGCAAGTCTTCGAACGGATGCATGTGAATGTTTTGACCATGCATTCATTTGAGAAATCATAGCTGTTGGGTATTTCAAAATAAAGGGACGCACTGCAAACTCACAACTTGTAAATTGAGTAACTTTTTCAAAAGCCTTAGTAGAAATTGCATAATGATCAATGCCATACACCTCAATAAAGTCAGGTAAAAACATGAATTCAATACTCGTTTCTCTTCTTCCAATACCTTGCATTTCGGTAATAGAATTAAGTAGTATATCCACTTGAATTTTAAAGCCTCCTTCTAAGTGTGCATTTAACGCATGGGTAATATGTCGCATTCGCGCTTTCAATTCTAGCTGTTTCCAATTGCTATTAAAAATGGCTTTTGTAAAAGAGGGTATGTCAAAATCACTAACGGTTTTGGAGAGTATTGAACTAAACTCGTTTATGAATTTTTCGTTGTAAATATTTTTAAATAATTCAGCCATTGTTGGGGTTATTCTAGTAGTAATAGTGAAACAAATGTATCGAATTCGTTTTTGAAATCAATATATTTTTGCCCTGTTGCTGGTCCATTAAAACCAGTGTGAATTTTCCGAACCCTTCCTTTTTTATCAATAAATAAGGTAGTAGGGAATGAAATAATGTGATTTAACATCGGTAATTTTTGATGCGCTAATTTTTTATCCTCAGAACCAATTTGGGCCAATAGTATTGGGTATTCATTTCCAATACGTTTCTGTAATCTATCAATTCCTTTAATAGCTTTTTCTTTGGTTTTTGCAACTTCAAAGGCTAGGGCAACAACTTCTAAGCCTTTATTTTTATGTTGGGTGTAATAGGTAGATAAGAATTTGCTTTCGTCTAAACAATTCGGACACCAAGTTCCCATAATTTGTACAATGGTTACGTTGTTTTTAAATCGATCATCAGATAATGAAATAACAGTTCCATTTTTATCAGGAAAAGAAAAGGCTAGCTTTTCAAAACCCTCTTTTAAGAAGGTCAAATTTTCTGCACTGGGTAATTCGTAATGAGTATTCAATGTTGCGCTAAATGGTTCTTTCCAATGATTGCCAGAGTAAAATTCTCCAACCATTGTAGAATCTGTGATTTTTGCTACAAACAAAAATGCATGGGCACCATCAAAAGTAGAGAGCTTTAAAGAATCTCCATCAACAATTCCTTCTAAATATCTATAATCTCCAGTAGTTGTTCTAAAGGTTCCTGTTACGATGTTTCCTTTTTGATTAAAAATACCTTTTGCAATATAGCGGTCAGTTTTTGCATTGTTACTAAAAACAGTTTCCCAATTCCCCGTAATCATATGATTCGCTTTTGATGTGCTTTCGAATCGTGTTGTGCTTTTTATTGCTTTAAAAGGAACAATTCTATCATAGCTTTCTTTTACAAAATGGCCTACTAATCCGTTATTTGTGATTTTAGCTTTGATATAGCCTTCAAAAACGGGAGTTTGAATAATTACTGAATCGTTTTGATAGCGAATCTCATCAATGGTAATTAGTTCTTCTGCATTGTAAATCTCAATTAAAGAATCATGCACCACTTTAAATAGAAACGGCAATGCTTGATTGTCTTGAACAGTTAATGTTGCTTTATACATTCCTAATTCTAATTTTTTAGGAATTCTTTTCTGACAAGAAAAGAAGATTAGAGGTATAATGAAAATGAATAAATGACGCATATGGTAAATTGTGTATATCTGAGTTCGAAGTAACAACAAATAATTACAACTAAAAAGCCCCACAAATATGTGAGGCTTTTTTCTAAATCAAAAATAGGTGTTAATTCTTAATGAATTTTTTCACCATTTTTTCTTCTGATGTTGTTATTTCAAGGAAATAGATTCCTTTTTTTAACTCCTCAATTTTAATTTGATTGGTGGTTAGTTTTCCTTTTAAAACTACTTGTCCGATAGTATTGGTAATTTGATAAATTGCATTGGCTGCACTGTTAATTTTAATGTTGATAATTGAATTTGAAACGGGATTAGGATAGATTGTAAACTCTTCTAATGCATGTGGTTCATTGCTAATCATCGCTTTTAAAAATGTAACAGAATTTTTTGAAGGCCCTTTTGCTAATAAAGTTCCAGTTTTTCCAGTAATGGTAACTTGGTCAATATAGATGTGATCTGCATTTGCAGAGGCATCATTTTGAAATCTAAATTGAGCGTTGTTAGAAAAGGTAGAGCTGTTTTTATCTAAAATTACTACAGCAGAGTAGAAGCCATTATTTTCAAAATCTGTTCCTCTGCTATAAGTTTGAATGGTCGCCCAAGAGTTTCCATCATAATAACGAAGCCAAAAATCTTCACCACTTTCCATGCTGTATGAATAAAAATGGAATTCAACTTCAACAGTGTCATAAGCAGAAATATCATAGGATTCAGAAGTCATAGCAGATGCCGTACCAGAGTTGTCTCTAATACGAATAGAAGTATTCCCTTCATAAGATCTAGAGCCAGAATAGCGATAACAATCACCACCACCATCTGTCCAGTTATCCCAGCCAGATTCAAAATATGATTGTGAGATAATAGTCGATGTAGTTCCTCCAGAAGAAGTTGTAACATTTACAGTATTACTAGCAGTAGAAACATTTCCAGCTGCATCTTTGGCTTTTACAGAAAAGGTATATGTAGTTGCTTCTGTTAAGCCGGTAACTTGATAGTTAGTAGTTGCAACCGTTGCAATTACGGAAGCTCCATTGTACACATCATATTCAGTAACCCCAACATTATCAGTAGCAGCTGTCCAGGTTAAATCGACAGAAGTTTGAGTTGTATTTGAATCTGCTAAACTTGTTGGAGTAGTTGGAGCTGTGATGTCTGGTGGAGTTAAAGTTGTTGCATTAACAGTAGTACTTGATTCAGAAACATTTGCAGCAGCGTCTGTTGCTTTAATAGAAAAGGTATATGAAGTAGCTGCAGTTAATCCTGTAACTTGATAATTGGTAGCAGTTACAGTAGCAATAACTGAAGCACCATTATACACATCATATCCAGTTACAGCAGTATCATCTGTAGAGGCAGTCCAACTTAAATCGACAAAAGTTTCTGTAATATTAGAGGCGTTTAAATTGGTTGGAGCTGTTGGAGCAGTAGTATCTGGAGTTGATCCTCCATCAACAGTATGATTTCCTAGACCGCTAAACGTATCTGAAGCGAATGAATCCCATTCGCTAGTTGTATAGGCTGTATTGGGACTAGATACAGATGATTTTCTTTGCAGCGTTACATTTTGTGCAAAGTTAGAAGAACCACCATCAAATGTTCCTATGATATCAATTAAAACATCATTTTTAAACAATCCAACGGCGTCATTTCCGTTAAAAGTAACTTCTGCATTACCAGTTGTAATATCTGCAACACTTGTAATAGTTGCTGTGGCACTACTATTGGCTACCACATATACTGCGCCATTTGAGAGTTGTCCAGTTAAGGATAATCCGCCAGACCAAGAACCAGCACCATTGGTTTGTTTCTTAATTTTATACATTGACAAATCAACAGTAACTCCAGTAAAATTGGCAATTTCTAGGGCCTTATTATATGAAGAACCTTCAATATATTCAGAAAAAAGTAATTCTGTGGTTGTTCCATTGCCGCCACTAGTTGTGGTTGTTGCATTTACTGTATTACTTGCCGATGAAATATTTCCTGCAGCATCTTTCGCTTTCACCGAAAAGGTATATGAAGTAGCAGCTGTTAAACCCGTTACTTGATACGAGGTTGTTGCAACAGATGCAATAATAGCAGCACCATTATATACATCATACCCAGTAACCGCAACATTATCAGTTGCAGCTGTCCAGTTTAAATCTATTGAAGTTTCTGTAGTATTTGAAGCTACTAAATTTGTTGGAGCTGTTGGTGCCGTTGTGTCCGGGGGTGTTAAAGTTGTTGCATTTACGGTGTTGCTTGAAGCAGATATATTTGCAGCTGCGTCTTTTGCCTTTACGGAAAACAGATATGAAGTTGATGCCGTTAAGCCAGTCACTTGATACGAGGTTGTTGCAACCGTTCCAACAACAGTAGCACCATTGTAAATATCATAGCCAGTAACTGCAGTATCATCTGTAGAAGCTGTCCAAGTTAAATCAACAGAAGTTTCTGTAATAGTAGAAGAAGTTAAGTTTGTTGGTGCAGTTGGGGCAGTGGTATCTGAACCACCTCCATCTACAGAATGACTTCCTAAACCGCTAAAAGTATCCGTTGCTAAAGAATCCCACTCATTAGTTGTGTAGGTAGTATTCGGACTGGTTACAGAAGTTTTTCTTTGTAAGGTTACATTTTGTGCGTAGTTAGCTGTTCCTCCGTTAAAGGTTCCAAGAATATCGATCAGCACATCATTTTTAAACAATCCAACCGCATCATTTCCATTAAAAGTTACCTCAGAACTACTTGTTAATAAATTGGCAACACTGGTAATTGTAGATGTTGCATTGCTATTCGCAACAACAAATACAGTTCCATTGGTTAGTTGTCCAGTTAACGTCAATCCACCAGACCAAGAGCCTGCACCATTTGTTTGTTTCTTTATTTTATAGCTAGATAAATCTACTGTGACTCCAGTAAAATTGGCTATTTCCAAGGCTTTGTTATTAGAAGAGCCTTCAATGTATTCTGAAAATAACAAATCGGTGGTCGTTCCATTGCCACCTCCAGTTCCAGAGGTTGTTATATTTACACCAGCACTGGCTGATGAAAGGTTTGAAGCAGCATCTTTTGCTTTTACAGTAAAGGTATAAGGAGTACCAGATGACAAGCTGGTAACGGTATAGTTTGTATTTGTTGTAGTGCTAACAAAAGTAGCACCGTTGTATACTTCATATCCAGTAACTGCCACATTATCTGTAGAAGCTGTCCAAGTCAAATCAACCGAAGTTTGTGTGGTGTTTGAAGCAAGCAAGCTAGTTGGTATTGTTGGAGCTGTCGTATCACCAGAGCCACTATTAAATAAATCTTCAGCTTGTGGGCCTCCCCAGATTTGCGTTGCAAAAGCGGGGTTGTCAATAAAAGGATTTCTATTTCCTTGAACTATTTCTAAGACAGGGTTTCGTTGTTTTTCTAAAATAGATACTGGATCTTCTGCATTCCATTGCAATAATAAATTAATCATGTCTGCATCCGTCGAATTTACAGTACCCACAACAACACCAGAAGGCAATGTTTGATTTCCATAATGCAAATACATGTACATTAAGATACGCGCAACATCACCTTTCCACTCATCTCCAGGGTACCAATCCCCTGTGGCCGTAGCCCCAGAGTTTCCACTTCCAGTACCGAATTTTCGATTACTTCTTGAAGAATTTCTTTGGGCATCAGCAGGTCTTAAATTATGAGCATCTGCACCCACACCAGAGGTTCCTAAATTTGGGTTTCCAAGCGATTTTGCATAGACATGTTCTCGGTTCCAAACACCAGAGCCACTTCCATGCAAATCTTTGTCACGTGTTCTGTCGTTTGTTATGTCAGCATCGCTATCATTCCAACCGTATATTAATACAACCTTGGTGTTGTCCGTTGGATCTATATCAGTTTGTTTTAAAGCGTCCCAAACACCGGGTGTGTACGAGATATAAGTAGTATGTGTGCTAACAATTTTTGTAGCCAACGCACTTTTTAATGCAGTACCCGTTTGGTTTAGGTTGACATCATTATAATAGGATGGGATTTGTGAAAAGACCGATATCGAAAATATCAGTAAAAAAAAGAGTAGTAGTTTTTTCATTTGGTTATAGTTTAGTTAATAATAGTTAAACATTTGATTAGGTGAGATTACCATAAAAAAATGCCGATATAATTTAAGAAGAAATAATAATGTATACACTCACCATTTATGGGGTTTTTTTTCTCACGGTTTTCCGTGAGAAGGAAAATAACATAGTGCTGGTTTTGTTAGTGTTTTGTCTGTTTTTAATGAAAATATTATAGCAGCACTGATTTCTTGTGAAAAAAGAAAACGTCAGATTTATAAAATAATTAAACCCAAATTGTACAGTTTTCTTGATGTGATTTTAGGAATCATTTTAATTTATAATCAATGGATTTTCTGATGATTTTTAATTAAAAAAATACAGATAAAATGCTTAAATTTGCATCTGAAATTTGACAAAAGAATCATGAAGATATCATACAATTGGTTAAAACAATTTTTACAAATAGATTGGGACGCTGTAAAAGCAGGTGAATTATTAACCGATCTTGGATTAGAAGTAGAAGGAATTGAAACCAAAGAATCTATAAAAGGAAGCTTACAAGGAATTATTGTTGGAGAAGTATTGACGTGTATACAGCACCCAAATGCAGATCGATTAAAAGTAACAACTGTAAACCTTGGTTCTGGAGAACCAGTACAGATTGTTTGTGGAGCTCCAAATGTAGCTGCTGGACAGAAAGTTCCCGTAGCCACCATTGGTACTGTTTTGTATGATGAAAAAGGAGAAAGTTTCAAAATTAAAAAAGGAAAAATAAGAGGAGAAGCAAGCCACGGAATGATTTGTGCGGAAGACGAATTAGGGTTGGGAAAAGGTCATGATGGTATTATGGTATTGAATGCTTCTTTACAACCTGGAACTCCAGCTTCAGAAGTTTTTAACATCGAAAAAGACGAAGTTTTTGAAATTGGACTGACACCAAATAGAGCAGATGCAATGAGTCATTTTGGCGTAGCCCGTGATTTACGTGCAGGTTTGATGCAACAAGACATCAACTTAGAATTAATTTCGCCATCTGTAAGTGATTTTCATGTCGATGAGCGAAAGCTTAAGATTGATATTGAAGTTGATAATAAAGATTTGGCTCCAAGATACTCTGGAATTTCCATTACAGATATAGAAGTAAAAGATTCCCCAGAATGGATTCAGAATCGTTTAAAAGCAATTGGAATTGCACCTAAAAACAATATAGTTGATATTACAAACTATGTATTGCACGAATTAGGACAGCCATTGCATGCCTTTGACGCATCAAAAATTAAAGGAAACAAAGTAGTGGTCAAAACACTAGCAGAAGGAACAAAGTTTACAACCTTAGATGAGGTTGAAAGAACTTTATCTGCAGATGATATTATGATTTGTGATGCAGAATCGAACCCGATGTGTATTGCAGGTGTTTTTGGAGGAATCAATTCAGGAGTTACAGAAAATACGACGAGTATTTTTCTAGAAAGTGCTTATTTTAACCCTATTTCAACTCGTAAATCTGCAAAAAGGCATGCATTAAATACAGATGCTTCTTTTCGTTTTGAAAGAGGAATTGATATCAACTTAACAAAGTATGCGTTGAAAAGAGCAGCGTTGTTAATCGAAGAATATGGCGGTGGAACCCTCGCTTCTGATATCATGGATTTTTACCCAGAAAAGGTAGACGATTTTCAAGTGTTCTTTTCTTATGAAAATGCATACCGTGTAATTGGACAAGAAATCCCGAAAGAAACCATCAAGAAAATTTTAGCATCATTAGAGATAAAAATTAACAGTGAAACTGAAGGAGGTTTAGGATTAACAATTCCTTCTTACAGAGTAGATGTACAGAGAGAGGCAGATATTATTGAAGAAATTTTAAGAGTATATGGATATAACAATATTGAGTTTTCTCATAAGTTAAATACCTCTATTTCTTTTGATTCTAATACAGATACTAAGATTGAAAATGTTGTTGCCAACCAATTAACTTCTTTAGGATTTAATGAAACCATGGCGAACTCTTTAACCAAAGCAGCGTATGTTGGTCTCACAGAAAACTTAAATACAGAAAACAATGTAGAAATACTAAATCCTTTAAGTAGTGATTTAAAAGTGATGCGCCAGTCGTTATTGTTTAGCGGATTAGAGTCTGTAGCCTATAATATCAACAGGAAAAACAATGCATTAAAGTTGTATGAATTTGGTAAAACCTACCATAAATACAACGAAAAATATCAAGAAGACAAACACCTAACATTGTTTGTAACTGGAAAAAGAACGAAAGAGAGTTGGAAAACAACTGCGCATAATTCTGATTTCTTTTTCCTAAAGGGAATTATCTCTTCTTTATTAGAAAGAGTTGGAATTTCAAACATAAAAACCACACCAACCAAATCTGATGTATTTACCGAAGGGATTACATTGAGTTTAGGGAAAATAAAATTAGTGGACTTTGGTGTTGTAAAGCCAGTTATTTTAAAAGAATTCGGAATCAAGCAAGAGGTATTGTTTGCAGATTTCAATTGGGAAAATGTATTGAAAGTATGTGGTAAAAAGAACATTAAAGTTTCAATCCTACCGAAATATCCTTCAGTAAAAAGAGATTTGGCTTTGTTGATTGATCATAAAGTAACTTTTAAAGAGGTGTATAATTTGGCAAATCAGTCAGAGAAAAACTTGTTAAAAGAAGTTGATTTGTTTGATGTATATCAAGGGGATAAATTACCAGAAGGTAAAAAATCGTATGCAGTGAGTTTTGTTTTGCAAGATGCGAACAAAACACTTGAAGACAAACAGATTGATAAAATTATGCAAAAATTACAAGCAACTTTTGAGAAAAACTTAGAAGCTGTTTTAAGATAAATATGAAGCTCCTTTTGGGAGCTTTTTTTATAGAATAAGAATATGTACAAAATACTAATACGACCAATTTTATTTCTTTTTGACCCAGAGAAAGTACACTACTTTACATTCTCTGTCGTAAAGTTTATACACAAAATTCCGTTTATTCCAGGAATCATTAGAAGTATGTTTCAGGTAAACGACAAACGCTTAGAAAGAACTGTATTCGGAATCACCTTTAAAAATCCAGTTGGTTTGGCTGCAGGATTTGATAAAAATGCAGTCATCTATAATGAACTTGCAAACTTTGGATTTGGATTTATAGAAATTGGAACCGTAACTCCAAAAGGACAAATAGGTAACCCTAAACAACGTTTATTTCGTTTAAAGGATGATCAAGGAATTATTAATCGAATGGGGTTTAATAACGACGGAATTGCACCTGCTATTGAAAACTTAAAAAAGAACAAAGGGCAGGTTATAATTGGAGGGAACTTAGGGAAAAACACAGCAACCACTCCAGAAAACTATACCCAAGATTATTGCGAGGTGTTTAAAGCACTGCATCAATATGTAGATTACTTTGTATTGAATGTAAGTTGTCCAAATGTAGGAAGTCATGCAAAATTAAATGATAAAGACTATTTGATTGAATTGATTTCTACTGTTCAAGAATTGAATACCAAAGAAGCATCACAAAAGCCAATCTTATTAAAAATAGCACCAGATTTAAATAATGATCAGTTAGATGAAATTATTGAATTAGTTGCAGAAACAAAGATCGATGGTGTTATAGCATCAAATACTTCTACAACTAGAAACAATTTAAAAGCTTCTAATGAGCGTTTGCAAGAAATAGGCAATGGAGGTGTTAGTGGTCAGCCAATTAAAGCACAAAGTACCAAAGTGATTCAATATTTAGCAGACCATTCTAACAAGTCATTTCCGATTATTGGAGTAGGAGGCATACATTCTGCTGAAGATGCATTAGAAAAATTAGAAGCCGGTGCAGATTTGGTTCAGATTTTCACGGGATTTATTTATGAAGGTCCAAGTTTGATAAAAAAAATAAACAAGGCAATTTTAAAACAATCGTGATTTTAGAATAAATTGTCATTCCTGCGAAAGCAGGAAACCAAACTGGATTTACTATAGATTCCTGATTTCGCAGGAATGAAAAAAAAATGAATATTTTTATTTAAATGTTAGAAACCCTAATTTCTTTTGCCATAGCAACCCTAGCTTTAGCGCTTTCTCCTGGACCTGATAATATCTATGTATTAACCCAAAGTATTGTAAACGGTAAAAAGTATGGACTGGCAACCGTTTTCGGTTTAATTTCGGGTTGTATTGTACACACTTCATTATTAGCTTTTGGAGTTTCAGCAATTATCAAAGAAAGTGAATCGTTGTTTTTTGGAATAAAATTATTTGGTGCTGCCTATCTACTGTTCTTGGCTTATAAAGTCTTCAAATCTGATGCTGCTATTGCATTTACAGAAGACAATGTAGAAAAGAAAACAACAACGCAATTATTTAAGCAAGGTTTTATAATGAATGTGTTAAACCCCAAAGTGTCAATTTTCTTTTTGGCATTCTTCCCTGGGTTTTTATTTAGTGATTCTTTAAGTACCGTAATTCAGTTTTATGTATTGGGATTCTTATTTATGTTTATTTCACTGTTGGTTTTTTCTGCCATAGCAATCTTGGCAGGAGCAATTTCAACCTATATCAAGAGTCATAAAAATGTTGGTCTTTATTTAAAATGGACACAAATTGTGGTGTTTGTTGGGATTGCAGTTTTTATTTTGTTGTAAGTTGATTCATATTTCTAAAACAACTAGTGTTACAAACATCTAGAAGTGTTATACCTTGTTAAATTTGACTCTCTAGGTTTTATTTTTCTTCTGTTTTATCTATTTAATATAGATCCTATTTTATTCTTAGTAGCTTACAATTTACTCTTTTCTAATAAGCTGAATAGCATCCATTCGTACGTGTGCATTTTTTATTAATGCTGTTAGTTCGGATTGTTCTTTAAGTGCTATTTGAATTTCTTCGGGCCTTATATTATTGTTTTTCTCTTGCAATATTTTTAATCGATCTATCTCATGATTCAGTGTTGTGTTCATTCGATTTAGTCCGTTTGCTATTTCTTTTACACGCTGTTTTTTAGCAATTTCTGTAGCTGTTTTTATCATATTAGGCAAGAGCGTTTCGACGAGCATTTCATTATCAAGTAAAGAATCTATTTGACCAGTAATCAATTTAGTATCGAAGGTTTCAATAGGATAGTTATCTGTCACTTCATTACCAGTATGATCTACTATAATTCTTAAAGGTGTCTTTGGAAGAAAACGATCTACATATATGTTTTGTACTGCTGATGTTTCAATAATAAAAAGGACTTCGAGTAGAAGACCTGGACTTTTTGTTGCTTTTAAAACTCCATAGCTAGCACTACCAGTTCCTGAACTTAATATCAAATCTATTGCATCGGTTGTCATCGGATGATCCCAACTAAGAAAACTTATTTCTTCTCTGCTAAGTGCATGTTTTCTGTCAAATGTAACAGGTACACCTTCTTCAGGTATAGAAGGGAATGTTTCAGAAATTACTGAAATAGGTTTTAAAAAATAACTTCGAGAGGGAAGATCTTCCATTTCAATATTAAAAAAGCCAAAGACTTTTGTGAGGTACTTTTCAAGGCTTTTGTCTTTGTCTACTGCTTGAATTTGTTTTACCAGTTTTGCTGCTGCCTTTGGACGAAAGGAGTTCATTTCCAGTAATCTGTCACGACCATCCGCTAGGTCTTTTTGAAGTCTATTTTGAAAAATGGAAGTTTCGTGTACCAATACTTTCAATTCAGAACTATTATCTGTGTTTGCGTGCGGTTTTAAAAGTTTAAGTAATTGACTACTAAATAAGTTATAAATTTTATTTCCACCTTCAAGATTGCTCTCAAAAGCATTCAATCCTTCATGAAACCATTTTGTAAGTACATGTTGTGGACTATTGATAAGGTAAGGAACATGAATCTGTATCTCTTCTTTTTGACCAATTCTATCTAAGCGCCCTATTCGTTGCTCCAATAATTCAGGATGTAGCGGCAAATCAAATAAAACAAGATGATGCGCAAATTGAAAATTTCGTCCTTCGCTTCCTATTTCAGAGCAAAGAAGTATTTGGGCACCGTCTAATTCAGAGAACCATGCTGCATTTCTATCTCGTTGTACTATGGTAAGCCCTTCATGAAATACGCCAACTTTTAAATTAGCACGCTTAATCAAAGCGTCTTCTAATGCCAGTACTTTTTCTTTGTTTTTACAGATTAACAGTACTTTTTCTGGATGGATTTCTTTTATTGTTGTTAACAACCACTCAACACGTGGATCTTTGGCAAACCAAAATTGTTGTTTACGTGTTGTTTCGTTTGTCTCTGTTTCATAAGAAAACTCATTATTTAAACGCTCAATCCATAGTTCTTTATCTTTCGTTGTTTTTATAGGAGTAATATGTGCTTTTCGCTTTGGGAATCCACGCATTGCAGATCTGGTATTTCGAAACAATACTCTACCTGGACCATGTTGGTCAAGTAGGTTCTCTATAAGGTTGTCTTTAGCAACGCTTTTTCTTTTAGATATTGATTGTATGTTCTCTTTAGGGAAAAGAGTTTCTAATGCACTTACATCCTTAGCATTCAGATCTTTTCCTAGATGTAATTTTTCAACAATATTGGCAATGTTTTTATGATCAGAAGATTCATTTATAAAAGCATCGTAGTTTGCATATCTATTTGGATCAAGTAGTCGGAGTCTTGCAAAATGACTTTCGACACCTAATTGTTCTGGAGTAGCTGTAAGAAGCAATAATCCTTTTGCAACTTTACTCAATTTTTCTACAGTACGATACTCTTGACTTGCTTTGTTAGGAGACCATTCCAGATTATGTGCTTCATCTACAACAAGCATGTCCCAGTTAGCATTTAACGCTTGCTTAGTTCGCTTTGCAGAACCTGCTAAAAACTCAATACTACAAATGATAAGTTGATTGTCTAAAAAGGGATTACCATCTGGAGCACTGTTATCTAGTGAAGCACAGCGTTGTTCATCAAAAATATTAAACCACATATTAAATCGACGTAAAACTTCAACAAACCACTGGTGTAATAATGATTCAGGAACCAAAATCAGCACTCTCGAAATTCGTCCGCTTAATAATAAACGATGAAGGATTAAACAAGCTTCAATTGTTTTTCCAAGACCAACTTGATCTGATAGTAAAACACGAGGAGCATATCTTGAACTTACTTCGTTCGCTATGTAGATTTGATGAGGAATAAGATCTATTCTTCCACCAACAAATCCATGTACAGGAGACAATCTTCTTTTATATTCGTGTTGTAATGTTTCTCTCCGTAAAGTAAAGGCTAGAGGAGAATCTACGTCACCCATAAAAAGCTTATCATCTACACCGTGATTTACCGATACATTGCCAAGTTCTGCTTCAGATATCTTTTTATTTTCTTCATAATAGATGTATAGGTTATTTTCTAATTCAATACGTTTTATAAATAAAGGTTGCCCTTTTACATCCATTATTGTGTCTCCCAATTTAAAAATAACTCTCTGTAATGGAGCACTTTCAAGCGCATACAAACGTGTTTCATTAGATGAAGAAAAGAATAGCTGAACCTTTCCTTTACTGATTTCGGTTAAAACACCTACGCCTAATTCAGGCTCGCCTTTACTGGTGTATCTTTGATTAGGAAAAAAACGTTCCATAGTATTCATGCTTGTCGATAAGGTATTTGTGTATGATTTTTCGCAATTAAATGTGCGATGCCTTTTCTGTAATTGCGGAAATATAATCAATTTATTACATCAAGCGTTCACAAATTTATTTAAAAAGAAACTTAGATACAAACCAAAAAAAGTACACGTAATAACGAACTTAACTACTCAAAAAAGCAAGCAACCTCATCAATACCTTTTCGTTTAATATTAGGTACAAATACATGGTCTTTTGGATATCCGATTGGGAATAAGATAAAGGCACGTTCATTTGAAGGTCTATCTAAGACTTTTGCTAAAAAGTTCATCGGACTTGGGGTGTGTGTTAATGTTACTAGGCCTGCATTTTGTATAGCAGAAATCAACATACCACATGCAATTCCAACAGATTCATTGACATAATAATTATTGTGTTTTGCGCCATCTTCATCAAACTCATATACTTTTTTAAACGCAATTACGATCCATGGAGCTTCTTCAATAAAAGGCTTAATCATATCAGTGCCTAAAGGTTCCAAATCTTTTTTCCAACGTGCACTCATTCTAGTATCATAGCCAAGTTTTTCTTCAACTTCTGCGGCTTCTCTAATTTTTGATTTTAATTTTTGATTAGAAATCGCACAAAATGTCCACGGTTGTTTATGAGCACCAGAAGGAGCAGTAGAAGCGGCTAAAATTAAGTTTTCAATTACTTCTTTTGGAACATCTTTATCAGAGAACTCTCTTACAGAGCGTCTTTTATCTAACCAATTATAATAAGAAGTACTTCTTTGAAGCATTTCGTTTTCTGGGAAGGTTTCATGTGTATAAGACAGGTGTGTGTATCCGTTAATTTGTATGGCTTCTTTTTTCATTCTGAAGTAGTTTTTTGGTTTAAAGTAGGCTGTTACCGGTAGGTCATTTAAATGCCTAATTCTTGATTTTACGAAGTTAATTTTTAAATCTCAATAATCCAACCAAATAAATTTTACAAATCCAATGCTTTGGTTATCTTTGGTTTTCATGAGTAAGAAGGTTAAAATTATTGAATGTCCGCGAGATGCAATGCAGGGAATTAAAACGCATTTTATCTCAACAGAAGATAAGGCAAACTATATCAACGCATTATTACGTGTTGGTTTTGATACCATAGACTTTGGGAGTTTTGTATCGCCAAAGGCAATTCCACAAATGAGAGATACCGCAGCTGTACTTTCTAAGCTCGATTTGTCTTCTACACAAAGTAAATTACTCGCAATTATAGCCAATGTACGTGGTGCTAATGATGCTGCTCAGTTCGAAGAAATCGATTATTTAGGCTATCCTTTTTCTATTTCAGAAAATTTTCAAATGCGTAACACGCATAAAACCATCAATGAATCTATAGCAGCCTTACAAGAGATTTTAGCGATTGCAGCAAGGTCAAATAAGGAGGTAGTTGCCTATTTATCTATGGGGTTTGGAAACCCATATGGTGATCCTTGGAATGTGGATATTGTAGGTGAGTGGACAGAAAAATTATCAAATATGGGGGTAAAAATTTTATCGCTTTCAGATACTATTGGAAGTTCTACACCAAAAGTAATTGACTATCTGTTTTCTAATTTGATTCCGAAATATCCAGAGATTGAATTTGGTGCACACTTACATACAACCCCAACTTCTTGGAAAGAAAAAGTAGATGCTGCATACAAAGCTGGCTGTCATCGTTTTGATGGAGCTATGATGGGGTATGGAGGATGCCCAATGGCAAAAGATGAGCTCACTGGAAATATGCCAACAGAAAAATTACTGTCGTATTTTACAGCTGAAAAGGCAGATACAAACATCAGACCTATGAGTTTTGAAAGTGCGTATAATGTGGCAATGGATGTTTTTAATCATTAAATTGAAACCTACGTCAAGCTAAATTTATTTTAGCTGCTTATAAAAAAAAATACTATGAAATCTATCAAATCAATTCTGTACCTTCTATCAATCTCAATCCTACTTTCTTGCTCTAAAGACGATGGAAAAATTGACTTCACTTTTTTACAAGTAAACGATGTTTACGAAATTGCTTCCATTCAAAATGGGAAATTTGGAGGAATGGCAAGAGTAGAAACAGTGCATCAAGAATTGTTAAAAGAAAATCCAAACACCATGTTGGTAATGGCGGGAGATTTTTTGAATCCATCTTTATTAGGAACGATCAAATACCAAGGAGAGCGAATTAGTGGTAAGCAAATGATTGAAGTGATGAATGCCATGAACTTTGGCTTGGTCGCTTTAGGAAATCATGAGTTTGATTTAAAAAGCGAAGCGCTACAAAAACGAATGAATGAAAGTTCGTTTGAATGGATTTCAGGGAATGTATTAGAGCGTAAAGACGGAGCTTATGCTCCTTTTTCTAAAGAGGTGAACAACCAACAACAGACAATCAACGACACCTATATCAAAGAGTTTACTGATGCAGATGGAACAACCATTTCTGTAGGATTTATAAGTGTTTGTATTCCTTCAAATCCACAAAGTTTTGTAAAGTACCAAGATGTTTTTAAGGAAGCAGTACATGATTATAATCAATTAAAAGACAAGGTTGATGTAGTAATTGGATTGACTCATGTTAAAGTTGCTCAAGATAAAGAAATACTAAAAATGTTGCCTAATATTCCGTTAATCATGGGTGGACATGAGCATACGAACATGTTAGTTCCGGTTGGAGATTCTTTTGTAGCTAAAGCTGATGCAAATGCAAAAACGGCCTATATCCATAGAATTTCTTTTGATAAGAAAACGAAAAGAGCAGCTGTGCAATCAGAATTAAAAGAAATTAACGCAACTATTGTTGCAGATAAAAGAGTAGGAGCGATCGTTGATAAATGGCAAGATATTTTAAAAACTAAAATCAAAGAGATCATTAAAAACCCAGATGAGGTTATTTACACTGCAAAAACACCATTAGATGGTAGAGACACCCCCATTAGAAGTACACAAACCAATTTAGGGAAAATCATTGCTAGATCTATGTCTTTGACCTATGATGATGTAGTTGATTGCGCATTGGTTAATGGTGGTTCAATTAGAATTGATGATCAACTATCGGGCGCAATTACGGCAGTTGATATTTTTAGAGTATTGCCCTATGGTGGTGCTATCCTAAAAGTCAAAATTAAAGGAAGTTTATTGAAAGAAGTACTTGATTATGGAGTAAATGCCTCTGGTACAGGAGCGTATTTACAGCGGTACAATGCCGAAAAAGTTGCTGGAAAGTGGGTAGTGAATGCTAAAGAAATAGATCCATCTAAAACATATACTGTTGCTTTTTCAGATTACCTTTTAAAAGGATTTGACATCCCTTTTTTATCAGAAAAAAACAAAGGAGTTCTATCTGTATACAACCCAAAACCAATAGAAATTGCTGCTGATATTCGCAAGGCTGTGATCGTTTATTTAAAAACGTTAAATGCTAAATAATAGTTTTTCAGTAACTTAGGTTGTTTTCCTTATTTTTATTTAAAATAAATCCAAATAAGCTTTGCTAGTTTTATTTGTGTCCGTACTTTTGCGGCATAATTAAATAGTTATTTTAAATCAATCTAAATAAAAATGAAAAGAATCGTATTCTTTGCTTTAGTAAGCTTATCAATCGGACTAACAGCGCAAGTACAACAAGACAGTATTAATACAAACCCACAAAAACAGGTAAATGCTGCTCAAAGAATTTTATCATCTAACTTAAATCAAAAAGGTTTAACAATTGGTGGTTATGCAGAAACTCATTATAACAGAGCAACAGGAAAGAATGCAAAGTTAGATGTGCATAGAATGGTAATGTTATTAGGATATAAATTTAATGACAGAACACAGTTTATTACAGAAGTAGAATTTGAACATGTTAAAGAAGTGTATATAGAACAAGCTTTCTTACAGTATTCTATAAATGACAACCTTAATGTAAGAGCAGGTTTAATGTTAGTGCCAATGGGAATTGTAAATGAATACCATGAGCCAACAACCTTTAATGGAGTGGAAAGACCAAGTATGGATAAATCTATCGTACCATCAACATGGAGAGAGATAGGTTTAGGACTTTCGGGTAAATACAATGAGGCATCTTTACGTTACCAAGTGTATATGTTTAATGGATTTAAATCTCAAAACGGAGGTAAATTATTAGGAGGATCTAACGGGTTAAGAAACGGAAGACAAAAAGGAGCAGAGTCTACCATGAACAGTGTAAACTTTGCAGGGAAATTAGATTATTATGGATTGCCAGGATTGCGTTTAGGCTTGTCTGGATATTTTGGAAGAACACAGTCTGATTATGATATACAAGATATTGATGGTGCTGATGTTGGTGTTGCTATGATTGGATTGGATGCACGTTATGCATACCAACGTTTTACAGCACGTGGTCAATTTATTCATGCAAGTATTACAGATAGTGAAGCATATAATAATTACTATGGTTCTGACTTAGGGTCTGCTTTGCAAGGTTGGTATGTAGAAGGAGCATATAACTTGTTATCTCAAGAAAAAGAGCAACAATTAATTGGATTCGTTCGTTACGAAGATTTTGATACCCATGCCGCTACAGCAGGGAATTTAAATGAAAACTTAAGTTATGATAGAAACGAAGTAACATTCGGTTTGACATATAAAGTGGCTCCAGGTGCAGCATTTAAAGCTGACTACCAATTTAAGAATACTGCAATTTCAGGTTCTCAAACAGTAAAACAATTAAACTTAGGATTTGGAATTTGGTTCTAA